>Ga0209749_1001945_pt1 | contig 15578 bp, 21 predicted proteins | sample EPASupsiteSAE347_FD_187267 | JGI IMG/M metagenome (GOLD analysis project Ga0209749, IMG submission 187267) | Bioremediated contaminated groundwater from EPA Superfund site, New Mexico - Sample SAE3-47 (SPAdes) (version 2) | ecosystem: Environmental > Aquatic > Deep subsurface > Groundwater >... | reverse complement strand
TTTTGATTTCTGCAAGCGTAGATTCGGGCGTGCCCCGCCCTATACAACAATCTTTGTTTAACTTTGACATGACACATCTTGTTTCGGGTTTTACGCCTGTGTCTGCAACCTGTTACCCTATCAGTCCTGAGTTCTCAAACCCTCAAGACTTCACTACACCAAACAGCGATTTCAGCTTGTCTGATGTAAAACTTTTCACAAATCATTAAATATCCCGCTTTCCATTGTGATACCAGATTATAATGCCCCCGAAAGAGTACAACCTCACCGGCAATGAAAAGCGCGTTCTGATGGCGCTTGCTAAAAAAGACAATGTCTCTCCTGAAGAGCTTGCATCAGCATCAGGACTGAGCGTAGAAGCTGCCATGCAAGCCGCGTTCCTTCTCGCAGAAAAAGGTCTCTGTGAGGTCAAAGAGAAGCTCATAACCATTTACACGCTCACAAAAGAGGGCGAACTGTATGCAGAGGTCTCCCTGCCAGAGCGCCAGATAATCAATTCACTCACCGGGCCGCTATCACTTTCCGAATTAAAGAAGAAATTCCCGCCCCAGATGGTAGGGATAGCCCTTGGCTGGCTTCGCAAGAAAAGCTGGGCAAGAATTGAAGGCGATAAGATAATCCCCTCGGGAAAAGCAGAGGTAGGGGAAGATGAGACTATACTTGCAAAACTCAAAAAAAGTCCCCTTACAGAGATTGGCGACGCTGTCAGGGACTTAATAAAACGGAACCTTGTTGAAAAAACAGAGAAAAAGGAACGTCTCATAACAATCACAGAGGCAGGAAAGGCTCTCGCAGAATCAGGCCTGACCATTGAAGAAGAGATCGCCCAGCTAACCCCCACAATTATAAAAAGCGGCGCATGGAAGACTGCAAAGATCCGCCCGTACAACATTCACACACCTGTAAAACCGCTCTACGGAGCCAAGATACACCCGTACCAGCGCCTCATCAACGAGATGCGCTCCATCTTCCTTGAGATGGGGTTCACTGAAATAAAGGGCGATATAGTGCAGAGCTCTTTCTGGAACTTCGACGCGCTCTTCCAGCCGCAGGACCACCCTGCCAGGGAGATGCAGGACACTTTCCACCTTGCTACCGAATGCGATCTTCCTGAGGAATATATCACTCCTGTAAAAGAGATGCACGAGCGGGGCGCAGGTATATCCAGGGGCTGGGGAGGAAAATGGAGCGTGGAGGTCGCGCGAAAGCAGGTGCTCCGAACCCATACGACCGCGGTCACGATAAAGTACCTGGCAGAGCATCCGGATCAGCCAGTGAAAGCCTTCTGCATCGACCGCGCATATCGCCGCGAGGCGATAGACCCGACTCACACGCCTGAGTTCGAACAGCTTGAAGGAGTGGTTATGGATAAAGGCGTGAGCTTCAAGAACCTGCTCGGCTGCCTGACGGAGTTCTACCACAGGATGGGTTTTGAGGAAGTGCGGTTCAGACCCGGGTATTTCCCCTATACAGAGCCAAGCGTTGAGCCTGAGGTCTACGTCGAGAGCAGGGGCAAGTGGGTCGAGCTTGGAGGCGCAGGAGTATTTCGTAAAGAGGTAACAGAACCCCTCGGAATAAAACATCCTGTGCTTGCATGGGGGCTCGGAGTGAGCAGAGTGGCGATGCTGCGGCTTGGATTAAAGGACTTGAGGGAGCTTTACCAGAGCGATATAGACTGGCTCAGGAAGAGCAAGGTGTTTGACTCGCATTAAAATTTTTCACGATGATGAGCGGAGTTGAATGGTAATGAAATGGAAATGGATTTTAGCTCTTCTAATTGCCGCAATAGTTCTAATTGGGACGATCTTGATCATGAAACCGGGAATACAGTCAGAAAATCATGTTCCATCCGATCGTCAGATGGATCAAACTCTTATCCCCAGGCAGGTGCTTTTCGGCAATCCCGACAAAGCCTCGCCGCAGATAAGCCCCGACGGCAGGATGATAAGCTTCCTTGCCCCTGTAAACGATGTGCTCAACGTCTGGGTAGGCCCTGTAGATGATCCCGCGTCTGCAGTGCCGGTAACCAATGATACAAAGCGCGGCATCCGGATCTACTTCTGGGCATATACCAGCAATCACATCCTCTACCTCCAGGACAAGAATGGGGATGAGAACTGGCGCGCATACAGCGTAAGCCTTACCACAGGGGAGAAAACGGACCTCACTCCTGTAGAGGAAATGAAGGATTCCTCGGGTTTGTAACTGATGACGATTACGATGTACGATTTGCCATGCGCTTCACGCCTGACGGCGGGAATGAGATGCTCAGGCTAACGGGTAAAGGCTTTGAGCCATTTGCGAAGATAGGGCTTGAGGACGCGCTCACAACATCGCCGATCGGATTTGATAAGACGGGCAGAGTCCTGTACATGGCAGACAGCAGGGATAGGGATACTGCAGCATTAGCGGCGATTGATATTGAAACCGGCAATAAGACCGTCATAGCTTCAAACTCAAGAGCGGATTTGGGCAATGCACTGATACATACCACGGAAAAGACCATGCAGGCAGTGGCTTTCACATATGAGCGCAGGGAGTGGCAGATACTCGATAGATCGATTGAAGGGGATATTGATTATCTCAGGAAAGTCTCTGGCGGCGATATGGAAGTAATAAGCAGGACGCTTGATGACACGAACTGGCTGGTCGCTTATATCGTGGACGATGGACCGGTGCGCTACTACCGCTATGACCGCACAGCTAAAAAGGCGCATTTCCTGTTCACGAACAGAAAAGCGCTGGAAGGCCTTTCTCTGGCAAAGATGCATCCTGTTATCGTAAAGACGCGCGACGGGCTGGACATGGTAAGCTTCCTCACACTGCCTCAGGGCACGGACACCGATGGCGGTGCAAGGCCGTCTAAGCCCCTTGCTATGGTGCTTTTTGTGCACGGCGGGCCGTGGGCAAGGGATGAGTGGGGCTTTAATCCCACACACCAGTGGCTTGCCAACCGGGGATATGCGGTACTTTCGGTGAACTTCCGCGGCTCGACCGGATTCGGGAAGGAGTTCGTAAACGCGGGCAATATGGAATGGGGAAGGAAAATGCACGATGACCTGATCGATGCAATAGAATGGGCTGTGAAAGAAGGAATAGCCGATCGAAAGCGAATAGCGATCATGGGCGGAAGCTATGGAGGATATGCCACTCTCGCGGGCATGACCTTCACTCCGGATAAGTTTGCCTGCGGTGTGGATATAGTTGGTCCTTCTAACCTCGTGACACTGCTTAATACCATACCACCCTACTGGACACCTGCAGTTGAACTTTTCAAAAAGCGTGTTGGCGACCACACAACAGAGGAGGGGAGGGAGTTCCTTTTAGACCGGTCGCCTCTTACTTACGCTGACAGGATCCGCAGCCCTCTGCTCATAGGTCAGGGTGCCAATGACCCGCGCGTAAAGCAAAATGAATCAGACCAGATAGTGAGGGAGATGCAGGTAAAGAACATCCCTGTAACTTATGTGCTTTATCCTGACGAGGGGCACGGGTTCGTGCGGCCTGAGAACAGGCTTTCTTTCAACGCCGTGGCTGAAATCTTTTTTTCAGGGTGCCTTGGAGGTCGTTACGAGCCGGTAGGCGATGATTTCAGAGGTTCGAGCATCACCGTATCTGTCGGCGCTGAGCAGGTTGATGGACTGAAGGAGGCGCTGGGGGATAAATGAAAGGCATTAAAAATAAACGGGTAGGAAAGTTTTAAATAGTAAGAACTATTAAGTTTATATGATTGCGTTTAGCAATCAAAGGGAGCGGAAATTGCCCTTGCCTTATGCTGCTCAGTGAAAACAGGAGAAGGGCGTAATTTCCAGAGCCGGTTAGATAATATAGCTAGGAATTTCAGGTTTTGTGGCTTTTTCCCACAAACAGTTGGGAGGAAAACGAAAATGAAAAAGATGGAATTTAAAAATGTAGAAATGTTCGGCAGGAAAATACCGGGTAGTCTTTTAATCGCAACAATACTCCTTGCAGCAATAGGAGCGGGGGTAATGGAGTCCCAATTTGCAAAAGGTCCGCAGACATTCTATGCATTTGAAGAAGCATCCGTTGTCCAGAATCCAAACAGGATAGATAATATCGCACGAATTGAAGTTAATGCTCTAAAAGGAGAAAAAGCCAGTGAAGATTTCCAAGATGTCTTCAGATTGTTCCACAGGAATGGTAGACTTGTGAAGGTAGATGTAAGGCTGATGAACCCTGAGACGATAAAGAAGAGTTTCAATGACTTTACAATCCTTATCAGAAAGGAAAACATAAGTAATCCGAATAATGAGACCATCGTGGCAGTTCTTCATACGAGCGTTGATGCGATAGATATACCAAATGTCAACGGAGTCTTTACGATCGGTCCGGATCAATTGGTGGGTAAAGCGGCCCAGCTAAATGCAGATATACTCGATCAAGACGAAGACGATTCAGACGATAACGAAGACGACATCGTAGATTCGTTCGTCGATCAGGACGACTGCGAAAATGGATGTGTATTTGAGGCAAAGATATTCTTCAGCGCAAAGGAAAACGCCTTTGCAAATGAGATACCGATCGTAATAGGAGCTGAAGTAACAAGTCAATAATCATGAAAGGAAAGCAAATTTTATTTTTTTATGGAAAAAATAATCGTACCAGTGCCGAAAAGGCTGGTTGATTTAATCGATGAAAAAAGAGACAACCTGAGCCGGGAAGAGTTTATCAGGAGCGGTATCGATCATACCTTAGGTTTGAAAAGACAAACACCGGAAGCACAATCTACCGGACGATCTTTTTTTTATGAAGGTAGAGAAAAGAAATATCCATGGAAGGATACGTTCGACAGGACATGGCTTTTTGCTTTCCTGTCCTACGGGGTTGGCGATGCCGTCTCTTCTTATATAGCCCTTAATCGTGCAGGCTCCTATGGGGACCCGCTGACCTGGTTCCTGTTCAACAGGAATTTCTATCCCATTATACCTTTTAAAATATTTATCCTGATATCTGCTCTTCTTTTATCTTATTTACTGCTTGAGAACAGGCGGGTTTCGCTCCTGTTCCCTGTCATGTTCTCTATCGCAGGGGTATTCTTTATTATAATTAACGTCATATACAGTATTGGTCTTTAAGAATGAAACACATAGAGATGTTTGGTAAGAGAATACCGGTGTCGATTTTGATAGCAACGATTGTCCTTGCTGCTGTAGGAGCGGGAGTGATGGTTTCCCAATTCGGGAAAGGTCCGGGAACATTCTATGCAACCGGTATGGCGTCTATCAGCCAGCTTCCAAATCGTGTAGAGATTAACAGCAGCATCGCGGTCAATCCTGTGAACTCAACCCCTGCTACTGAAAGTTTTGAGGATGTTTTCACGATTTTCCACAGGAACAACAGGCTTGTGCTGATAGAAGTAAAGCTGATCAATGAAGATATGCTCAGGAAATACTTCGACGATTTTGTGGTGTTAATACGGCAGCATGACAATGAAACTCTTTTAGCTACCCTGACTCTGAACAGTTCTTCAGATACTTTTATAGATACAGACCCGAATGCTGCCAGTGGCGTTAAATACAGAGCCGATATCTTTTATACAGCAAAAAATAGCACACCGGCTGTCCAGATACCTGTGATAATCGCTGCTGAAGTGTCAAGTCAGTGATATTGATGACAAAAAACAGAGGATTTGTCCCCCTATCAAAGGAAGTAATCGCACTGATCGATGAGAACAGAGATGACCTTGACAGATGTGAATTTATAGAAGTTTGCATAAACGAATACTTTGAGAGCCTGGCAGGAGAGAATGAGGGAACTAAAGAACCGGATAAAGGAAGAAAAGGAGAGATAGATGACAGGGTATTAATGACCCTTTCAAAGGAACTGGTTGAGCTGATCGACGAAAGCAGAGACGACCTCAGCAGGTGGGAGTTTATAGAGCTTTGTATCAAAGATTATTCCGAAAGTCTAAAAAATAGAACAGAGGAAAAAACAGATAGATATGTTCAGATAGCCGGGAAGAACAAAGAGATGCCATGGAAGGGCACATTTGAAATATTATGGATAGGTGCCGTTCTTTCTTACGGTGCAGGCGATGTGTTATCTTCGTATCTTGCTTTTGGCAAAGCATGGGTCGTTGAAGGGAATCCTGTATTGAATTATTTACTCGGAGGCAATATTTATGCATTCATACCCTTCAAGATAGCCATATTGCTCTCCCTCTTCCTCATATCCTATTATTATCTTCAGAGCAAATTTGCATCCATATTCATACCATCAATGCTGATACTTGTAGGGATAGTTATTTCAATAAAAAATATTTTATTTATTATTTGAACTCCTGTTGCATACGATCATGCCAGAAAAAATAAAGACCCCACCCAAATCAAAATATTATCAGTTCAGTAGCTGGTTAAACAAAAGGGATCATAATACCCTCTTCATGAGTTTTATCTGGCTTGCCATATTATCGCTTTTATTTTTAATAATTTATTCAAATGTTGGAAAACTTAATGAAATAAAGCTGCTGTTCATCCCTCTTGGGAGCGCTTTACTTTTTATAAATTTAGTTTTCTGGATCTTATACGCCTATGACGCTCTCGGGCAGATCATTGACTGGTTCGGGGGAGAAAGAGCCTGGGTAAAATATATTGTACTTCTTATAATATTGCTCCTGGTATGGCAGGCTTACCAGCAGAGAGCATCATTGTTCGACCCTGTGGTCGGTCTGGTGCACCAGAAACAAATAACTTTAGAAAAAAAACTTCCAACTTCTGAAATAGAGAACATGGTCTTAAAAAAAACAAACGAAGAGCGGAAGAAATCAGGGCTGCAAGAGCTTACATTGGATCCGGAACTGGCAGAGGTCGCAAGAATGCACAGCCTGGATATGGCAAACAATAGCTATCTTTCTCACATTAATTTACAGGGAGAAGACCCTGTAAAGAGAGCCAGGAAATATGGTATTGACATAGAAACACAAAAAGGTTCGACCATAAGGCTTGAATTTGCGGAAAATATCGGGATGATGCCGACTGGGTATGTTGAAGGGTACGGGCTCGTTTATTCTTCAGACGCCATAGCAGGTGCTATGGTGCAAGACTGGATGAAAAGCACTGACCACAGGAACAGTATCTTAAATCCGGATTTTAGAGCCACGGGCGTTGGTGTGGCATATGGCGGGAACGGTACGTATTATTTCACTCAAAATTTCAAATAGCTTGGAGATATCCCACAAAGCAGTGTGCTAAGAAGCTAAAAATGGGTCTAATACTCCTAAATCGTCCTCTGGAACAGCAGGCATACAGACCTGGCGACTGAAAATATCCTTGCAAAATTTAAAGCGTAACTTATTTATTCAATTGAGCATAGTGCATACGGATGGTGGTCTAAAGCGAAATAAATGGAGGTGAAAAACGTATGAAGAAATTATTCCTGGCACTGATGGCAATAAGCCTGCTGGCTTATCCAGTAATGGCAGAAGAGATGGTTTGCCCTGACGGGCATGTATGTCCTGAGCCATGCCCAGAATCTATTGCTGAGATGACTCCGCATTGTCCTCTTATGAATGGCAAGATGTTTGGAGAATGTGTAAGCAAAATGGCTACACCATAGAGCAATTCAAGTAAACACTTTTATGCTGTTGAATAATTTTATCTTTTCTTTGGTCTTCATCCTGTCCAGTTTTCTTCCGTACTTTTCTGCTATCTGCGTGTTCCATGCATCTTTAATTTTTCTTAATACTAGATTCGCCTCTTCCATATTATTAAAATTGTCCCTACCCTTTACGGAAAAATATTCCTTCTCTTTGAAGTTCATAAACGCCCAGAAATCATCCATCCCAACGGGTGACCTTGGCAGCCCGTACTCGTTGATGAACTCCTTTAGATTCTTCTTTGCATACTTCTGTTTAGGGTTGTATTTCAGACTGGTTCTCCATGCTTCAAGAGCTTCTTCCAGTCTCCTTGCCTCCCACAGAGAACATCCGAGATTCTGGTAAGCATCAGCTATATCCTCTTTTGCGTCTTCAGGAGAATGCTCAATCGCCTTCTCGTACATTTCAATTGCTTTCTCGAATTCTCCTTTCTCGTGGTAAACCATGCCCGTATGATACAATGCCTGGAGATAGTTAGGGTCTATTAGAAACACTTTATCCAGCCACTCTTCCGCTTTCTTAAGGTTGCCCTCAGTGATGTATATATTAGCAAGCAGGCTCATAACTTCAACATATTTCTTTTTCAGAACCAAATCTACAGCCAGCCCTATCCCGCCTAATCTCAGGTCTTCAAAACTGGGCATATGGTCTTTTGCTTTCGGAAAACTGTATTGCATAATCAGGAATATACTCCTCAGAAATATAACCCTTCTGCCATATCAGATCATGACACGTTAACCCAAATTTTTCGGGTCAACCTCAAGCTTCTTTGTAAAACATTCCAGTCACCAATTTTCATGAGAAGAACGCTGTTAAAACCTCATATTCTCATCATTATAACCACGATTATTATTTATATGGATAAATATATAAATTTAAAAGTCATATACTAATTATGTTGGTAGGAATTTTCAGCAAGGTGGTGCACCTCCTCTCACCGCCTTGCTATTGAAATTATATTGGATAGGATTGGAGATGCACAGATGTTAGAAACTCCCCAGGAGAGGGTTAGATTATTGAAAGCTGGTATCGACTGCAAAACAATAGAGAGGCTTTACATAGTTTTTAACAATTTGAAGATAGTACACACTCCCTTGCTTTTTGAGTTGTTCGCTGAGGAGAATAAGAATTCTGCCATAAGCGAGGCGAAATGACCACCATAATTATAAAAAAAGAAATGCATAAACTTGATAATAAAATATTACAAGATTTGGGCTATAAGTTGATAAGAGATGTCTGGAGTAAAAAAGTCGAAATGTCACAGATTAGAAATGAGATCGAGAAACTCCAGATATTAAAGATTCCAAACATCGAAATTGTATTAGATTAATATACTCATGCCATCCTTCGATGTAACAGGAATGCGTACCCATATCAACATCTTCAAGCTTAGCGATGGCTATTATTTCAAGCACTTTTTCGATGATCCTGAGCTATTCAGGGAGCTTGAGCAATTCTATGAGAAGCAACGCTACCGTTTCAAGAAGATAACAGTAGGCGAGCGGAATAAGATCATGAAGCTCTTCAATAGGAAGGGCTATGACCCTATGGTAATTGAACACCCTGCGCCGTATATAGTTGAGATAAGCAAGTACCAGAAGTATGGCGAGCTTCTTAAGAACTCGGTAGAGAGCTACCCACTGCGGGATAAGGTTGTGCTGGTTATGAAGGACATGGCGTTGGTTGAGCAAGCAGTGGCCATGGGCGTTAGAGTGTTATCCTTAGTAGTACGAATATATTTCGGCTTTATCCCATACAGTAAAGAATTTTTCCCTGTATTCTTCTGCAAGTTTTGCATCCATGATGTTTATCTCTGTAAAAAGTTCTTCGGGATTTGATGGATTCCGCGTCCGAATTACGATATTATCCCCGTCAAATATATTAAAGGGCGTTGCAGGTATCGCTGCAAGCCTAACGTTGAATTTATCTCCAAGGTGCAAGAGAAGTTGTTTTATATCAGGCATATCTTCGAGCGAACTCACGTCCACGTCTTTGTTAAAGATGACCTTGACGTCTACTCCTTTTATAAGGGATTTGTCAAGTGCATCGATAATTTGGATATACCTTTCTCTCAACACCTCTTTTTTTATCCTCTCCGACTCTGTCCTGCAAGCAAAGAAAAGCAATATTTCATTTTCTGCTCCCAGTATACATTTTCTGAGAAGTTCGAGAGATTCTTTTCCTTTGGCAATAGTCCAGAGACGTTTATCAGGTTCTCTTGGGCAGACAGATGAAAGCTCAGATACCAGTTCATTAACCAGTGCATCTATTTCTGCATCCTTTTGTTTCAATTCTTCCTTTTTGTTCTTCGATAGCAATTCAAGCGCAATGCTTGGCTCAACACATGTATATCTTCTTGGTCTTGCTTCCTCTGCTTGGATTATATGAGATTCTTCGAGGCTTGAAAGTGCACCGTATATCCTCCCTAAAGGTATCTTTCCGTGATGCGATATTTTTCCAGCGTCTGCGATGCCAAGTTTAAGGAGTGCAAGATATGCCCGTGCCTCGTAATTGCTAAGTCTTTGGAGGAAAATAAAGTAGCAAATTTCAGGAGAACAAACCGCAGATAAACGCAGATGAACGCAGATTTCTTAAAGTCTCGGAGAAAGCCGATTTAGCTATGTTATTTTTCTGTAAACTCTAAGCCCAAGTTTTTGTAGTTTTTCAATCATGAGAGATAATGCTCTCTGTATACTACTCCCACTATAATGTTAAGAGTTTCTATCCTGCGGTTAAAGCATAAAGTGACAACTTCTACGATAGGTAGATGCGGAAAGGCATGCTTTAAAATCCCTGCTTGTGCATTCCGTTTCGACCTCGCAAGCCAGTGGGCTATCTCAGAACCGAAACCAAACAGGTACATAAACATAGTTCCTATATCCTTCTGAAATTCCTCCGCCGCCGTGTAGTGCATCATTATTACACTTTGGATGGTCATAGAACATATCAATTAAAATTTCAAATAGGAACAACTACAACCTTCAATGAATCCTTCGCTTCTCCCGCTATCTTAAAGCCCCTCTGGATATCGTCTAGCCCTACCTTATGGGTTATCATCCCTTTAACATCCACCTTCCCTTCTTTTATTAACTCCAGGGCTTCTTCCAGGTCAACAGGCGCCGCACCATAGCTTGACACAATGCTCAATTCATTCCTCCAGAAATCTTCAACAGGGATTGAAATGTTCTTATTCGGGATAGCGAACAGCATTATCACCCCTTTCCGGTCTATGTACCTGAACGCCGCCTCAAAAGCAGGCATCGCCCCGGTGCACATGATTATCCTGTCGGCTTTGATATCCAGCTTCTCGTTCGCATTGAATACTTCGTCTGCCCCGTATTCTTTTGCCTTGTCAAGCCGGTAATCCACGAGATCGGTGGCAATGACTTTTGCCCCTTTTAATTTAGCCACATTTATATTCAAAAGACCTGAGATCCCTGAGCCCATCACCAGAACAGTCTGACCTTCCCTGACCCCGATTATCCTCTGCGCCCTCACGACGCAGGCTAAAGGTTCGATCATCGTCCCTTCTTCGTAAGAGACGTTCTCAGGCAGGACGTATATCCCGTAGTCTACATTTATCTTCGGTACCCTGACGAACTCGCTGAAACCACCAGGGTCGTAGTTGCCCTTATGCAGCGTCTCGCAGGCAGTATGGTTCCCTGCGAGGCAGTATTTGCATTCGTTGCATGGAACGTGATGACTTACGAAAACCCTCTGCCCCTCTTCAAATCTATCTGATCTTGATTCGATAATCTCCCCTGCCATCTCGTGACCCAGGACGCGGGGGGCTTTTTTTATACGGTACCACTCCATCAGGTCGGTCCCGCATATGCCAGAAGCTTTGACCTTTACCAGGAGCTCGCCGTCTTTTATTTCAGGCTTCGGTCTGTTCTCTATCCTGATGTCGTTATTGTTGTAGTATACGGCTGTCTTCATATGTATTACATCTAATCTTTCGATCTCTTGTAAATCTCGTAAGCCTCATCCACCGACTTACCTTCGTGGACTATCGCCCTTACAGCCTTTATCATGCCGACCGGATTGTCGCTCTGGAAGATATTCCTTCCCATATCCACGCCGGTCGCCCCGTCCGAGACTGCTCCGTAGGTCATCTGCAGAGCCTCCATCTCAGGCAGCTTCTTGCCGCCTGCAATGACGACAGGGACTTTTCCACAGGCTTCAACTACCTGCTCGAAATTTTCAGTATAATAAGTCTTGACCATGTGCGCCCCGATCTCCACGCATATCCTTGACGCAAGACCAAGGTACCTTGCATCGCGAGCCATTTCTTTCCCGACCGCGGTCACAGCCAGGACAGGGATCCCGTATTTTTCCCCTTTATCCACGAGCTTTGACAGGTTGCCTATGGTTTCCCTCTCGTATTCCCCGCCTACATAAACAGAGCATGTGATCGCGGACGCGTTTATCCTTATTGCATCTTCTATATTGGTCGTTATGATCTCGTTGGATAATTCCTTCAGGATGCTCTGACCTCCTGAGACGCGCAGGATGATCGGTATCTCTACAGCAGGGTCTATCCAGTTCCTGATAGCTCCCCTTGTTATCATCAGCGCATCTGCGTACGGCAGCAGCGGCTCAACCGTCTTTCCCAGGTTTGACAGCCCTGTGGTTGGACCCTGGAAATAACCGTGGTCGACCGCCAGCATGACGCAGCGCCCTGTTCCGGGCTTGATTATCCGTGAAATCCTGTTCTTCATTCCCCAGTTCATTTTAAATTCCTCCTTTTACCTTCCTTGAGCCTATTTCTCAGGTCTGATCAGCAAATAACCTTTCTCGATAAGCCAATGGTGAAATTCATAAGTGGTATGCAGACAATCTCTAATGCATATCTCCCTCAGGTCATTGTAATCTGCTGAGCCCTGTTCTTTCTTGTTCATCATCACCTGTACAGGACATCCAACATCGTTACAGTATTCCCGTCTCTTATACTCTACAAATCCCTCGATTGGCACAATCACATAGCTGAATCTGAATACTTAAAATTAACGGAACTCAGGATATATCTGCTTACCCTTTTACAAGTATATTCTCATTTATATCTTCAAGCGCGTTGCATGATGTCATTATCATAGCTTTTCTTATATCGGTTTTTAAAAACTCAAGAATCCTTTTGACCCCTGCTGCTCCGCTCGGTACAGCCTGGGTGGCAAGAGGTCTTCCCACCAGGACAAAATCAGCGCCCAGAGCTAACATTTTGACGACATCAAATCCAGTCCTCACGCCTCCGTCCGCTGTTATCACAAGCCTTCTTCCGTCTTTTGTCTCTCTTATGGCTCTTACGATCTCAGGAAGGACCTCCGCAACACCGGGTGTTGAGCCCAGAACCCTGCCGCCGTGATTTGAGATGCTCACTACATCCGCACCAGCCTCAACTGCTGCCAGGGCATCTTCCACGCACATTATACCTTTAACGATGAAAGGAAGTCCGGTCGATCTTTTGAGTTCTCTGAGGTCATCGATCGTTTTTCTGAAAACAGGCTTTCCTGCAAGAGTGAAATTCACTGAGCCTGCCCCATCTATATCCACTCCCACTGCTGCTGCGTTTTCTCTTTCGGATTGTTTTATCAGGTCTATAAGCACTTCCTGCGATTGGGGCTTGAAGATGTTAACACCATGACCTTTAACTCTCCTGAGCGCTGCTATCCCGGGATGTATCTCGTAGCTCCTGGCTGTATTCCCCGTAAATCCGATAGTGCCTGCAAGCCTGCATCCTTCCAGGATATTGTAAGCAAAATCCTCCTCAGTTATATTGCTCACATAGCTAAGACCGCTCATGGGAGCCCCGAGCAGAGGCATGCTGACCTTTTTTCCCAGAAACTCAGTCTCAATGACCGGGTCTTTATGCGGCGTTATCAGCCTGGTTTTCAGCCTGTATTTTGAGAGGGATCTGATATTGTTCAGATAGCTGAGACCCTGACCTATACCCCTCAAGCCAAGAGGTGATCCGTACTCCTGCCTTAACTCCGGCGCTGTCTCCGGGTTATCGACACCGACGAGAATACCGCGGTTCTCTTCCGGTTTCCCTGTAAAAACCTCATAAGATTTTATTTTTTGCCAGTATTCCTCGTCCGGAATCTGAACAAGCTTGTCTTTCATAGATCCGCACACGGGGCACCTCCAGGAATCAGGAAAATCAACTACCCTGGTGTCCGGGCTTATTCCTGTCTGAGGGTCTCCCTTTTTTTCGTCATAAACATAGATATTGCAGACGGTGCAGAGCCATTTAGCCATACTTACAGCTACTTATTATATTACTGCCTTATATTACTGCCTTATATTCCAGCCTGCTCTTTGGCTGAGCCCTTGAGGCAGTAATAATTCCATCCTTGAGCCAGGCTTTTCTGGACCGGGCAGCCCGGGCAGATGCAGCCATTCCCTTTTTTTATTATTTTACTTCTCCCGGTTTCACAGAACATAAGAACTGTTTCCTCCGTTCCGAGGTACGTAGGACAGGCACCGCAGATGCACATCTTTGTAAGCTCTGCTACTTTTGCATCCCTCTCCTCAGGTGACATCCGGTCCAGGGCTTCCATATTCTGTTCGAAAGTCATTTCCGCTGGCATACTAACCCCCCTTTCACATTCGCATATTTACATTTCTGGTTATTTGTATATAATATTTCCCCGGAAAATTTGCGGCTCTTCTACAAACAAGCGTCAATCTTTACAGACACAGGGCATCTGCCTGCATGTAGGGCATCTGTAAGGGTATTTTTTCAGGAATGCCTCTTCCAGGTCTATCCCGTACAGGTTCGCCAGCGAGCCTACCCAGGCTAAGGTATCTGCGATCTCCTCTTTTACTCCTTCTTCGTTCTCCCTTCTTACAGCCTCTGCAAGCTCCCCTATCTCCTCGACAAGCCAGAGCATCGTTTTATCCTTGCCCCTGCGCCTGTCGTTATGCGCATACATCTCTCTCATGATATCCTGGAACTCTTTTATTTCCATACTGCGGCGCGTCCTGCGCCATCACCTCTCTTACCTCGTTATTTATACGTTCTCATAAACCCTGTGTGAAAAGTTTAATTTAAAGGAACGTATTATAGCCGTCCATGGACGAGAACACGGTGAACAGGACAAAAGCTGCCATCAACGCGCTCATTGAAGTAGAGCAGTTGTGGATAGAGAACACTCCCAATTATGATCTCTCAACCCAGGAGCTGGTCGTTCTCAAAAAAAGGCTTGAGCGGGCTATGGAGAACATCTCCAAGATATACGAGGAGAACAGGGCAAAGATGCAGGCGGCTGAGGATGAGGTCAAAAAGATGCATGAGGGGAAGAAGAGGAAGTAGGGTCATTTTTTGCGGTCAGGGCAAATAATCGTTGGGAAATAATCGGTGAGTTTAGAGGCGTTTTCTTCGAATATTAACAGGCGCACGTATTGATGGACATAAAAGTAAGGGCTGGCATGGGGCACAGGGAGAGATAGAACCGTTTACCTCTAAAAGGGGTATTGCAAAAGTAACAGCGATATGACTGTTCTCACGTTGTACTGCTATATCCCACAACCTTTATCATTATTTTAACAGACTACTGAAATCAAACGGCTCAGCCTTTTTTTTAAGGCGGGCTTTGTTTATGGGTTTATAATTAGGGTCTCTGCCTTTGCCCAGGACTTTAAAGATCTTATCCTCAGTAACATCAAGAATATTCAAAGACTTCACCACATAACCCTATAACCTGTTGATTAATAAAAGTATGTATAATTAAGTTATTGAATATATGAATATATTTAAGGGCGTATATTTTAAATTGGTTGATATGTTGGGATAATGTGCTATCCGGTGGCTTGGGATGAGATTATCGAAAATATTTCGTAAGCTATAGGAGTTGTACCGATAATAGTCTCACATATGTAACTTTTTATAATAATATTTAATGATTTTAAACAAGCAGCTATCGATTTATAAGCTTTTTTCTCTTTTGTAATTATTTGAGACTTT
>Ga0209749_1001943_pt1 | contig 15624 bp, 15 predicted proteins | sample EPASupsiteSAE347_FD_187267 | JGI IMG/M metagenome (GOLD analysis project Ga0209749, IMG submission 187267) | Bioremediated contaminated groundwater from EPA Superfund site, New Mexico - Sample SAE3-47 (SPAdes) (version 2) | ecosystem: Environmental > Aquatic > Deep subsurface > Groundwater >... | reverse complement strand
TGATAGGATGAGCTAACAAATACTTATTCGGGTATGATCATCGTACTTAGCCGTAGTTTGTAAACCAGTTAGTGTCTTAAAATTAATGGAAATTGAATCGTGGAAAGTGCGGAAGGGGGGATGTAATTTGAGAAGTTGGAATTATTGGATGGGTTCGGGACTACACAGTTCACACTACATTCACAAATCTATATTTATAGGCGAAAAACTTTCATTTGCAGATAATCAGCCAAGAATCTTAAATAGCTAACTTGAATTATATACAAACCAGGTAAATAGTATGGTCGTTATGAAACGTGTTCAACTTAGTTTAATCTTTTCCATTGTTACTATGATCTCTATTGAATTTATGAGCTTTTGAATCTGAAAAACTCACTAGAAGGAATATCGAGAACAATTTTAAAAATATATACGTATAACTGAATATCCATGTTAAGAGATTTAGATGTATTGATGAGAGATAAAATGATGCATAAAAAGGAGAGAATGTGACAAGAACAGATGACGTACAAAAACTGATACAGAGTTGGGAAAAGGAATCAGGGATAGATCTCTCACAGGAACTGAGAAAAAAGCTACATGAGAGAATAGAAAGACTTGCAAAAGAAGAATTTAAAACGGGCATGGAATACCAAATGATGCGCATGGAAAACAACCGCACCGATTAGATAACTCCGTAACGAAAAATACTATATGGAACATATTAGTTTCTCAAATACAGTTTTAAGTAATAACCTTTAAGGTTAACGACTATTTTCAGTTTACGCCTATTCCATAGTAGATGAAGCCGGTCTTTCGTATTTCTTTCTGATCAACCACTTGCCTGCCATCCACCAGCACTTTATGTCTCAGCTTAAGATTTCCCCAGTCGATTGTCCTAAACTCCTTGAAATCAGAAGCAATAATAATAGCATCGATATCAGATACTTCCTCAGGCGATCTAAAATCAGCACCAAAATCTTCGACTTTATCGCCTAGCAAGGGATCATAAGCAAACACCTTAGCTCCTTTTCTTTTTAAGATATTAATTATTGGAATCGCAGGACTGCATCTTGTCTCTTCCACATCGCCTCTGTATGCGACACCCAGCACAAGCACATTTGAATCCACGATATCTACACCAGCCTCTTTAAGGCCTTTTTCGACCAGCGATACCGTATATTCAGCCATACCATCGTTGATCTGACGCGATAGAGAGAGCAGTCTGGTCGGGCTTTTGACCGTTTTTGTGATAAAATAAGGGTATACAGGTATGCAGTGCCCGCCAACCCCGCATCCCGGCATATGCAGATGTGAATAGGGCTGTGTATTTGCAGTATTAAATGTCTCGACCGCATCAATACCGAGCTCCTGGCAGATAATTGCAAGCTCGTTTGCAAGCGCAATATTCACGTCTCTATACAGCCCCTCAAATACTTTCACAGCTTCGGCTGTGGTTGCATCTGACACTTTGATAATACCCTTTGAGTTTATTCGAGAATAAATTGCCGCTGCAGTCCCGGTGCTTTTTACATCTATACCGCCCACGATTTTAGGATAGGCCCCTGTTATATCCTGGATAGCTCTTCCGGACATTGTCCGCTCAGGACAATGGGCAAGCCCGAAATCTCCTGCGTTCAAACCGGATTCGAGCAGTATTGGTAAAATTACGTTACTGGTAGTGCGCGGGGGAAGAGTGCTCTCGGTAATCACGAAATCCCCGTGTTTTAGCCCTCTAGAGATGTTTGTGCTCACTGATTTGATAATAGAAAGATCCGGATTATTCATTGGATCTAAGAAAGTGGGAACAAGAATAATAATAACATCTGAATCTTCAGCTGCCTTAACAAGATTGCTTGTTGCGGTTAACCTGCCCATCTCCACATTCCGGGTAACCATCTCTGTCAGTCCGGGTTCACCTTTTACATGGCATATCCCTTTGTTTATGCTCTCAACGACCTTATTATTGATATCCACGCCTATTACTTTACCCCCTTTATCAGCTATAACTGCTGCTAAGGGGAGACCCATTTTGCCGAGTCCGTATACAGCAAATGTAATCTCCGATCTTTCAAAAGCTGTAATTATCTGCTCATCCTTTAATCCAAATATTTTCATTTTCCAACACTCACTGCCTTGCCGCAATTATAAGATTCTATCGCTGCCATAGCGACCTCAAGGGCGTATTTTCCCTCTTCTCCTGATGGAGAAGGTTGTGTGTTTTTAGTAACACAATCCACAAAATACCGTAGTTCATTCCTTAGAGGCTCACTTGTCTCTACCTTTGCCTTTCGTATCCATCCCTCGTCATGTAGTTCAACTGTCTGGTCTATATAATCCAGATATGCTACACCCTTAAGACCTATAGCCGTCAATTTTCTGATCTTATGGGGTGTTAGCCAATTAGTCTCCACTATGCCTGAGTGTTCATGGTCGAAGCGCAGTATGAATGCAGCATGGTCTTCGAAGGAATGGATATCAGCGCCTGCTACAGCATAGACTTCGCTCACTTTCATACCGTGTAAGTACGATATAACATCGATATCATGTACTCCTATATCCATAATCACGCCTACATCCCTGATCCTCGGATTGTAGGGTCCGACCCTGTGAGTAGATATTGAGACAACTTTCCCAAGCGCACCTGAATCGATTATTTCTTTTAACCTCATAACTGCGGGATTGAAGCGTTCTATGTGCCCTATCATCAATTTCAAACCAGAACTATTGGCAGATTCGATTATTTCCGTGGCGCTCTCCATCGCATCAGCTATTGGTTTTTCGATGAGAACGTTCACGCCAGCCTCAATGGCTGCAAGAGCGACCTCCCTGTGCATCATAGTGGGAACTGCAATGCTCACTGCGTCTATGTTTTGGTTTAGTAATTCCCTGTAATCTGTAAATGCCTTTGTCTTATATTGTACAGCCTGCTTATTTATCCGCACTGGATCTATGTCAGCGATCCCAACAAGTTCAACGTCAGGGGATTCACTATATATCCTAACATGGTGCTGACCCATAGCACCAGTACCAATAACACCTACTTTTATTGACATATACCTCTTATTGTTTTGACTATGAGATCCAGGTCAGTCTCTGTGACTGCAGGATGGACGGGCAGCGAGATCACCTCATGGGACATTTTTTCTGCAACTGGCAAACTATCAGTGTAACCCAATTCTCCATAAAGCGGCTGTTTATGAACAGGCAGAGGGTAGTAAATCCCTGTCCCGATGCCATTTTCATTTAATACCTTAATAAGTGCGTCTCTATCCACTTTGCAATCCTCTGTTACCCGGATTGTATACTGATGGAATACATGTTCACAGTCCTGGCGTATGCGTGGAGTTACAATGCCTGAAATATCTTTTAATCTTGAATTTAAGTAAGCAGCGTTTTTCTGGCGTGCCTTAGTGAACATATCTAGCTTTTTTAGCTGTTCTATACCGATCGCAGCAGCTATGTCTGTCATCCTGAGATTATACCCCAGTATCTCATGAAGATACCTCTGCTTTGACCCATGGGATTTTAATAATTTAGCATGTTCGTAAATCTGCGGATCATCGGTTGTGATTAATCCTCCCTCACCTGTTGTCATATTTTTTGTCGGGTAAAAACTGAAAGCACCGGTCCCAAATGTACCTACATAATTCCCATTGAATTTCGCCGCATGCGCCTGGCATGCATCCTCGATGATAATAAGGTCATGGTCTTCTGCTATTTCACTTATGGCTTTCATATTTGCCGGATGACCAAAAAGGTGAACGGGGAGAACAGCTTTTGTTCCGGGAGTTATTTTTTCAAGAATTTTATCAGGATCGATGTTGAATGTATCCTCTTCAATATCTGCAAATACAGGTTTTGCTCCTGTGAACAATACCGAATTCGCAGTAGCTATAAAAGTAAAAGGCGAAGTTATCACTTCATCGCCCGCACCTATCCTGTGCGCCAGCATAGCCGCATGCAATGCCGCAGTACCGGAATTGACAGCAATGGAATACTTTACACCCAGGAACCGGGCGAACGCTTTTTCAAATTCCAGGACTTTTGTCCCCTCTGCGATAACCCCGGACTCAAGGACTTTCATCACGGCATTTTTTTCCTCTTCCCCGATATGAGGTTTTGCGATGGGTATCATGGCTATTATCTAAAGGTGTTATAATATTTAACTTATTGTGTTCAAAGGAGACACAAAGACCGCAAATGGATGGCAAAACCCTATCCTGCTAATCCGGTAGTGCCCTAAATTTCATGACTATATAAAAACAATCGCCACAGAGGCACGGAGACACAGAGAAAGATAGTTCAAAAAAGGTCTCCGTGTCTCTGTGTCTCTGTGGCTTCTCAAAAAAATTGCCACAGAGGCACAGAGACCACAGAGATTGGAGGTAAGGAGTAGCATTTGTTCCTCAGCATCTCTGTGGCTAATCATCCATAAATTACAGGAATTTAAGAGCCTTACGTTCCATACTGTAAGTACGCTCGCAGGAGGCCCCGGTAAGCTGGGGTAGTTCACAGCCTGTTTGTTGTCTTTAAGTCATCAGGTAAATCCACTACTCTTGCAGGAGCCCCCACCGCGAGTTTCCATGGAGGCACGTCCTTTGTCACAAGCGCGCCTGCAGCCACCATCGCGCCCTCACCGATCTCAACGCCCGGCAGTAAGGTCGCATTTGCGCCAATAGATGCTCCTTTGCGCAGAACAGGGCCTTTCAGGTCTGATCTCTTTCTTACAGGGTATTTATCATTTGTAAGCACGGCACACGGGCCTATGAACACGTTATCCTCAATTGTAACGTTCAGAGGGATATACACGTTCCCCTGGATGCTGACGTTATTTCCGATCACTGTGCGTCCGTCTATGATAGTATTGGTACCGATAAGGACATCATCCCCGATTATGGTGTCTTCGCGTACCAGAACATTGTGCCCTGTACGCAGGTTATTGCCGGTTTGGACATCTGTATATATGATTGAATTTGACCTGATCACAGCATCATCCCCGATAACAGCGCCTCTGAAATCCATGTCCTCTATGTTTGTTCCGGACGATGTAGCTTTCCTCAAAATATCAGTCGTCGGATAGCCGATGATCACCCCTTCACCGATCACAGCATTCTTTCCAATGCTGCTTCTGCCGTATATTTTGAAATGCCTTTGTTTTCCATCCATATTTGACCGCCTATCCTGGAATCAATATCCCGATAATACAGAATACAGCCGTAACAGCGTACATAGCATAGGTTGCCTGCCTCTCGGTAGCTCTCCCGTAATAAGGAAGCACCCATTTCAGGGTGAGGGGATTTGGTGCCTCGATGGTGCCGTCCTCTCTGAGCTTCCCGAACTTCACCTGGGGATACCTCCTGATCCTCCAGTAGACATACATCAGGAAATTAATGGTATGCGGAATGAGCATGATAAATCCGCTGACTATGAAGCCCTGCATGACTATCAGCACGCCGATGGCTGAGCCTACGGTCAGCGAGCCTATGTTCCCCCAGAAGATGCGGGAAGGATAGCGTTCGAAAAAATGGAATCCCAGAGTGGCACCTGTGATGGCAACGATTGCTATGATATTATCGATCGAGCCCTCAATGATGGATTTGATCAACAGGGAGACCAGAACTATGAGCGAGAGCCCGGAGGACATGCCGTTAAAACCTGAATGCATGTTCACAAGATTGGCCGTCACAAGGACAAAAGTGGGGACGATAAGCTGGCTGTAAATGATCCCGAATTCAACATGACCGATCAGGGGGAACAGAACATCGGAATGAGCTGCATATTGCATTAACGGGTATGAGCTGTAGTACATCAGGAGAAGCTTTGCCGGTCTTCCGATATCGATCATATCATCGAGGATGCCGAACAGGCCGAACAGCAGGATCACATTTAATGCTATATAGTTCGCTGCATCGAACTTATAGAACAGCGAATTTAAGGACATGGAGAAAAGGGCAGCGAGCATTATAGCGATCCCGCCGCCTGTGGGCACCAATTTATCTCCTTTCTTATAGTAGTCCTTAACCACCAGCCCTTTTTTGGTGAGTTTCCGTATGAGGTAGGGGGTAGTGAGTATTATAATGAAAAAAGGAAGAAGGAATACAAGACCTATTTCAAGAATCTGCCAATAAATATTATTCACTCAGTCACCTAAGAGACCCAATAAGGAGAATTTAATATATATATTTATTCGAGAAAAACTTAAAAAAGACCAGGGAAAATTTCTGCCTTAATGGTGATTAGGCGGTTTAGCGTATAAATCCATACACCCGAGTGTACAGAACATTTTTTCCCTGAGGTAATCAATCAGCACGGGGATAATTTTCCCGCAGTTCTTGCATTTAACTTCAACTATTTCCAAGAGCTATTCCTCCTTTTTTCTTCTCTGGAACATGAACATTATTACCAGTGCGGCTGCTACAGGCAGGGCGATGGTGGGGAATTCGGGGATTTGCTGCCATGTTAAATCATGAGAATATGGATTACCAGCAAATCCTTTCTCACCAGGATTGGATACCCAGTGAGTTCCCACTGTGTCTATGTGTATCCTATCATTTGAATTCGGGGAGTTTATTTCAAAATCAATCCTTAAGCTATTTGTTTGGTCATGCAATAATAACAAGCCATTCGAGACTGGATCGATTCGTTGAACCGTGTACCATGTATCTTTTGTTAGAATCCCATGGGGAGCAGTATTATATCCGTAAACATCCACGCCATTGTCTCCAGAAACCTGTTGCCAGTCCGAATCCGGTATTTTATACTTAGCAGGTATGGGAATGCCACCATCGGAAAATTGCGCTGGACCAATATTTACATTTATCCCATTACTACCTCTTGGATCTCTATTCGCAGCAATTATCACATACACTCCATCAATATCATTATCTGCTTGTGGAAGATGGTTTAAAATTTCCAGTGTAAAAGACGATTCTGAAACCAGTATTGAATCTATCAGCCAGGGATCTGTACCACCAGGGGTATAGGTACCAACTTCAGATGTTAACCATATTTGCTTTAGACCGCTGCCACTTCCTTTTCCCATGACATTGCCTGCTATTATAAGGAATGTCAAAAATACAGCAACCACGATTATCTTCTTCATATTCATCACACTATCCTTAAGAAATAAAGATAGGGCTGGAGAATCCAAGCCCTGCTCTTTCATTCTCTTGTTACTCTTCTTTTCTCTTCTTGTGCTGGAAGAAGAACACCAGTCCGATTGCTGCTGCTACCGGCAGGGCGACGGTGGGGAACTCGGGGATAGCTGTTGCAGCAACAACTGCACTAGCTGTAAATGAGTTTCCAGATGCCAAATCAGTAACCTGAATCTGATATGTTTCATCCTGCACTGCGCTCGCTGTTGCCCGGAATGTAACTAGTAATGTTTCATCACTAGCTGCATCTTGGGTCCAGGGATACGGTGCTCCAGCAAGGGGACCCACTGAAGTAGTAAGTTCCTGGAATTGTAATTCAATATCGCTTGGCGAAGCTGGGCCTGCACCGTCAGGATCAGATACTGTATAGGCTAAGGTATGCGGTTCACCAGCTGGTTGTAAAAAGCTGCTTACGACCAAATCTTTTCCGACTGCTGATCCACCAATTGTTAATGAAATTGTTTTAACTTCATTAGCTAGATCATGTGGCAGACCATGATATATTTTTACTTGTTCCGCCGCCGCTATTCCCGTCATCGCCACCATCACTGCAAGAATTGCAGTAATCGTTATCATTTTATTTTTCATTTTTATCATTCTCTCCTACCCAAGATTTTTTATCAAGGTTACCACCTATCCATTGGGCATTATGTAGGTTGGTAGGACTCCTTACTATATATATTTATCGCCCTCAAAGAATTAAATTATTATTATAATAATTATACTCCTGATTATAATGATGAAAAAACCAGTATCTAGCGCAGAATTACTCTTTTTCCCTTCTTGAAATCGAACTGCTGCAATGGACATGCTGTTCGTGATCGTCTGCTGCGGGAGCAGTACAATGGCAGGAAACAAGGCAGCATGTTGATAAAGAGGATTGCAGTTTCATACTTTGCTATATATCATATAGCGGCTCTTCCATGCAGAGATTATCGTCTGATGGTCCAGATGTACATAGAGAAAACCCGTGCAAGTGCATAAGATGGATATCTACCAATTTACTTGCGGGAGGAACTAAGGCGAGAGCTTGCGCTCACCTTTTATAGATAATGAATCAATCGAGCATCACAATATATACATGGGAAAGAGAGAAATATTCAGGTCAGCGAAAGGAATATTGATAAATGCAGACGTACAAGGAGCGTTGAACATCATAAGAAAAGCAGTCCCGAAAGCATTCCCGCCAAGGGAAGGCGGACGGGATAGAGGGTGTCAGGCTACACCCAAAGAGAGCAAATATCAGGATGATATTATCTTTTGCAGGTGGAAATTAACACGGTTAACGGAAATCATAGCCTCCCAAAAGTAGATTAGTGAAAAAGAAAATTGAGTAGTAAAAATGATATAAAATGTACCCCCATAAAATTACGAATAACCGGTTCAGGGTTTTTTTAATACTTACGATCCTTTATGCACTATTAATCTTCTATCTTTCATCACTATCAAGTACTGGCGACCCAAGGACAATATTAGGGCTACTACCTCTGGAAAGTCTCAAGAACAGCCTGAAGCTCGTAGAGCACTCCAATTTAAGTTTTCTACTATATCCATTTTATATCTTTTATAAATATCCTGACAAAGTAGAACATATCATCGAATACGCTATATTTGGTTTTTTACTTTACCATACCCTGAAAAATTCCCCTGAACGTACCTTAAGGAATTACGCCTCTGTATTTGCGGTTATTATCGGCACTGCGTTCGGTGCGACCGATGAGCTTCACCAGTTTTTCGTGCCGGGGAGAAGAGCGAACATATGGGATCTTGCGGCGGACAGTACCGGAGTAATAATAGCCCAGGCACTTATTTACACAAGAAACAGATTATCAGGCTCTTCTAAAAAAAGCATGGCATCCACCCTTGATCTAAAACTCGCCGTGATCCTGATAGCTGCGTCAATAATCTTTATACTTGTACCTCCCTTTAACCAGACGTTCCTGAGGATGATCCTTGCACTCCCTCTGCTTCTCTTCCTGCCAGGCTATCTTTTCATCTCCGTGATGTTCCCCAGAAGGGGCGAACTTGGCCCGATAGAAAGATTCACACTGAGCATAGGGCTGAGCATTGCGATCTTTGTTTTTGACGGCTTTGCCCTTAACTATACCCCGTGGGGTTTCAGACCGAACTCCATAGTGATCAGCCTTTCCGCGATAATGGGACTCCTCCTGATAGGGGCATATCTCCAGAGGTGGAGGTGCGGGGAAACAGGATACGGTTTCTCATCCAGGGATATAACCTCTTTTTATCATACCATCAGGAGCAAAGAGACGGAAACAGGACCTGAATACGATCCTGCCCTCGAGAAGATGCTGATAAAAACCATGATAATCGCGATATTACTGGTCAGTGCCATGCTGATATATGCGAAAGTTACCACGGAGCCTGAAAAATTCACAGCACTCTATATACTCGGAGCGAACGGGAAAGCAGAGAACTACCTTCCCGGTGTCAGCATCGGAGAGCCGGCTGCAGTACTGGTGGGAGTGGAAAATTATGAGTATGCACCTGTCAACTATACGCTGCGCGTACAGCTCGGGGGTAGAACTTTGAAAGAGCAGTATATAGTTCTTGACCATGACGATAAATGGCTGGATAAAGTGACGTTCGTACCCCAATTGACATCATCCATCGCCCTGGCAGGGACAAATAGATCAAAACTGGAATTTGCGCTTTTAAAAGATAATCAGACATATAGATCGGTGCATCTGCTGGTAAACACAAGTCTGGACATGGTGAGATTTGCAGAACTGCCCGGTATCACCAACGGGGATATGGAAACGGATGAAGGCTGGCTGTTTTCCGGAAGTCCTGACACCACGGGAGGTTATTCTGACAATATTTCTTCTTCAAAGGTCTACGAGATAAATTTAACCTCAGTAAAAGCAGGCTCACAGGGGACTGTCCATCAGAATATAACAACTTATGGGGATGCACGCGCTATACTTTCCTTTGATGTCCGGGATTCTGAATATTCGAACACCTCGTACTATGTTCTTAAACGGGCGCTTATAGACGGCCGGGTGGTATGGGAATCCAGGATCGGAGGAAAAAACAGTAGCTGGGAGCATGTGGAAGTGCCGGTAATGTTATCAGAGAACAATACTCTGGCATTCCAGGTGTATAATAACTACGGCACCAGCACCAATGCTTCAGTCTGGCTGGATAACGTACAATTGAGACCATACTCCACAGGGGCCAAAACTGATGACATAACAAAACCTGCTCAAAAAATATACGAATTCAAGTTCGATGTAAGGGGAGCACCGCTTGTGATGAATAAATCGATGAAGATCGACGGCTTCGGTTTTTCCGGTTTTCATTATGATATTGACCTGAACAAATCTTATGAAGAACTCAGTCTTGAGATCACGGAAAATAATTTAGTAGGTGCCGGGGATGCCATCTACATTACGCGGGTGAACGGCAGCGAGCTGTACCTCATGGGCTCACGCTACAGGATACCTGGAAAAGATCCATCAAACCTATCAAAGGTAGTCGGAACGTACCCGAACGGGACGCTTACGCTTGGTAAAGCATGGAGTTTCGGGGACGGTTACTCCCTTCTGGTCAAGCTGATAAGCTCAAAGGGCGATTCGGTGATGCTTGAGCTTCGAAAGGACGGCAGGGCTGTGGATTCAAAACTCCTTAACAAAAGGGGAATTTACGAATATAAAATAAATAAAGGAAAACTTACTGTAACGGTTTTTAAAGCGAAAGTAGATTCTATAAACGGCGATGAGGTCTATCTAACTGATATAGAGCTTTATTCCGATACCATTACTTCATTAAAGCCGGGGACTTTTTCCGGAGATTTTGAAGTTGCCAATATAAGCTCTGATGAAATTATTTTAAAGAATATTCATCCATTCGAATTAAATAACAGAACAGCGATCCTCAACGGCAGCCTGGGATTGAGCCTTCAGGGCGATACGGTTTATCCCTATGCATCAGGCGTCCCGCGAAGGGGCGTACCTCAGGCTGTCTACTACGGCAGATGGATGAACATAACAGGTTTGAACTACCCCGGTTTCTATTTGGACGATCATACGTCTTATGAAGAACTGCGCATGTATTTTTCAGATAATGGCTATGTTGAGAAAGGGCAGGCTGTATATAGAACAAGAGCACATTCAAACGCTCTTTCGTTCCTGGGGAACACCTATGAACTGGTAAACCCGAACAGATCAGGGTATATCAGCAATACAATAGCGAATAAAAAAATAATTTTATATGATAATGGGACAGGAGATTTTAATAATAGATATAATATCTCATTCCAAAGGGCTGACGACAGGATAAGGCTTAATATCAGAAAGTTCATGGAAAAAGATCAACAGAAACTATTGAACGAAACAATTAAATCCAACATAACATTTTTCCCTGATATCTATTATGAGATGTTCACAGGCAGGGATGGCGATCTCAGGAAATCGAATGTTCTGGGTACGGGGGATACTTTCGAATACTGGATAGAGTACAGGGAAGATACGAAATACAAAGCGATCTCAGGGGAGCTTGAGGCCGTGAACAACAACAGTATAGAACTGAGTATGAGTGAATATGATATTCCGTTCGAAATCACACCTGGCAGAATGTTCGGAGAGTTCGAGGTGGAAAGCGTGACCGGCGATACAATAACGCTCAGGAACATAAAACCTCTCCAATTCATCCCGGGAAAAGAGGTTGAAATCCTGGATGGCATCTTAAAGATCAAAACATCTTTACAGGGGTATCTCGCCTATCCAGTACGTTAATGGTTATTTCATCTTATACAAAACGGTCATGATGCCGGAGAATATTATTATAAAAATTATCCATCCGAGGTAAACATGAACGAACATCATCTTTTCTATCCCGTAATAGTAGCCGACATAGTATAACACGGAAACCCTTATTAAATTAGCGATATACGCTATGAGCACTGTAAGCACGATCAACAGAGATATCCTGCGCTTATCAGACAAACGTTCCATTTTTGCATAGCCTATAATAAGTCCTACCAGCAGGATCATGGAATAAATACCTGAGCAGGGGCCTCCTATGACAACAGTGCTGTCCTCAAGACCTTTGAAATGAACCGTCTCAGTAGCTACTACGTGTATATCCATATTCGAGACCGCGTTAACGATATCCAGGGAAGGGAGCAGTACAAAGTAATGGTCAAAATAGTGGATGAAATCATTGTTAAGGGAGGGTAACAGAGAATAGAAAAACAGATATAATATGATAAATGTGCCTGACGTATATATCCCGAATTCACCGGCGCGTTTATACCTGCCTGTGCCGTATGCTATAAAAGAGGCGCCCATAAAGAATGCCATGGAATCTATAGTGCCGAGCTGGTTCATTGCTTTCAGATTATAAACAACGTCAGCGAGCACAATAATTACGCCCAGAACTATAAAATATTTTGAACTTTTCGCGGCATACGTCCCGCTCAGTCTGATTTTTGTAGTAAGCGCAAGTGCTATAAGGAACATTACTACTCCAATAAGCACCGAGCCCTCGCTTAACTGAATGGTGGCGCCTGTGAAAAAAGCCATGACGAGCAGGAAAACAAGGATATTATGTTTTTGGTCATCCATAACTGTCACTATTACTTAATCAAGTAAATATTGTTACAACTTATTCATATTACAACTCAAGGTAACGTATATATACTTTACTCATTAATTTATATCTTCCAATGGTTAGAACATCTTTAAAATTATTATTTTTGTCGTCTGTGATCGTGCTAATAATACTCATCGTATGGCTGTTCGGTTTGACCGTCGCTATCATCGGGCTTGCGGTCTCATTTATACCCGGTATATTGATCATAATATATATGGACAGGATAATACTGCGTATTTATAAGGCTCATCCGGTCCTGGCAGGAGAGTACTCCGGTATCAGGGAGAAAATCCGGGTGCTCTCAGAAGAAGCAGGTGTTGCCGTGCCTTCAATATACATCACCGGGCTACCACTGCCAGGCAGTTTTATTATTGGTAAAGGCATGGATAAGACGAGCCTGGTCTTACCAGCAAGATTACCAGACCTGCTGGACGATAAAGAACTTGAAGCGATGCTTGCATATAATATTGTCCAGATAAATAATACCCTGCGCCTGAGAACAATCGTAGCCTTGATCACGGGTATTCTTGTCATGGCTGCCTCCGCAGTACGCTGGGGCGCCGTATTTACAGGATTTGGCGATTACAACGACCCGGCACCCAGGCTTTTCGGGGCATTTATCATCGGGCTGGCTGCACCTCCGGCTGCAACTATGATACACTCAGTCTCAACTCAGGATTACGATATGAAAGCCGCTGAATTATGCGGGAACCCCGATGCGCTCATTTCGGCAATAGAGCGTCTTGAGAACAGCAAAGCCACAGGATACCCGTCACTCGGATTCCTCTGCCTTGTAGATCCACAAAAAGAAACTTTTTTTGAACACCTCTTCGATACACATCCCCCGAAGGAAATACGCATTAAAAACCTGATAAAAACAGGACGGATAGCATGATAGAGCTGCACCTTGACCTCAAGTTCCATATGAAGCCGTGGAAGAAAGCGCTCTTATTCAGTTTTTTATTTTATTTAGTCATATTGTTCATGTTAATCGTTATTATCACATTCGTGGAAAAAGATTTTGATCTCGGTCTGGTGTCAAAGTTATCGGCTGCATACCTGGCAGCATTGGTAATGAGCTTCCGATACATGTACAAAACATTTAAAGCAAGGTTCGCGTCTCAGCAAACCAGTGAGCCTTGATCTTTTACGGGCAGAATAATAGCCGGGTTTTCATTATCATCATGATTATATTCATTGACAGATAAATATATATGCTAACAGTATTTACTAGATGGCGAGGGATGATATTGAAATGTGACCACATAGACTGTGGAAATAACGAAAAAAAATGGTTGCCCTATATAGTAAGAGAGCATCCCTGCGGACTGAAACCCCACCCTTTCTGCACCCGGTGCGGAATGGTTAAGAATATCGGCTCGGACAGAGCTACAGGCAGAGGCTATTTTATCAATATCTTATCACAAATAGAAAAATACCTCCAGATCCCGGGCTCAAGCGTTCGAATGCGCCTTGTTGTTAAAGATCTTGAAAAAATCGAAGACTTCGATGATCCGTATTCCATGAGCAAATACGCTCAGGAAAAAGTTTTTATAAGTATACTTAAAAAATATTATCAAATCCCTGACAGAACGTTACAGCAGTTCTTATAAGCCGTTTCTGAATTGATCCAGTGATAAGAGGAGCGGCGGTAGAAGCGGAGCTTTTACAAGATCCAGTTGTATTTTTACGAATGTGATAAAATGTATTTCCTCATGACCAATGACGTCGAAAGTTTTTCGATCACGAAGAACAAACTCGATCCTGACACAGCAAGAGAAGTCTATGAAATAGGGCTTCCTCGCCTGCTCGATGTTTATGCAAGACATGATATAAAATGCACCTTTTATTTTACGGGAGAGATGGCAGAATCAGTTCCTGAGTCTGTTGAACTGGTAGCAGAGCATGGGCATGATATAGGCTGCCACGGTCATGGTCATTTGCATGACCGTGCTTTCGATTCGATGAGCCTCATGGAACAAATAGCAGAACTGGAAAAAGCAAAAAACATCATCGAAGATATTGCCGGAAGGATCTATGACTTCAGAGCGCCCGCGCTGCGTATAAATGAGTCAACCATACGGGCGCTTGAACAGACAGGGTTCAACACGGACAGTTCCATCGCCTCGCAGCGTTTCGATGGTCCCCTGACATTCGGTTCAAAGAGAAAATTGAAGTGGCTGGTCGCCCCAAGACATCCCTATCATCCTTCTTATGATTCGGTTGTTAAGAGAGGGGATTCAAAGGTTCTTGAGATCCCGATCTCTGCTTTCATACCCTCATATATAGGTACAACGATGAGGGTAAGCCCCCTGATATTAAAAGTTCTGGAAAAATTTTTGTTCGCAGAATCTAAGAGGACAGGAAAACCGATAGTGTTTTTATTCCATCCGAATGAATGCCTTGATGCCTCATCCGGCATCACGCCCGTTAGAAGGGCTAATAATCCAATAGAGTATATATTTGCAGATGTGGTAAGGCATGCGTTAAAAAGCAGGAACCTGGGCGCTAAGGCTGTTGAACTTCTTGATGATGTAATCCTGCGTGCAAAGGACGCGGGGTTTGAATTTGTGACAGTGCAGGAATACAGGAAACTTGGACGATTTAATGGGCTAGAAAGAGACTAAAAGCATCTTAAAGTACAATCGTAATCTACAGAATGGTGATATAAATGGCAGCGGAAATAAAGAGCACTGGAATTTCAAAAGAGACGATAGTCCTATCGAGTTTCAAAACTGCAAAATTTATATCGTGGCAGAGGATAAATTATAATAAAATAACATACATCGGAGATTTATAATGGAGGAAGCAGTCACTGCACTACTCGATAATGATACGATCGAAGGAATAGATATATTATCTAAAGAATATA
>Ga0209749_1001940_pt1 | contig 15641 bp, 16 predicted proteins | sample EPASupsiteSAE347_FD_187267 | JGI IMG/M metagenome (GOLD analysis project Ga0209749, IMG submission 187267) | Bioremediated contaminated groundwater from EPA Superfund site, New Mexico - Sample SAE3-47 (SPAdes) (version 2) | ecosystem: Environmental > Aquatic > Deep subsurface > Groundwater >... | reverse complement strand
CGATTGATTTTTAGCAAATAATATGTTAATATGTAAATCAACACGAAGAGGCGATGAGGAGGGTATGTATGGACTCTCTGAACAGGATACATGAGGCGCCGGTCGGCCATGTCGAGCGGGCGGCTGTGCACCGCAAGGCCAAGGTAAAGACGGAGGAGCCCGGGGCCGCTCGTCCGCATGATTCAGTTGAAAAAAGCAATTTTACCAGAGAAGACAGGATCCGCATAGCTTTTGCCCGTTCGGCCAAGGGCGGTGCTGCCGTGATGAAGAAGGCAACCGGAACCTACTCTGGATTTATTATCGGGGCGGCGATTGGGTTTGGGCTCATCGGTGGGATTTATGGCCCCGTCATCGGCGGGCTGGCCGGGTCCATCGGAGCTATGGTTCTGGAGGAGGTCAGCTCAAAGAAAAAGGCTGAAGTTGCCGATAGCCTCAAGCATATCGGCAGCAGCGTAAAAAAATCATTTCAACATGCCTTGTCCATTGACAAAAAAGTTTCCAAGCCGGGCCAAAAAGATCAGCCAGGTGCGGTTCAGGGTGCAAGGGAGGTTTCGCAGGCGCCGCAGGATGTGAAAGAGAGCGTCAGGATGAGCGCGGTGAGCGCAGCCTCCGGCCCCGAACAGGGCCAAAGTCCGACCTCCAGGGTCCTCGGTATTTTGATGAAACCTGTTCATGCCGCCGGCAAAGCACTTCAGGCTCTCCCGAAATTCCTTTACCCTTCAATTAGAAATGCCACCGCCGCGGAGAGAGAGTTGATTGAGAAAACCCTGGATCAACTTCCGCTTAAGAGCGTTGTCTCTACGGAGTTCATCACCGTCAATCCTAACCTGGCCAATGACATGAATTACGCGGGGCTGGCCAGAAATCTCTTTTTCATGCATCCCATCGATTTTGATAAAGGCGAACTGGCCATTGAAGGATTCAACAAAGGCACTATTATTCACGAAGTGGGGCACACCAGGGATTTTTCAGAGAGCCTCGTTCCCTATTTCGGCGCCAGCAGCAAAGCCCCATGGGGGAAGGCGCCCTATGTTTATGATTCCTGGATAGACACTCCGACTGATCTATATGCCTCCACCAATCACTGGGAGGATTTTGCCCAGAGCTACAAATTTTACCATGAGAATCCCGCCGAGCTCCAGAAGGTGAATCCGGCCAAGTACGAGGCGATCAAGAAAATGGAGGAGCCGGGATTATACGACAAAGTCATGGACAAGTCCGGGATTCGGGAAGCTGGCAAGAAAATCAGTCAGGTCATTGACAAGGTTCCCGGCCTCAGGCTGGCCATTGAGACTGTTTCGGCGATTTCAGGGCCTCTCACCATTCACCGGGGCTCAGGCAAGATTATTAAGAGTCTGGAGAAGGGGGACGCCAAGGAACTTTTTGACGGGAAGATGGATTTGGCCTCGGGGATAGCTTATTCTTCCAAGGTGGCCGCCCCGGCCGGGATGGCCATTGATGCGGTGCACTGGTATCTTAATCGCGCGGTCAAGAAGGGTAAAATCTCTCAGGAGAAGGCGGATGATATTGCGACCAGGACTCTCTCATTCGCCGCCGGCCCGGTTGGCCTTTCGACTCATGCCGCGCTTGATGAAATGCTGGGCACGGAAGATACAGACATAAAGAAAATCCAATTGGTTGAACCCAAGGACAAGGCTCCGGTCCCGTTTATCAAGTTTACCTGGAAGAGGCCTCAAGCCGACGTTATTATAAACGGTAAAAAAGTTGACGCCAAAGATATCGCCCTGACGAAAGACGACAAGATATATATAGCCAAGGTTGGCGGCGGCGCGGCAGTCGGAGGAGTGGCCGGGACGGTCCTGGGTTACGCCGGCGGCGCGGCGGCCGGCGCTGTCCTGGGTGGTCTTATTGCCGGGCCCATCGGAGCCGGCGTCGGTGCTTTTCTTGGAAAGTTTATAGGCAGCTTCGCCCTCTCATCGGTCGGGGCTAAAACCGGAGCCAGACTTGGAAAGATGCTGGATAAGTCTCCGGAAAAAGCCTGAAGAGTTTTATCCGGAGGAATGCTTTACAAAGAGGGCTCTTCGTTTTTCCCTCCCGCCGGGCTTCTTGTTTAAAGGCCCTGGCCTGGGAGTTGAACCTCAATCCGAAGTCATCGTTGAAGAAGCTCTGCTTCCGTGTATTCTTTCGCACGGAAACTTTTTAACGGGATGGTTGTCTAACCTCACATAATAAATTGGAGGTGCAATCATGGCAAAAAAAGCAAGTCTTCTTCTGGCTCTTGGGGCGCTCCTGGTGGTTCTGGTCGTCTTTCAACCCGCCCCACTTGCCGCTCCGGCTCCGAATCTTATGCTTTCCCAGGAGATTCCGGAGTACATGCCCGGTTTTCCGGACCTGTTTGATGAGGTGCCTTTAGAAGCACCTGAAGATGTGGCTGCGGGGGGGGAAGCAGGACGGCACCAGAAGGCTAATCCTATGATGCAGGGTCGGATGCAAGCCGGGAGGCCTGGAGAAGGCCCCTGCCCCGGCATGATGAGAATGGGGCCATACCTCAAGGAGAAGCTCAACCTGACGCCTCAGCAGGAGGAGGAGCTCAACAGGATTTTCCTGGAGGGACGGAAAGACTTCATCAGGAAGCAGGCTGAGATCAAAATTGCCGGACTGGAGCTGGCGGAAATTCTCAGAGGTTCGAATCCGGACTACAAAAATATTGAGGTCAAGGTCCGCCAGATGGAAAAAATGCAGGCCGACATGAAACTGGCCGGAATAAAAAGTCTTCTCGATGCAAAAAAGCTCCTGACTCCGGAACAGGTTAATAAGCTGGAAGAGCTGAGAGGAAGAAAAGGAAGAGGGGGCGCTCCTCCACAGAAGAGCTGAAGCGCTGTCATTAAGGATGTATTTTAACAGGGGCGGTTTGCGAACCGTCCCTGCTCTATTTCCGGGATAGGGTCTTTACCAGTTCAGAAATTGTCGTGATAAAAAATGAGCAAGTGGAATATGGATAAGAGGTGGATGCGATGACAGAAAAAAGCGGAATGCAGGCTATCCAACCAGTGGAGTCGCGTACGGGAACGCCGGCAGTTGAAGATCCTAAAAAGTTGGTGGAGTCCCTGGCGGCGGCCAAGGATAAAGTCTCGCCTTCTTCCTCCGATTCCGCCGGGGTGGTAGACTCTGCCGATCTGAGCCAGGATTCCCTGGAAGATCTCAAGAGCAAGCATCTGAAGGAGAATGAAGCAAAGGAAGAGGCGAAGAGCGACAAGACCGATGAACAAAAGAAGCAGGAAGAGGCCGAACTGAAAAAGGCCGAATTGGAGAAAAAAATAGCGGAGCTTAACAAGAAGATCGAGGAAGACCTGAAAAAAGGCGATATGAATGCCTATACAAAAGATCTCCAGGATCTTCAGGCCACTCAGAAGGAACTTGATGCTCTCGGGACGGCCGCCCTTCCGGCTCCAACTCAGGCCGCCAGGAGTGTCCCGGGTCAGGGCAACACTCAATGTGCGACACCTGCCTGCACGCAGGTGCCCCTGGCTCCGGCGGCCTCCCCGGCTCAGTCCTCGCCCGGCGGCGGTTCCATCACCCCGAGCCAGTCCAACCCGACGGCGCCCATCAACCTGAGCGGGAACGACAGGAAGACGGCCGATTTTATCAATGACTTCCTGGCCAAAAAGGGCTCGCCAGCCGCCGGCAAAGGCGCCGGTGAGATGATGGTCAAATACGGCAAGGAGAACAAGGTGGATCCCCTCATTCTTCTGTCAATCGCCGGGCAGGAGACCCAGTGGGGGAAGACTGGAATCGGCGTTAACGGAATGCTGGGAGTGGGGGCCTATGACAGCGATCCCAACAACGCAACAAGGAACCCCGTCTTCAGCGGGATCGAGAACCAGATCAAGAAGGGCGCCGAGACTTTTGCCCGCCTCCGGGCCAAGGGCGGATCCTCCGAGAGCGCCTCAATCGCCAACCAGGTGGCCGCCGCAAACCAGGCGGGATGGGCCACGGATGGCAACTGGCACAACGGCGTCGCCTCGATTTACACACAGATCTCGCAACAGGCCCAGAACTTCGCCTGATTACCTGAGGAGGACGCTTCATGCGGTGTCCTCTATTTCAGTGAATAGCCGGTGAGGAGCACGTTCGTAACCTGGCGGCGTCCTTCAACGGTTAGCGTCGCCTGGTTTTTCACCAGACCAACTCCATCGCAGTACCACTTGAGTTCTTCCAGGCGCACTCCGGGGGATACGGTTCCTGAAACTTTTATTTTGCAGCAGTCGAAAGTTTTCTTTAACGCCTTGATTTTTTCAAAACCGACCACCTCCGTCAGGAGGTCGCCTTTTTGTTCCTCTGATCCCCTGGGGCCGAGTGTGCGGATCTCTCCCGACCATTTCCATGAAGCGCCCGGCTTAAGTGTGTTGTCGAGGAGTTTTTGAGGAGGATTGAAAGAGATCGTCGTCTGGCCTTGCTGCATGATGCGCCTTGCCAGGAAGAGCCCTTCCTTAGTTAAAAAATATTCGTCCCGCTGGCATCCGGGACTCCAGTTCTTTACTACAAAGTCGGCCAGGAAACACTCGTGACCGTCAATGTTTTCTGTCGAGGGAATGGTCAGTACCAGGGAAGCTCCAAAATCAAGGGAATATTCCCAGGAATTGCCGACTTTCAGCGGGAAGTAATCAGAATTACGTTTTACCTGGCATCCCGAGAGAAGCAGGAAGCCGGAAAGAAGGAGTAGGAGCCATCGCGAGATCTTCACGCCATAATCCTCCTGCAGATTTTAATGTGATTTTATCATTGAATAATATAAAATGCAAACAGGCTCTTGACACAAGACCCAAATGTCGTGATAAGTAAACAAATATATGCAACAAGAGAGGGGTGTCATCGATGCCAGAAAATGATGCGATAAAACCCGTTCAGTCAATTAACATCCAGGCAATTACGGCAGCAAGTGAAGATCCCAAAAAGCTGGTGGAGGCTACTGCGGCGGCCAAGGATAAAGTTAAACCTTCTTCCTCGGATTCCGCCGGAGTGGTAGACTCTGCCGATCTGAGCCAGAATTCCCTGGCTGAGCTCAATAGTGAGCATCTTAAGGAGAAAGAAGCCAAGGAAGAGGCGAAAACCGAGAAGACCGATGAACAGAAAAAACAGGAAGAGGCCGAGTTGAAAAAGGCCGAACTGGAGAGAAAGATAGCGGAACTCAACAAAAAGATTGAGGCAGACCTTAAGAAGGGCGACATGGAGGCCTATAAAAAGGATCTACTGGATCTTCAGGCCACTCAAAAGGAACTTGATGTACTCGGGACGGCCGCCATTCCGGATGCGGCTCAGCCCGCCAGGAGCGTCCCGGGCCAGGGCAATACTCAAAGTGCGACTCCTACCTTTACACAGGTGCCTTTAGCCCCGGTTGGAGCACAGCAGTCCTCCGCCCCGGGCCAGATCAATGGGCAGATAAACCCCTATAACGGCAAGACGGTAAAACCAATTGACAACTACCGGGTGACATCGGAGTTCGGAGAAAACCGGGGCAGCTACATACATAACGGAATAGACCTGGCGGCGCCAAGCGGAACGCCCATCAAGAGCGTGGCCGACGGCGTCATAACCAGGGTGCAGAGCGATAACGGCGGATATGGCAACTGGGTCGAGGTAAAGCATTCAGACGGTTCCACCACGCGTTATGCCCACATGTCCGCCTTCGGCAACATCAAGGTCGGCCAGGAGGTGGGCGCGGGATCCGTCATCGGGGCGGTAGGGAGCACCGGCAACAGCACGGGGCCTCATACGCACTTTGAGTGGCGGGACGCGAACGGGAGGGCCGTGGATCCGAGAAGCAGAATGTCGCTCTGATCAGAGCTTGGTGAAAACAAATTGCGGGGCAGGTTTAGACCTGCCCCGTTTGTTTGGTACGCAATGTGCCGGGGATCACTCAGGCCGCATCATGGGAGAGTCGCAGGCCGGACAGACCAGGATGCCGTCCTTCACCGGGCAGTCTTCGGACCAGAGAGGATGCGCTTCGGGGGTCAGGTAGTTCCCGCAGTCCGGATTGGAGCAGAAAACTCCAAATGGATTTCCACCGGCATCATAGGGTTCAGTCAGCATCACAACCTCCGTTTCGATGTTCTTCCGAAAGTTTCGGTATAAAAAACCGATTTCCTTTAGTCGCACCGGAAGCTTTTTCTCCCGGTTCAAAGGTAGGAAGAAATTTATGTAGAATAACTCAGGAGCAGAGTAATATACAGGGGTAATAACGTATGGATACAAAGGGAAAAACAGCAAGAATTATCAGCGGCTCCCATCCGTCGCAGGAAGATCTGAGAGCGGCCGCCGAGGTGGTCGAAAAGGGCGGACTGGTCGTCTTTCCGACGGAAACGGTCTATGGCCTGGGAGCGAACTCGCTGATGGAGGACGCAGTCAGTAGAATTTTTGAGGTCAAGGGCCGTCCCGTCACTCTCCCTTTGACCTATCACCTATCCTCCGTCGCCGCTGCGGGGCCTCTTATAAAGAATTTATCTGAAACCGGAAAAAAGTTGATGCAGAGCTTCCTGCCGGGTCCTATCACCCTGGTGTTTGAGAAGTCCGACAATGTGCCTGATCTAATCACCGGCGGCGGGAGAAAGGTCGGAATACGTGTTCCCTCTCACCCGCTGGCCCTCGAGTTTTTAAGGGCAGTCAAAGTTCCGCTGGTGGCCACCAGCGCCAATATATCCGGCAGACCTTCTTCGACGACGCTTGCGCACATAATTAAAGACCTGGGAGATAAAGTTGATTTGATTCTGGATGCCGGCGATTCGCCCCTGGGTATTGAATCCACCGTTCTTGATGTCACCACCGAACCGCCCAGGCTGATCCGCTCCGGCTATATCACCCGGGAGGAGATTGCCAGGGTCATCGGCAGAACTCCTCTGCTTTCAGACGATCATATCGGTATGCCCAAACTACCAAGGTTTACTCCCTCCGCCCGGATCATCATCGTGGAGGGAGAGGGGGCGGCCCTGGTCGCACGGTTGCAGAGCCTCGCTGATGAACATCGAAAATCGGGAAAAGTGGTAATGGTAATAAGCGAGGAGAGCCTCGGATTTCTGGAAGACAGGTACTCGGATGAGAATGTCTCGCTTAGGGTCATGGGTTCGCGGGGAAATTATCACGGGATCGCCCTCCATCTATTCAGGATGCTGCGGGATCTCGAAGACGAAGAGATTTCCACGGTCCTGGTGGAGGGGGTTCCACGGGAAGGACTTGGTGTTTCCATTATGGATCGCCTGGCCAGAGCCGCTAACGAAGCGGGAACAGGGGACGGCCAACGCAAAATTACGAGTTAATCAGGAGGGGCAGAATATCATGAAACTGGCGATTGGCAGCGATCATGCGGGTTTTCCCTTGAAGGAGGAATTGAAGATATTCCTTGCCGAACGGGGAGATCATTTTGAGGATTTCGGAACCTTTGAGCCGGAGCCGCCGGTGGATTTCCCGGATATAGCACTCGCCGTAGCCAAGGCGGTAATCGCCGGCTCGTTTAAGGCGGGCATCCTCATCTGCGGCACCGGCCAGGGCATGGCCATCGCCGCCAACAAGGTGCCCGGCATTAGAGCATCCCTGTGCACCGACGTCATTTCGGCCAGTTTCGCCAGATCTCACAACGACGCCAATATTCTGACGCTGGGGCAGCGCATTACAGCTCCTCATCTGGCCCAGGAGATACTGAGGATCTGGCTGGAGACGGCGTATGCAGGCGGGCGCCATCAGCGGAGACTTGACAAGATTCATGATATCGAACAGGAATTCTGCAGCCTGAAGGCCTGAGCGGCTCTTACCGACGCTGCGTCAGCACTTGGCTTTCCCGCACAGTTTTTTTGAAGCCCCCGTAATGTAGGCGATGAGGCAGAACAACTTTTGTCTTTTTGCAACAAGAATCCCGACGGCCAGCAGGATATATACCCATGAAAAGGCGAGGCGGGCCGCCTGCCAGGGCATCAGAAGCTGGACGACGAAGAGAGCCAGCAGGCTCAGGGCCTCCCAGACCGAGATCCGAAGATCCGCCAGGATGGCGATGGCGAATAAGGATTGAGCCGAGGTCAACAGCACTTCCTCCACCTGGCGCCCGTCCAGCGGCATCGGCATAAGGTTTCCTCTTGAGATGGAAAAGACGAGGGGGATCATGCCTACCAGTAGGGTCCACTGGTTTACTTTTGAAGAGATGAGTGCGCCCATCCCGTTGACCGGGTTGCACTTTAAGGCGAAGAGGGCGGCCACGATAAATTCCGGGGCTTCCGAGGCCAGGGGGGCCAGCCACTGGATGAGGAGAAATTCTTCGATCTTAAGTATTTTCCCTGTCGCAATCAGGCTTTCAGCAAAGGCGGAAGCGGAGATCAGGATTACAAAGCAGGAAAAAAGAAAGAAAAGAACGGTCACCAGCCGGCGCATGGAACGCGAAAGGCGCGCGACCTCGGCCGCGGGACCTTCAAGATCAGGTTCTTCCACCTTGGCCCGCGAGGCCAGCACGATATAGCCGACGAAGAGCAGAAGAAAAACGGCGGCATCCACGAGGGAAAGGCTTTTTTTGAGCGGGATGACAAAAGAGTACAGGGTGGCCAGGGTAAGAAAAGTGAATTCATTGGTGATAGGCGGCCCCAGCTCCACGGTTTTCTTCTTAGTCTTGAACCAGAAAATAAAGACGACAGTCGCCCAGGCCAGGCCGATGATGAGGCGGTTGGCCCCCGTCATGTTGGCCACCGCGTAGTGAGTATAAACCGGATCCTTTCCGGCCATCCAGGACAGGTACATATCTACGGCGTATTCCGGAAGGACCGTGACGATGGCCAGGAACGCCAGGGCCAGGGACTTGGAGACCTCCATCTCCGCCAGTTCCGCTCCCCAGGTCAGAAGAAAAGAGGAGGCTACAATGGCCAGGCCCGAGAGGATCGCTATGTAGTGCGGCTCAAGGTGCGCCCCGGTGAACTTGATGAGCATCCAGGGCACCGCCAGGGCCGCCATGGCAAAGATGGAAAGCCAGCCTTTCATTTCGTTTCATTTCCCTTCTATGAGGTCGGCCCACCAGATTTCTTTCCTTGAGGCATCGGCAAGCTCAAGGACGAGGGCCCCCTTTTCATTTATATCTATGGCCGTTCCGCTGATGCGCGTCTCGCCCTGGAGGATGGTGACGGCCTTCCCCAGGGTGGCGCACCGCCTCTTTCCTTCCCGGATCATGGCCGAAAGCCCTTCTTTTATGAAGCGGAAGTAAGACAGTTCGAGTTCCTTAAGAATATTGAGAAGCAGGGGAAGGCGGGGGACTTCTCTTCCTGCGAGCATCATGAGGGAGGCGGCTGAAGAGCGGATCTCGGGAGGGAAGCCATCCTCTTCATTGTTGACATTCAGTCCGATCCCCAGTACCAGGTGTTCCATCCTGTTGCCGCAGATCTTTCCCTCGATCAGGATTCCTCCCACTTTTTTGTCATTGATAATAAGATCGTTGGGCCAGTTAAGGCGGATTTCAAGGCCGGTGGCCGCCTGAATCGCCGCGGCGACGGCGACTCCAAAGGTCAGGGTACATCCCAGAACCTCCATGGGGGGAGATCCGGGACGAAGAATGAGAGAGAACCAGAGGCCCACGCCGGGTGGAGAAAACCAGAAGTGACGGAGGCGACCCTTCCCGTGAGTCTGGGTCTCTGCAATGACCAGGGCGCCTTCAGGTTCTCCCCGGGAGGCCATTTCCAGGGCGATCTCGTTGGTGGAGACTACTTCGGGAAGAAAATAGGCGCGTCTTCCCAGCATCTCCGTCTCAAGGCCCATCTGAATAAGCCCCGCGCCGAGTTCATTTTGCTTCATGGTCGCCTCCCTGAAGTGTTTTCATTCTCCGGGGAGGATGATTCCTGCGGTTTCACCCGGAGGCTCATATTCAGCGCCCGGACGGAGTGAGTCAGTCCTCCGACCGAGATATCGTCGATTCCCAGCTCGCAGATGGCTTTGATTCTCGCAGGCGTCATGTCACCGGAAGCTTCCAGGCGGGCTCTTTTCGCCGTAATTTGCACGGCCTTTCGCATAAGGTCCTCGTCCATGTTGTCGAGCATGATGATATCGGCTCCCGCCGAGAGAGCTTCCTCAAGCTGTTTAAGCGTCTCGACTTCCACTTCGACCGGCATTTTCCGGGGAGATTTTTTTTTAGCCCGGGCGACGGCCTCGGAGATGGAGCAGAATCTGAGGTGATTGTTCTTTATGAGAATTCCGTCTTCGAGGTTCATCCGGTGGTTGACGGCGCCGCCGACTGAGACAGCGTATTTCTGCAGGAGACGCATTCCCGGAACGGTTTTCCGGGTGTCCAGAATCCTTACGCCCTTGCCCCGGACGAGCGCCGCCAATTGAGAAGCGTAAGTGGCGATACCGGAGAGGTGTTGGAGAAAGTTGAGAGAGGTGCGCTCCCCGGAGAGTATGGAACAGGCCCTGCCGGAGATGCGGGCGAGGCACTCCCCGGGATGCACGGCCTCCCCGTCTTTTTTGATTGCCTCGAATGAAACGCCCGGATCGATTCTTAAGAATACCCGGGCGGCGACTTCCAGGCCGGCCAGAACGCCTTCCGCCTTGGAGATGATTTCAGCGTTCGCCAGGACATCCGGCGGAATGACTGAGGCGGAGGTGCGATCCCGGAGGGCGCGATCCTCTTCAAGAGCCAGGTCGATCAGGCGCAGAATCTCCGGGCAATCCGTCTTCATGTGATGGTTACTCCCCCGTGTATGTTAAGCAGAATATGTTTTTTCCACTCCCGGCGGCGGCGGGGGTAGTCACTCCTGAAGTGAGCTCCGCGGCTCTCGCACCGAAGTGAGGCGGCCGTGGCCATGAGGGAGGCCGCAAGGTGCATGTTTTTAAGTTCCAGATCTTCCGGACGGCTGCCCTCCGGGGCGGCGGAGGCGAAATATTCAAGGGCCATCCGTAGACTTTCCGCCGTGCGGGTGACTCCAACTTCCTCCCACATCGTTTTTTTAAGAAGAATTCGCGGCCGTCCATCGGAAATTCCCGGAGGAGACGGGGGGAGTTTTTCTCCTTCGAGAATGGGAATCAGCATGTCAGGTGGTTCCGGAAGGGGACGTTTTTGACTGCGGTATAAAGCCGCGGCGCGCGCCATCCTGGTGCCGAAGACCAACCCTTCCAGCAGGGAATTGGAGGCCAGGCGATTGGCGCCGTGGACGCCGGTGCAGGCGGTCTCTCCGGCGGCAAAAAGACCTGGAAGAGTTGTTCCCCCATCGAGGTCGGTCAGGACCCCCCCCATTATGTAATGAGCCGCCGGATGGACCGGGATGAGGTTTGTTGAGAGGTCGATACGGTAACGGCTGCAGGTCTCAAATATTTTCGGGAAGCGTTTTTCGAAGTTGGATACGGCGGAAATGTCGAGGTATACGAAATCCCGCGACTTTTTTTTCATCTGGGCGAAAATGGCTCTGGAGACCACGTCCCGGGAGGCCAGATCCCCCATCGGGTGATAGTCCGGCATGAATGGATAACCTTCCGAATCCTTGAGTACCGCTCCGGCCCCGCGAAGAGCCTCGGAGAGCAGAAACAGGCGCGATCCCTCCTGGCTTTCATGCGTCATAAGAGAGGTCGGATGAAACTGGAAGAATTCCATGTCCGTCAGGGTGCAGCCGGCGCGGTAGGCCATGGCGATTCCGTCCGCGGTGGAGCCGGCAAAATTGGTCGTTCTTGAATAAAGCTGGCCGGCGCCTCCCGAGGCCAGAAGGATCGCCCCGGCCAGGATGCAGGAAATCCGGCCGTCTTTAAGGCACCACAGTCCGGTCACCCGTTCCCCCTCGAGTATGAAGTCCAGGGCCAGGACGTTCTCCCGCAGGACGAGATTTTGGGCCTTCCGTGCCTGCCGGAGCAGAACGTTCAGGACTTCTCTTCCGGTCGAGTCTCCTCCGGCGTGAATAATTCTGCTCCTGGAGTGGGCTGCCTCCCTCCCGAGGTCGAACGTGTCCTCCCTGGTGTCAAAGCAGACGCCCAACTCGATCAGTTTCCGCACGGAAGCAGGAGCTTCGCGGGTCAAAATCCTGATCGCTTTCTGGTTGGTTATGCCCGCGCCCGCCCGGATGGTGTCCCGGTAGTGGAGCAGAGGGGAATCATGCTCTCCGATGGCGGCTGCAATTCCTCCCTGGGCCTCATAGGAATTGCAGTTCGAAAATTCGTTCTTGCTGATAAGGAGAACGTCGCCCAGGCGGCATGCCTCCAGAGCCGCACTCAGGCCGGCAACGCCGCTTCCTATGATCAGAAAATCCACTCGCTCTACAGGAACCATCAGCCCTCCTGAAGGGAGCCCTTAAGGGCCTGGGAGAAATCGCGCCGTAATAAAAAGGAAATACGCATACTTGCTAGAATTTTAGATACTTTATAAGGAGTTGTCAAGAGGAAACATGAAGAGAGCTTTTTTCCTTTCTGCGTTTCTTCTCTTCTCGATGCTGGGAGGTATCTGTCAGGAATCGAGATTTGTCGTCAAGATCAACTTTCAGGGGCCGAACCGTCCGGCCATCAGCCGGCATCTCGGCTTCACAGCCTGTATCCCCGCGGCCTCGCTGGCTTACATCAAGAAAGAGTCGCTCCAGTTTTTCGTCAACGGCCAAAACAAGACTTATTGCGTCCGTATGGAACCGGACCCGGGAAACGGAGATCTTTACCTCTCCTATAAGCCGGATAAACCGCTTCCCCTGGGGAAGGTGGAGCAGAAACTACTCGGAACCACAGTGGCGGACGATGTATTCACCAAGAGCTGGCTGGTGGTCATTGACCAGGAAGCCGATCCGCTCCTGGCCCCCTGGGCCCGGATTATTAAAAGCAATCCCAGGAACGTCAATGCCCACTTTCAACTGGCCCGGGCCTACGAGCAGAAGTACCTTCTTGAGGACGCCGTAACGGAGTACCGGGAAGTGCTGCGCCTGGCGCCCAAACACACCCGGGCTCAGGCTGCCTACATACGCATTTACGGACTTTGGGACAGGAAAAGCCTGAACATAGGCGGCATCACCCTGGATGTGAGCAAAGATTCCGGTCTGGAAAAAATGGGCTATATCGTTGTTTTCAAGGTGACGTTGCTCAACCGCTCAAGCGGTAGTGTCAGGCTGGACCCGAAAGATGCCCTGCTGATAATAGACGGAGAAACACAGGAGTCACCCGTCTCCACCTGGAAGGGCTATCCACGGAAGCTCCTCGATACGGGACTCATCAATATTGACGATTTTGCCCGCCTGGAGCACTACCTGGACAGTCACAACATCCCTCTTCTGGATGAGGCGGAACTGCAGGCGGGCGTCTCCACAAGCGGATACCTGGCATTCAGCACCAATGGGATCCCCTATAAAAAACTTAAACTCATCGTCTTTGCAGGATTGCAGCGCAAGAAACTCGAATTCGCGTTCCCATTCATCAAGCCGTAGAAATTTTTAAAGGACTGACCGATAATGACGGATACTCCTCTTGATTTGGAAAGGGCTCTTTTCCAGGGCCCGGTAACCCTCCGAAACCTCTCTTCCCGCCTGGCAGTCGGTGATTATATCAAAGACGAGGAGATCACAAGCCTTTTGAATGAAGAACTCCTGGCGCCGTTTCGTTATGCCCAGGAGAGTCTGTGGGGGATTCCCCGAAAAACCACCGGAGAGCCTGCTTTCTGTCATTCCGCCGATATTGCCATCAGGGCTTTTGATCTCGGCTACCCGGCATATACTCTCAAAGTGTGCCTGCTGCATGATGTCGTCGAGGAACTGAGCAAAAGCCCCGGTGAATTTTGCCGGCATATCCGGAAAATCGCATCGGAATTCGGCCCGGACATGGCTCAGGACGTCAGGATTTTGACAAATCGTTATGCTCTTATTCTGGGCTCTTTGAAAGGCAGAACTCTTCAGAGTCTGCCCTTTGAACAAAATTCTCTCGATGTTGTCAGAGACGCGGCCGCCAGGTTGATGAACAGCGTATCATCTTCCTGCCGTGAGTTGTTTCAGTGCGAATTCGACAGGATTTTGAATCACTTTTTTCACCGGGTGGATTTATCTAAAGGCGCGAAAAAAGCCAGGTTCGACAAAAAATACAGCGCGCTTGAGGAAGTGGTTCTGCAGTCGTACATGCTGTACATCGAGGAAATAAACGATGATGCCTACAGAAGAGAAGGAAGCGGCTTTTACGAGACCCCACTGGTGGTTAAGTTTCTGGACATGGTGGACAATCTGAGAACGAGTGAAATCGGAAACTGGGCAGTCATTGAAAAAATTCTGCTCAAATGCGAGATGGCGCTGGATAAATCGTTTTATCTTCACCATCACATCTGCAAGGAAGGCTTCCATGAAACATCTTTCATACTGCTTTACGATTACCTGAAATACAATCTCGTCGAGCAACTCCACGAGAGAAGAAGGGCGCTTTCTTTCCTGGCCGACACCCGTTTCGGTTACCTGGCGGATTATCTTGACATGCAGATTGGCAGACTTCAGCAAAAATACCAAGTCTCACAATCGCTGGTGGAGGGGATTGTGCATTTAAGGAATGAAATAAAAAAGAAAAATCAGCGATGACGCGCGGATTTCAGGGGTGAATTTCGCTGTCCGGGATGAGAGTCATCTTAACCAGTTTCTGTTCCTGGATGATTTTCTGGACGTCGGCGAAAAAGTCCATGGCAGGAAGAGCCGGGCCTTCTTCATACTCGAAGATGGAAACGACTTCTTCACCATCGGTCTCCGGGTTGGACCATGAAAAAATCTCTTTGAATCCCTTTTCCAGGAGATAGGCGGAAAGTATGTCATCCGGGCATCCCAGCTCAAAACCTCTCAATTTAACGAGCATGGCGTTCCATTCTCCTTTCTGTAAATCAATTCCATTTGAATCGATTTTCTCCTGCCCGGAGGTTGCCATGAGGGAACTTTTTTAATTCGCCTGGTTGCATTTTATTTTTTTTGTATGCTATAATGACCCAATGAAGGTAATCCTGGCTTCTTCATCGCCCCGCCGTCAACAGCTGATGAAACAGATGGGTCTTAGTTTTGAGGTTATCCCATCAACCATTGATGAGGATATCTGTGCCCCGGATTTATTCCGGGTCCCTTCACGCCTGGCCGTTGAAAGGGCCCGGTGCAAGGCCCTGGATGTTTCTTCGAAAATTACAGGAGAAGCTCTCATCGTCGGGGCGGATACCATTGTGGTGCTCGGGGAGGAGATCCTGGGGAAACCTGCGGATGACCAGGAGGCGGAAAAGATGCTTCATAAACTAAGCGGAGCAGTCCACACCGTCATAACCGGCCTGGCGGTGGTCAGGCTGCCGGGGCTGGAAGAGCAGGTTGCTTTTTCCGACACCAAAGTGTGTTTCAGGAACTTGCGGGAGGACGAGATACAAAATTATGTCCGTTCCGGTGAGCCCCTGGACAAGGCGGGAGCATACGGCATCCAGGGGAAAGGCGCTCTCATGGTGAGGGGAGTCAACGGCTGTTTCTTCAATGTGATGGGCCTGCCCATCGGTCTTCTGGGGGAAATGCTGGAAAAACTCGGAATTAATGTTTTTCAAGGGTGGTAAATAGCAATGGCCCAGTTTTTTATTGACCAATTATTGAGCGGTTTTTCGTCGGATGTAGGCATTGATCTGGGCACGGCTAATACCCCGGTGCTCGTCAGGGGGAAAGGAATTAAGCTTCGCGAGCCGTCCTACGTTGCCATAGACTCCATTCAGAAGAGAG
>Ga0209749_1001939_pt1 | contig 15651 bp, 10 predicted proteins | sample EPASupsiteSAE347_FD_187267 | JGI IMG/M metagenome (GOLD analysis project Ga0209749, IMG submission 187267) | Bioremediated contaminated groundwater from EPA Superfund site, New Mexico - Sample SAE3-47 (SPAdes) (version 2) | ecosystem: Environmental > Aquatic > Deep subsurface > Groundwater >... | reverse complement strand
CCACATCAAGCCGAAGAAGAGGCAAGCGCCATAATGAGCTGATTGATTTGCTTATGAGACTTTTGCCGCACCCCTGAACTCCTAAAAGGAGTATTCCCTTGGGTTCCGGAAGTCCGAATTCCTTGGCTTTGGATGTGAAGGCCTCACCGCGCTTAACCAACCAGTCTTTTAATATTTCCAGGCCCCCGACATTGTCGAAGTTTTCCTGTACTTCGAAATATTCCAGAAGGCCGCTTTTTCTGATTATCTGTTTTTTTTCCGATAGAATGAAGGGAATATCCGCGCGATCGAATCGTAAATCGTTTACCATAGCGCGGCTAAAGACATTCTCAATTTCGGTGAGAGATAGACCTGAAAGCGATTTGATTATTTGGTCCCGCGAATCGGTATCCAGGTCGATTTGCACTTTTGAGCCGTGAATTCTCTTCACTTCAGTAATAGTTGAATCGAGAACTACGGCAATTTCATCCGGCGTGGGTGGCGGGAAATCGAAAACCGTGATCTCCTTTTCAAGCTCAAGCGGAATCTTCAAAACAGGGGAAATAATGATGAGGGTTTTAAAGCTCGATCGGAAAGCCGTCGCAATGTCTCGTAAAACTCGGCGAACTTGGATAGGGTCTGAAAGATATTGGGGAAAGGGATCTTCAAGAAATGTGTGAAGATCCTTGAAAATGAATGTTGCCCGCTCTTGAGATTTCAGAATGTAGCGTAATGCTTTCAGGGGATTATTCATTCCTTCACCCTTCGGATCTTTGATTTCAGCGCCTTTATGATCGATCAAGCCGTCCGATATAGACCAGATCCAAAGGTTTTTTCCCAAACCCGTCAGGTGTTTGGAAATCTCATTAAGCGCTCTTCCCTCTTCGGTTGTTACGAGATACAGAATGGGATATCGCGCCTTGATGTAGTCGGAGATTTCTTTTAGAAAATTCATTTTTCCCTTCGAAAGTAAATCATTCTACCAAAATTACCGCCTGTTTTGAACTCAATTAAGTATAAATTTACTTTCCCTCGTCGGCACTTCGGAAAAGACTTCGGATACCTCATGAAGAGCGGCACTATCCGCTGTTTATTGACTTTTGGCGTGATTACCCCGCATTTTTTACTGATTCCAATTTTTTGATTTTAGTGATAGATTGGAAAAATTATGGGGATCGTAATATGAACTTTACCGATTTGCTTAATTGGATTTCCGGAACCCGAAAACCTATCGTGCCCGCGCCGACCGCTGCTTCCGGCGAAAAAAGGAGATACCAACGAATAGGTGTCTCTGAAAGCACGGCCTATTTGGGAAAAGAAGGGCCGTTCATCATTTCCAACCTTAGTTACGGTGGCATTAGAATCAATCTTCAGGGGCACCCGTTGTTAAAAACCCTGAAAAAAGATGAGGAAATTCAGGCTGATCTTAAGATTCTCAATATACAATTCACCGTTACTTTAAAAATCTGCAACATCCTGGGAACCGATCTGGGGTGTTCTTTTCCCGGCCTGACTTCCGCGCATTCAAGAATTTTAAGCGATTTTCTCAAACCCAGAATACTTGGAGCCTCTCTTCAGGAGATCACGGCGACGGGAATGCAAAATCGCGATCCCGGGCTACGGTTAAGATGCTTTCAGGGCGATGAAGATACCCGGATTTTTCTTTGGCAAACCATGGATGGCCAAATTGTAAAGGAAGAATATTACTTTTTTGATTACGTCATAACCTGGGATCAGGAAAAACATCTTTTGCAAACAGGAAAATTCAAACCCGGAGCGGATCGTGGTGGGGTCAGCCGAATCGATCAGTCGACCGTGGCTTTCTTTAATGTTCCTTCATATCGCGCCTTGAAAATCGGAAAACAAATTCTTGAGGTTTCGCATCTTCCCCCTGAAGCCAAGGACCAACTTTTGTCGAACATCATGCGTGAAGAGCGTCGGCTATATAACCGCTATGTTCTGAAGGACAGCGATCAGTGCGTCAGATTTTACCTGGATGGTAACGACGAGCGTTTTCTGAATGTGGCGAATTTGAGTTTGAAAGGTATCGCTCTCTTTCTTCCCGAAGATACGAATCTAAAGGAATTGTTGCAACCAAAAACGCTACTGGGGGAATTGGAAATATCCGGCGTTAGAGTTCAAGCGCGGGTCCGCGTAGTTTACGGAAATCAGCAGTTGATCGGTGGAGCGCTTGAAGTCAATGATCCGCAGATAAATGAGGCGTTGGCTGCTTTTTTGGCTCCGCGACTTCTGGCTCAATCTCTCGAAGAATTTTCGACGCCGTTGGATGAGATTCCCCACGCTCCGCCAGGTGCCAGAAGCTGTTTGTTCGTCGGTCTTCATAATACACATTTGCTTTCTTTGGTAGCACCCGGAGAAACTCTGATAACGGGGCGCATTGCATTCATGGATAATGTCTTGATGTTTGAGCACGGGAAACTCCAAGGATATATTTGTCCTCGCGGAATCATTTTTCCGCGCGATTGGGATCTCCCGCTGGGTTCTGTGGAGCCCATGCCGACAGTGAATCCCGATTTGAAAATCCTGGTTGAGCAGATCATTCAGTTGGCCAAACTGCCTGATGAAGTCGGGAATGCTTGGAAAAAAGCGCTCATATCGTCCAAGGATGGGGTAGATACCCGAAATGCGTCCGGATGACGCGTTTTTTCGGGTAATTCCTGAGCTGTTTGCGTGAATGAGTAAGATTAACCTGCTTACGGGCGGGAGAAATCCACATGAATGAGTCATCGAAGGTAACGAAACGATTGTTCATTGCGGGTTTGTTCCTCGTTCTTTCGTTCATTGCTTTTCGGCTCGGGAGTAGGTTGAAACCCGAAACCGATTCTCCAACAAAGGTTTTGAAAAACTTTATTGAAAAAATCGAAAGAGAAAAATGGGAAGAGGTCTTTGATTTTTTTGCGAAAGAGTCCCGACCCACAATCGATAAAACCATGAAGGAGCTTTATTTCCAACCTTTCGGATGGTCTGCGACTTTCGTGAAAAAATACTGGAATTCGAGGCAGTCATTCCTCAGGCACGAATCTTATTCCCTAACCGGGAAACCCCTCTTCGAATTTCTAGGCCGAAACAATTCGGAGTTGAAAAGGGATTTGTTGTCAATCTTCCAGGCAACCATCGTTGAGGAGGAAATCAAGAATGAAACGGCCATTCTTAGAAATGAGAAGGGGTCTAAAATCGATCTGATCAGAGAGAATGGTTTCTGGAAAATAAAATTCAAATGGTATGTGAAACTCCAATAGGACAATAGACGCAGAAGTCAATATCTTGCATAAAATCAAATGCATAGGTTATATTCTCACAGGCCTTGGATCGAAAGGAACAACGCATGAGCGAAAAAACAAAAAGCAATACCAAGCCTAAAGTTTACACTATCGGATTGCGAGCCAAGGGCCCGGACGGAAGCCACTTGGCCAAATTAACCAAACTTGCCGAAGCCGTCGGCATGGATAAATTTAATTGGAGCAACAAGTTGGTTGCACTAAAAACCCATTTCGGGGAAAAGGGCAACTCGGCTTTTCCGCGTCCGACTCTTTTGCGGCCTTTTACCGATATAATCAAGGCGGGCGGGGGAAAGCCTTTCTTGGCGGAAACCGCTACTTTGTACACGGGCAGCCGCAGTAATGCGCCCGATCACACTGAAACCGCCATCAGGCACGGCTTCGGATTGGAAGTAACCGGCGCTCCCGTCTTCATTTGCGACGGGTTAACCGGTCGCGACGGGCGTAAAGTTTCCATAACCGCTCAACATATGAAGGAAATATCGGTTGCCTCCGGGATCTATGAAGCCGACGCATTGGTGGTTGTTTCCCATTTCAAAGGCCATGAGGTGACCGGTTTCGGCGGCGCCGTCAAGAATTTGGGAATGGGATGCTGTTCTCGATCCGCCAAGCTGGCCATGCACACTTCCCTTCGACCAACCGTCATGACTTCAAAATGCGTGAAATGTAAAACCTGTTTCGAATGGTGTCCGGTTCAAGCCATCGGAGAGCGAAAGCCCGATGGTGATATCGTCATCAATTCTTCAAAGTGTCAAGGGTGCGGCGAATGCTTGGTTTCCTGTCGCGTGGGCGCCATAAGAATCAATTGGGGTGAAGACGCGCGGCTTGTTACCGAACGCATGGTCGAACATGCGCTCGGAGTGATGAATAACAAAGACGGTAAAGCTTTTTTCATTAATCTTCTTTTGGACATCGTTCCGCTGTGCGATTGTTACGGATTTGCCGATGCTCCGATCGTTCCGGATATCGGTTTCGCGGCATCAACGGATCCCTTGGCTCTCGACGCCGCATGTCTCGATCTGGTTAACGCCCAATCGGGCTTGGAAGATTCCGCGCTTACGGGTGGTTTCAAACCGAACGAACCCAAATTTCCACACGTCCATGACGAGGTTGATCCGACATGGCAAATAACGCATGGAGCGAAAATCGGGCTGGGTATATCCGATTATGAGCGAATCATCCTTGACTGAACCGATCGCGCCTGAAACCGAAGCTGATAAAAGCTTGGAATCAAGCGATTCGAGCGTCGTTGAGGAAAAAGCCTTATCTCCTCTTCTTGCGCAGTACGCGCAACTGAAATCGCAAAATCCCTCGGCGATTCTTCTATTTCGTTGCGGGGATTTCTATGAAACGTTTTTCGAGGATGCCGTCGTTGCCGCGCGCGAGCTGCAGATAACTTTGACGGCGCGCGGAAAGCACAGCGGGAATCCTGTTCCTTTGGCCGGTGTGCCGTATCACAGCGCCATGAATTATATCGCGAAGCTTGTTAATAAAGGTTTTACGGTCGCGATTTGCGAACAAATGGAAGATCCCAAGCTTGCCAAGGGGTTGGTCAAACGTGAAATCGTAAGAATTCTCACCCCCGGAACCATTACCGACCCGCAACTTCTCGAGGAAAAAACGAACAATTACCTGGTCGCTTTTGCGACTCGCTCTGAGCGTTTCTGCCTTGCCGGAGTCGAACTTTCAACGGGCGAAGTAATCACGGCTTCGGGTGATAAGCATGAAATGAGCATGCTTCGCGAAGAGTTCACTCGCTTGAATCCCCGGGAGCTTTTGACATTAAGCGCCGATGATGATGTATTGTCAGGCCAAAAACCGCCTTGGGACGGCATGAAGATCGAAACTCACTCGGTGAAGATCACGGATTCAACCGCGGTTGACGCGTTATGCGGAATATATCCCAAGGAGCCTAAATCGCGCTTTCTGGCTCTTCCATCACTGGAATTGAAAACTTTGGGAATTCTGGCCGATTATCTCTTGGATACCCAAAAGTGTTCCTTGGCGCATCTTAAGTTCCCAATGCCTTACAAGCTGGGCGACGGCATGGTTCTGGATGAATCGACATTGCGAAATCTCGAACTGCTTCCGGATAATCGCGAGCGTGCGGTCGGCGGAACCCTTTTCGAAGTGGTGAACCGAACCATGACCGCCATGGGAGCACGTCTGTTGAAAAGATGGTTGCTTAAACCCCTTATTCAGGTTGATGCGATAGTCTCGCGTCAAAACCTCGTGACCGCATTTTTCGACAACACTTTGTTTCTCGCCGAAATTAGAGAAATCCTGAAAGGCTTTCCCGATCTGGAAAGACTTCTATCGAAAACGGTGCTTGGGGGCCGTAACCCGCGGGATCTGCAAGCTCTTGGAAACGGCCTGGCCAGGTTGCCGAATCTTCACAAGCTGATCTCGGCTTCAAGCCTGGCATCGTTGGCATCTCAGATCGAACCTCTTCCCGAACTTTCCGAGCTTCTCGAAAAAAATCTTCGGGAAAACTTGCCGATGAATCTCGCCGACGGCGGCGTCATCGCGGATGGAGTAGATCCGGCCCTTGATGAATTACGGACGCTTCGTCGTGACGGCGACGCCTGGCTGCAAAAATATGAAGAAAAAGAAAGAGATGAATCCGGAATTCGAACTTTAAAGGTTAAGAAAAACAGTGTTTTCGGATATTTCATTGAAATATCTAAAAGTCTTACCGACAAGGCTCCGGCGCATTATGTTCGCAAGCAGACTCTCGTCAACGGCGAACGCTTCATTACCGCCGAATTGAAGGATTATGAATCGAAGGTTTTTTCCGCCACGGACAAGTCGATTGCGATCGAGAAGGAGCTGTTCGAAAAGCTGGTTGAAAAGGTGCGGGACCATATACGAATCATACAAAAAGTCGCGGAAGGCGTTTCGCTGATCGATGCCATCTCGGGATTGGCTCAACTGGCTCACGAACGAAGTTACGTGAAACCTCAAATCGTCGCGGAACCTGTAATCGAAATTCACGGCGGGCGACATCCGGTCGTGGAAAATTTTATCGGTTCGGGAGAATTCAACCCAAATGATGCCGATCTGAGCCTCGAGAAGAAACATGCGATTATTACCGGGCCCAACATGGCCGGAAAATCGACTTACCTTCGACAAGTGGCGCTCATTGCGCTTTTAGCACAGATCGGGGCCTACGTTCCGGCGGATAATGCTAAAATCGGAGTTGTCGACCGCATCTTCACGCGTATCGGTGCCTCCGACAATCTCATTCGCGGTCAGTCTACGTTCATGGTGGAAATGATGGAGGCTTCCGCGATCCTTCGCAATGCGACTTCCCAAAGTTTGTTGATTCTTGACGAAATCGGACGAGGAACTTCGACTTTCGATGGGTTGGCGCTGGCGTGGGCGATTCTCGAACACATACACGAACACCTTGGTTCAAGGACTCTTTTTGCGACGCATTATCATGAACTGACCGATTTGGTGCCGGTACATACTCGTCTGTTCAATCTCAACGTCGGCGTTCTCCACGATGAAAAAACCGGCGAGATGGTTTTCTTACATAAAATTCGGGAAGGTCCGGCGAATAAATCTTATGGAATCGAGGTTGCCAGGCTTGCCGGGGTTCCGGAAAAGGTTATCGATCGAGCGAAGGAAATACTTTTCGAACTTGAAAAAACCGAGCAGGATGAAGTCGGCCGCGTTACCCGCTCGCCCAAAAACAGAAAAGTGCCGCAGCAATTATCGCTTTTCTCAAACTATAATGAGCTGACCGAAACGGTCAAAAAAATCGATGTGAACAACATTACTCCTGTCGAGGCGCTCAATATTCTGGTTCGGCTGAAAGATATGGCTGATGGGTGACCCATTTTGGGACCCGATCTTCGAGCGATGTAAAGGCGATCTGCCTCTCCTGACGCAAATCGCCTTGGATACGCCCGACGATATTCTAACGAGCCTTGCGCGTCCCAATCAACCTCTTTTGAGGCAATGTTCTCCCTTTATGAAGGGTGGAAAAATCACAAAAAAAGAACTCTTCGTCGAATATCTCGTTCGATTCGCTTCGAAAGAAGAATCTCTGCGTCGGGTTCTTTTCTTCGGCTGGATTCAATCCAATCCCTCGACGATGAAATTTTCGACCGTTCCTATTGACGAAGCATCCTTGCAAAAATTGAAAGCCGGCGATTTCGGGAAGCCTCGAAAGATCGCGATTTTGTCGCGAATAGACACGCGGGAAGCCGCCATGCCGATTTTTCAAGCATTCCTGGCTGATGCCGCGCCGTCGCGGACACCATCGGAAAGCGTATCGCCTACGGATGGCGTAGATACCCAAACTGCGCCCGGATGGCGCGTTTTTTCGGGTGTATCATCTCCGGCATCGACAAGCCTTCCGCAATCGCCGGCGGAAGCCGATCTTGCCAGTTTACGGCAGCTTGAACGCGAAAAAAACGAACTGGTACAAATCGTCGAGAAAATGCGCGATGAAAACAAAATATTGCGTCGCAATATTAAAAATCTTGAAGAAAAAGAGAAAGGTTTTCAATCCAAGCTTTCCGGGAGAGGCGAAGAGCTTCAAACCGCCAAACAAGCTTTGGAGAAAGAGCGTGCGGAAATTCAATTGCTTAAGCAGCGCATTTCAGATTTTCAAGCTCGCGAAACTATCTTGTCGACCACGATCGGGAAACCTTCAGCCGTCGACTCGGAGATGATGGATAATCTTCGCGAACTGAACAAAAGAGTTGAAACGCTTGAAGAAGTAATATCACGACGTGATGCCTTGATTGAAAAACAAAAGGTACGGTTACAGGATAACCTTAAAGATCTTTCCGTATTTCAAGAGCAATTCAAGCAGTTGGAGCGTCAAACCCAAATAATCAAACAAATGGAAGATTCCATAGAAAATACTAAGAATCTTAAGGTGGGTCGCCTGATCGCTAAAAATCCCGACGGCGATTCGGGAAAACCCAACTGGCTTTTTGAATTCATCTCGGGTGAAAGGCAATCGATCGAGGGTCCGTTTTCGTTGTCGGGGAATATTTCCGATGGTGAATGGGTAATTGTATTGTACGACAAGGAAAACCATATATACAAGATCACCTCTCTTGAAGAACCTCGAAAAAAAGAAATAATCGGAATGCTGGTTGAACGCGATTCACAATGGTTGCTTGACTCGGAAGACGAAAGCATACCGGTTTATTGTTCCCGGGAACAATTAGAACCCGACATCGTCATTTCGGGAATATTTCTTCCCACATTCGCCGATCGCCCCGGAGGAATTTATTCATTAAGAAAACTGTCGACTACCGGTCAGGAAAAGACCGTCAGGACGACGGCATCATTTGAAATCATTCAGAAATTTTTTCATCTGGCCGTCTTTGATAGGGAAAAATTCGTTTCATGGCTGTCGGCACAGGACGCGACCTTCAAGATTAAATCGGATGGAATCGATTTCGGCAAGGATTATCGCTCCGTGTTGGGAGGACTGAGAACTAGGATTCCGGCCAGAATCGTCTGCGAAAAAGAAATATGTCGATCGCAGCTTGGAATGAATGAATTTGCCCGCAAAAGAAGCGGAGATGAAATTTGCTCCGTTTGTCTCGAAGAAATCGAGAGCGGGAACGAGGCAGGCGTCCGTTATGATTTTAAAGGGGCTCGTGCGCTTATAGTCGGCGGAGATTTTGTCGGCGGGAAATATCGTGAGATATTCGAACAGCACAATCTGCAAATTAAATGGATAAGCGGTTTTGAAAGCCTTGGTGGATTGGGAAGCGGCCTCGGCGGAGTTGATCTGGTTGTCGTTGTTATAAAACAGGTTTCACACACGATTCTTCGCGAAATTATTTCCGCCGCGAAGTCCGCAAAAACTACGATTTTGTTTTCCCAAAAACGTGGTGTGTCCGGCCTGTTGTCTCTCTTAGTAGATTTCCTCAAACCCTCCAAAATATAGAGGTGCACATTCTTTCTCTGCCGATGCATTATTGATTCTTGGAAACTTGGGTTATGTGCAAAAATTATTGATAGCTGCAAAATGAAAGCCGGTTTTCGGGTACCCGAAAAAGCGCGCCATCCAGGCGTATTTCGGGTATCTACGCCATCCGTGGACGATATAGGGCGAATTAGGCGCCGGCGCCGTAATTCGCCGAGCTTGAGGAGTTTTCGAAAGGCAGGACTCAATAAGAGCGGTCTTCCATTACTCTTTGGCGGCGCAAGGCTGTTTCGAGTCCGATTTTGGTCCCTTCGACAAATTGAGACCTGATGTCCAGTCGAAGTATGTAAATACCGTCACGTTTATGAATCAGCAATTGTGTAGCAGCCAATTGTAGGGGGGATTAGCAAGCCATCGCCGAAGCGTAATCCACCACGAATTGAACAGAATTTGTCAATGTTTTGTGTGTCTTACACTGGAATATTGCGCGCAGAGATAGTGTGCAATTATGTTCTTGAGTTTGTGAAAGTGGTATAATCCGCAAACAAGTATGGATAATCATCCGCCTCTTCCATCATTTTCGGCAAGCCTCGACAATTACTATCGAGGACATGGCCTGATCCTTGGTGAAACACATGTCCCCGATCCCTACCGCGTGGCAGCGCTAAATGGCCTACCGCGACTTGTCGCTGTCTGCGAAGAAATAGCCCACAATTCCAATTAGAGGTGAGACTATGTTGACTTCAATCGAGATAAAAAACTTCCGGGGCATTCGCGCGATGGCTGAAACAAAGCTGAAACGCCTCAATGTCTTTCTTGGTCCCAACAATTGTGGAAAAACTTCGGTATTGGAGAGTCTTTTTTTGCTCATCGGAATGTCCAATCCCGACCTTCTCTTCAAGATTCACTCATTTCGAGATCTCATCCTGACTGACGAAAATGATCTATCATACATTTTCCACAACCTGGATCTCCAGACCTTGCCTTTCATTCGCGCGAAATCCAACACTGGTCATGCCGACAGATCTCTCGAAATCAAGCCGATTTCATCGACTTCCGCCAGTTATGTGAAGGAAAAGTCCATGGTACAGAGAGTCGTCCCCAGTTCGTCGGCAGAGTCTGCTCTTTCGGGACTGGATTTTGCATTTCGAACGGTGACAAAAGGGCGAACTGACAATCAGCACTCATTCGTTCATCACGTCGGCGAGGGTCGTTTCAATCTCCAAATCAACAAGTCTTACAGGGAAAACATACTCGGCATCTTTGTGAATTCGCGATCAGTTTCGGTAAGTTTTTACGACCGCCTGGAAAAACTTATCGTCGAGAAGAAAAAGCAACTTCTCATCCCGATTTTCCAGACGGTTGATTCTCGAATTCAAGATCTTTCACTGGGCCGAAATGGAATGGTTTTCATTGATGTTGGCGCGTCTAAGCTACTTCCTATTAATGTTATTGGCGATGGAATCAGAAAGGTCGGATCTATCCTTTCCGCGTTGTTCTCGATAAATGATGGCATCCTCCTGGTTGATGAAATCGAAAATGGTCTCCATTTCGAGACTCTTAAGGTTCTTTGGAAAGCGGTTCTGGCGAACTTGGCTGACTCGAAGAACCAATTATTCGTCGCTACCCATAGCATGGAGTGCTTACTTGCATTGAAAGAAGCCATGGAAACAGATGAAAGAAAGACAGTTCGAAGTGAGTTTGCTGCCTTTTCCATGAATCTCGATTCACAAAACACCCTGAAGATGTACGAGTATGATTTTGATAAATTTGCCTTTTCCATTACGAACTCCATCGAAATCAGGGGTGGGGAGTTTTGATTATGAAACCGTTTTTGATCGTCGAGGGCAAGGCAGACGTCAAGTTTCTTAAAGACCTCATCCGATACTGGTTTTCTGTCACACTCACTGACAATCAAATCATTCCTGCCGAAGGATGGAGTAATTTGAAGAATTTGGACGCCAAGATCCGTGCCAATACTGACAAAGGGCATCAGATTCTGGTCATTTTTGATGGAAACAGCGATTGCGGTCTTCGACGGACTGAATTGAATGCGGAACTCACTCGAATGGGTTTGCTGGCCAAGATTTTCCTTTTGCCCAATGACTCCGATCCTGGAAATCTCGATTTTCTTCTCGAACTGATCATAAACAAAAAGCACTCCGAGGTTTTCGATTGCTTTGACTCGTATGTCGAGTGCCTGAAGCGAAAATCCTCTACCTATTGTGTTCCCGATCAGAAAACAAAGATCTTTGCCTTTATTAGCGCATTGTTAAGTGATAAGGAAAAGAAGAAAGCGAAGGAGGAGAATCGCGATTATCTGGATCGTGAGATATGGGATACTGATTGCGACAAGCTCCAACCGCTAAAAAAATTCTTGGAGCCGTTTTTTTGTTCCGCAGATACCCGACAACAATCGGTTAGAACTCAGACAAAGGAATCAATATGAAAAAATTATTCTCAAGCATAGTAATATCGATTTTTTCGCTTGTGGGAATGCCGTTGTTCGCTCATGAAAATATATTACCGGAAAACAAGCCGTTTCATGTAGAAGTTACTCCTTCAGGGAAATACATTTATAAAATACCGGATGCGTTGGATACTGAAAACTGGATGATTTTTCTTACGATAAAAAACAATGAATCGGAAAGCCTCAAGCTAAAAAATATTACCTTTAATATTTATTCAAGTGACAGGAAAATATCTTCTTTAATAAAAAATTACAACATTGATATAGTTCCGGAATTTTCGAAAATAATTCCGATGATTTTCTTCAGGGAAAATAGAGATTTGGATGCAAGCCTTATGGAACTCAACATATCAACAAACAAAGGAACAGAGAAAATTGATGTCCATTTGAAAAGATATCAACAACCCGTGAAAGTTTTTTTACCCTTAAAAGGCGTATGGCATATCGGATCAGCTCATGAATTTGGTATTACTCATAGACGTTGGGACAACAAGGCGCAATTTGCTTACGATTTTATAAAGATCGATGGAAACGGGAATTTATATACAGGTAATCCCGATAAATTGGAAGATTACTTTGCTTTCGGACAATCCGTTTTTGCTCCGGGAACTTGTACGGTTTTGGAAATTCATGACGGAGAATCCGACAATCCGATTGGTAAGACTTCCAAAAATGCCAATTTCGTTAATCTGGATTTGGGTAACGGTGTTACATGTACGCTGGCTCATTTTAAGAAAAACTCGATAATAGTTAAAGAAGGACAAAAATTGGAAATCGGTGATAAAATAGCCGAAGTAGGTAATTCCGGCAGATCGGATAATCCTCATTTGCATATTCATATTCAAGAATATGGTACAAATTCGAAAAACACTCTGAAGCCGAGTTTTCCTTTACCTCTTTCATTCAGCGATTATTATGTACATCCGCCCTATTTAAAAGAGTGGGAATTCATCAATATGGGAAATCCAAACAGCGGAGATTTTGTGAAAAGCGCGAAATAAGGCCTTGTTAATAAATAACTGTAACAAATTTCGTTCATCGACAGGCCATAAGAGCCTGTAAGAAAACAACTATAATTGTAATGGTTATTTTCTTACAGGCTCTAAGCAAATTTGTGGTTATTGGGAGGAGATAAGAAAATGGCGAATCAACTTTACAATTTGAAAATTCCCGTCAAGAATTTGAATGAATCGGCTTCCTTCTATCAGAGAGTTTTTGAGTTCCTCGGTTTTAACCGTGGGAGACTCTACGATGATCCGATCGACAAAAAGAAAACCCTGGTAATGGGTAACGGTTTCTTGTACATTGAATTGGTTGAAGAACCCGGCTTGGTGCCAAAAACCGATTTAACCTCAATTTGCGGACCGAGAATGGAATTCTTAGCATCCAATAAGGAAGAAGTAGATCTCTTCTTCGATCATTTGGTTAAGAATAATGTTCAAATTTTACTGAAACCACAGTTTCTATTTCAAGAATTGTTGGGTTCCGATGATTATTGGTATGCGGTGTATTTTGCCGATTGCAACGGCATGAAATTCGGGTTGGTTTTCACGCCGAAGGATATTAGATAGAGTGGCGTTACTGAATATCAATGCAACATTGTTTTTCCGATGGTTGGATTAGGCCATCGAACCGATGGGACTTGCTCCTAAGCCATATTTGCAAACCATTTCGCGATAGGAATCAAGGCTTATTTCATTTTTTCCCACGATTTCATAATCAAGAATATTTTCCATCCGAGTGATTCAAATTTTTGAACTTAATCGGTTAAATGGATTATTTCGAAAAAGTATTAAGTATTCGGATTATGCAGCCGATCTAGTGAATGGGAAAGAAGGTCATCCGGTTTTTATTTTTTTAAGAGATCGCTTCATCGACAGAAGCATCATTGTTCAAGGACGAAATTATGTACTCCGGATATAAGCAAAATAATCCTGCCGATCAGTTGATCAAGCAGTATTTTCGCGATTTGAAACGATACCCGCCGTTGACAAAAAAGGAAGAAGAGTCATTATTAAAAAGAATTAAACTTGGCGATCAGCGGGCTAAAGGTAGGTTGATACTCGCCAATCTGAGATTCGTAGTCTCGGTCGCGAAGAAATATAAATTCATAAACGAAGTTCCTTTTGAAGATTTAATTGCCGTTGGAAATCTCGGTTTGATGAGAGCCGCGAAAAGATTCAATCACGATCGGAATGTGCGATTCATCTCATATGCGGTTTGGTGGATTCGACAGGCGATTATTCAGACCATTTCTCTTCATTCCCATCCGATTCGGGTTCCGTTGAATCGTGTGCATACGAGTTTGAAGCTGAAAAAAGCCAGGGATAATTTGGCAAAAATCTTAAACCGGCGGCCGACGGTCGAGGAAATCGCGAATGCAGTCGGGATGAAAACGGACGATCTTCGAAAATTCATGGCGGATTTTCCTACGGTTGTATCAATCGATACGACGCCGGTTGACCCGGAAGAAGATCTTTTCCTGAGGGATGTTGTAACCGAACCCTCGGCCGATCCTTCCGTGATGAGCGAGCAAAAATCTTTGTCGGAAGAAATTCAGAAGGTTTTTCAAGCTTTGACCGATAGGGAAAAAATCGTTTTGAAACATAGATTCGGGCTTCAGCAAACCCGCTCTCACACGCTTGAAGAAATCGGCAAACTTTTGGGTTTGACGCGCGAACGGGTACGTCAAATTGAGGCTCAGGCTATACAAAAATTACGACACCCAAATCGGGCGTCACGGCTGAATATCTATCGTATTTGAGTTTGTCGAGGGAAATCGCCGAATTTTAATGGCGACTCGATGAATATTCCTTGGGGCTTCTTGAATATCTGAGCCCCGGCAATCCGATGCTTTGGCTTGACAAGCAAGACTTTCGAAGCTAATCTGCTTGAAGAATGAGATATTTCATCAAGATCAGGCTGCTTATTTTAGCCTGCCGCTAGGAGGGAAAACATAATGAAAAGCCGGGGCATGCTATGGGCCATAATAATCATCACCGCCGGATGTGCTTGGTTGATTGGTTGCGGAGGCGGCGGGGGCGGGGGATCGAACCCTGTCGGATCGGTCGTGAGCACGTCGGTTTCGGATCTTTCCGGAGTCGTGACTTTCGACGGTCAGGCTGTAGCGGATGTCGCGGTTTATCTTGTTAAACCCGGCGCGGCGTTGTCGGCGGGTTTAACAAGTCTGTCGTCGATCAATGGAAGCATCAAACGGCTGGTGTTGCCTGATGAGAATTACGGCGAGCATCGAACCGTTACCGATTCGATCGGGCATTATACTTTTACTCAAATACCGGTCGGAGAGTATACTTTGGTCGCGGTAAAAGACGCTCATCATCAATACGTCCGCACGAATGTTGTGGTGGGCGCGGTGCAGGTGGTCGATGCGCAGTTGACACCTACCGGAAACATCCAGGGTCGAATATCGGTTCCAGGGCAACCCAACCTCGCTGGAGCGATAGTGTATCTTGAGGGAACATCGTTCGTGGCGCTGACCGATTCGCTGGGCGCTTTTACGATCAGCGGCGTTCCCGCCGGAACCGCGTTTGTTTTGCGCGCCGGTTTGGGTAGTTATGCTCTGTCGACGCCTGTTACCGTAACCGCCGATCCCGCCATGGCTTTCGACACGGGTCTGTTGACCCTGGTTCAGATTTCCCTACCAAATACCGGTTCCATAATCGGAACCGCCACCCGCGGTCTTTTTGCCGACGGAGATACCGATCACTCCGGTACGATAATATACATTCAAGGCACGTCCTTCATTACCTTTACCGTAGCTAACGGCTCGTTCAATTTCATCGGTATTCCGCCCGGCAGTTATACGCTTCTTTTCATTTCCGAAAACTATTCGGCCGCGCCGTCAAGCGCAAATGTAACCGTTGCCGCCAATGCGACGACTCAAGCCGGAACGGTTTCGATGACGCCCAAGGCCCCCGGAATTGTTGTTGTTTCGACGGGGAATCTTGGCGGGCAAGTGGTTAAATCTCCGAGATGCTCCG
>Ga0209749_1001934_pt1 | contig 15676 bp, 22 predicted proteins | sample EPASupsiteSAE347_FD_187267 | JGI IMG/M metagenome (GOLD analysis project Ga0209749, IMG submission 187267) | Bioremediated contaminated groundwater from EPA Superfund site, New Mexico - Sample SAE3-47 (SPAdes) (version 2) | ecosystem: Environmental > Aquatic > Deep subsurface > Groundwater >... | reverse complement strand
ATCGTAAAAGGAGATCTGAATTTAAATGCTGGTCTATCAGAAAAAAGCAATGTTCTAGATGCAATTATAAGAATAAATGATTCCATAATAGAAGGAAATGTAAACACTAATGGTCTTGCATTCAACCAATCACTTAATTTTAAAAATACAAGATTCGAAGGAATCGCGGATTTCAGTGGGTCTAAATTCGAAAAAGCTGCCAATTTTCAAAAAGCCAGATTTGATGGCCCCGTTTACCTGGGAAACACCATACTCAAAGGAGCTGCAGACTTTGGCAATGCCAGATTCAATTCAACAGCCGACTTTGATAGAGCAGATTTTTATGCAACCAGCAACTTCGAAAGGTCCAACTTCGCAGCACCTGTTAGCTTAGAAGGATCTCAGTTCAATGAACAAACCAGCTTCGTAGATTCTAAGTTCGATCGGGACGCAGACTTCAGTGAAGCTCAGTTCAAAGGCAAAGCCGACTTCGAACGCTCTAGGTTCGGAGGAGCTGCCGACTTTAGTAGATCTCAGTTCAATAGAAAGGCGACATTCTCAAGTGCTGAGTTCACAGAAAAAGCCGACTTCGAGAATGCCAACTTCAGAAAGGATGCAGACTTTTCTATAGCTCAGTTCAATGGGGTAGCCCACTTCGAAGACTCTAAATTCATCGGGGAAACATCCTTCCGGAAATCAAATTTCAGCGATAATGCATACTTTAATTCCGCCCAGTTTGGCGATAATACCGGTTTCAAGGGTTCAAAATTTCACAGATCTGCTGAGTTCCGTAAGGCCCAGTTTTATGGTATTGCCGATATCAGCGAATGTTTATTCGAAGGCAATGCAGAATTCGATAACATACAGTTTTGCAGCTTAGCATCTTTCTGGGGAACTCAGTTTGACAACTCGGTCAATATCTCCAATTCAAAATTTATTGGTGATCCCAATGAATGGGAACGTTATGGAGTGGTAGACTTCAGTCATGCTCAATTCAAAGAAAGAATCAACTTCTTTAATTCACAATTTAGCGGTGATGCAAAATTCAATAATACCCAATTCATTGGTTATGTTTTGAATTGGCAATCAATTAAAGATGTATTCAAAAGCGATAATGCTACTTACTTATCATTAATCAAAAACTTTGGTGATCATGGACAGTTTAACGAAGCTGATGACTGCTATTATCAATACAGACGCCTAGTTCAAGATGAGACATCCTGGTCGCAGCGGTCCAAATACACAGACATATTGGCCTGGCTATCCTGTGGCTATGGTGTTCGCAGCAGCCATACTATCTTTTCAGCTATTATCACTTTAATCATATTTGGCATCATATATTCAGCCAGAACAAGGCACAATGTCTTGAATAAGCAAGATTTAAGAAGAAGATTATTCGAATCATTATCATTCAGTTTAATCGTATTGATATCAGCACCAAGCGATATGTATCCATTTGGTTCGAAAAGATATTTGAGATTTATAAATCAAAATCGTTTTCTTGTCGTTCTTGAGCGTATTACGGGTTGGATGCTCTTGATTCTGCTCATAAATACATTAAGCAGAGTAATGATTCGATACTGAGACAAGACCATAAGCGCAAGAATAGGCCGAATGCCAGGGCATAATTATGTCAGATATATACAGTCAGAGATATACATTTCGTCCCAGGAATGAGGGCCTGCGCACAAATACAAGATTCAAATAGCCAGGCAAAGTTTATCATTATTGAATGTAATAATAACTGACGAAGGAGTTTTGCGGCTTCTCGATTAAGTGGGAAAGAAATTAAAAATAGAGGATTGGGTATGTGTAAACTAAAAAAAACGCTGATACCAGATAAAAAAACTGCCTGCCATTGTTTTATTGTTGCTGGTGACTATTATATTCACAGCGACGGCACAAGATCAGCAGTCTCCCTTAAGTGACAAGGAGAAGAAGCTTGCTGATGGGATCAACCAATATCGTACGGAGAACGGTCTTTCGGCTGTTGCGATCACGAACTCGCTGACTAAATCGATCAAGATCACGGCATACTGCATCTCTCCAAGATAGGGGATACGCGGATCAAGATATATCGAAAGATCGAAGGTTGCATCAAAGTCGTCATAATCAAGAGAGGCGGTGAGAGATGGTTCGCCATAGTCCTGGCCGATCAGGAACCACAACCGTTACCGGAAACTGGAGAAGCAATAGGTCCGGATGTCGGTTTGACTTCCTTTGTGGTAGATTCTGTTGGCAATGAGATCGAGAATCCAAGATGTGCAGAACAGCCCGTAGCGCCCATAGAACTAAAACCGCTACATCACATATCTGTGATGCCTGGTTTTGGCGATGACGTGTGAAACCTCGCCCTTCAGGGCGCGGTAGTTCACTGGGTGCATAAATAGTATTTGGTTGAGGTCGCCAGTAGGCATTCCAAAATAAAATGAAATTGTCTAAGATCCGATTTGTTTAATCAAGTAAAGTTATAGTCAACTCAATTTACTCAAATTGGGAAGATATTACGAAATCAGCCACAAACTATATCTATTATCGGGAGATAACATCTATCGAAGCAAAAATGGAGGAATTTGACGTGCTGGATAAATTCATGTCTGAGCATCTATACGGTAAAGACATCGAGGTCTATTTCGGGGGCGACGAGAAGGGACGCATGAAAGGAAAGCTGGTAGGAAGCGCCGATGGAGTAATAGTCCTGGAATACAACGGCCGGCGGGACTATGTAAATGTGGATAAGGTAGTTGCAGCCTGGGAAGCGTAATTTTCCTTCCTACCTTATTTAAACTAAAAAATTTAGACAATGGCAGGCCATAGGCCCATGAGGGTAGCAATTATTGTCAATGCTCTTTCTTTCAACATTACGACCTCTTGATGTAATCAATTTTATTAGCTTTAGGACAAATAATATTGTATTTAAAACTTGGGGCCGTTTCTCAACATCGAAACATAATAGATCTGTGCAATCATCGAAGAGACCCTTCGCACCAAAAGATTTAAGTAAAATTAATTTGCGTTAAGTAAACAATAATGGATCAACATTAAATGCACCCATTTAAATCAGGAGGTGAGAGCCGGACGAAAGTCTTGTTCTCACCTCCATCTCCCAATTAAGTGACTGAAATGGTGAGCAGAGGTGGGCATGAAATGGCAGAAGAGAAGAATTCCCTGAAAATGAAAGAAATAAATGCAGCATTATCCGATTACCAGGTGCAGAGCCTGGATGGGGTTATCCTTGAGGGCGATATCGAGATTGAGATGGATTTATCAAGCGGCATCCAGCCGTTGCTCGCGCAGTCGCTGGGCCGGGAGTTCACCAGTCTTGTCTTGCAGCTGTTCAACTTCTCCAGGGCCATGGGGTATCCGGTTGATTCTATGCTTCAGACGGCAAAAACCATAGGAGGATCGGCAGGTAAGTAGGGTGGACTATTTGAAATGAAGGGAAGGTTTACTCATTTTTTGATCCGCATTACTCGATAGGATGTCTTGAAGATGTTCTCTAAGAAAAAATCTTGCAGTTCTACTCGCATTTTGCTTGCAGAAGATAATCCCTGCAGTCGGGAACTGATGCTGAGAATGTTAGGCCGCATAGGCCTTCATGCAGACGTGGCCAATAATGGGCTTGATGTCCTTGCTGTACTAGAATCCCGGTCTTATGACGTGATTCTAATGGACGTACAGATGCCTGAGATGGATGGCCTTGAGGCGACGAGAGCCATACGAAGCCGTTGGCATGATAGAGGAATAAGGATAATCGCAGTTACCGGCTGCAACCAGAAAGGGGATCGAGAGATGTGCATCCAGGCAGGAATGGACGAATATATATGCAAACCTGTAAAAAGAGAAGACCTGGAGAGAACGCTAGGTCAGTACTAAATTAATTTAAAGGCCTATAGATAAGATACTGAAGGTATAAACCTTTGATAAGGATTAACGATGATTAACGATGATTAACGTCCTTAAGAGCAAGAGCGAAAGCTCTCGATTTCAAATCCTGGTTGAGATAGCCGCCCACCAGCCCAATCTACGCCAGAAAGAGGTAGCAGATAGTCTTGAGTTGACCCCACAGGCCATATCGGAATACATCAAGGAGCTTATTTCAGATGGGCTGGTTGCTACAGACGGCCGTATGCGATACAGAATCACCAAGGAAGGTGTGGAGTGGCTTCTAGAAAGCGCAGCTGAGCTAAAACAATATGCTAGGGTGGTTACAGAGGATATCATCAGCCATGTTTCTGTCTGGAGTACGCTGGCGGAAATAGATCTCCTCAAGGGTGAGAGGGTGTCTCTGGAAATGCGCGGAGGTTTTCTCTATGCCAACAAAAAAGAAGGCATAGACGCCAACGGCATTGCCATCTCAGATGCATCTGCTGGCGAGGATCTAGGAGTCTCTGACCTCAAAGGCCTGATAAGTCTTGATGAAGGGAAGATCGTTGTATGCAAGGTGCCTCGAATTCTGGCAGGCGGGTCAAGAAGTGTCAATGAAGAACTCCTCAAAGACATGATTTCAGGCAAGATGATGGTAAGCGCTATGGGAATCGAGGCCCTTGTAGCTCTCAGAAAGGCGGGCAGAGAGCCGGATGTAATCTTCGGAGCCAGTGAGGCGGCAGTGGAGGCTGCTTATCACGGAATTGACTCTGCAATCGTCAGCGTAGACGAACAGATTCCCAGAATCCTCAAGCGCCTTGAGTCTGAAGGATTGAAGTACGAGCTGTTTGACCTGGCATTGAAGTGAAATGTGAGGCGGCTCGTCTGTCCGCCTCATTGGAAATGTCGATTGAAAATCAGCTGGCTGAGCCGGTGGGATAGACATAAATCCCATCTATTTGGCTCAGGCCGTAGAACTTCTCTGCAAGCTCCTGGTGGATCGCCTCTGGATCTATATCCTTAAACAGCTCGGGATAGAACAGCTTTGCCATGTAGAGCTGACAGATAACAGAGCGCACGCCATATCTGAGCTCCCCGGAGATCAGGTAAACCCTGTCGTCCTTGATTGCTTTCACGTCCGCAAGCTCAGGGCGAGCTATAATCTCGTCTCTGAGCGTTTTCAGCTCATCCTCTGTAAATGCCTTATCACTGGACCTCTGCTGGATGATCACTTCCGGATCAACTTCTACCACCCACTCCGGGCTGACGGTGGGATATGTATGAGTGCTATTGCCCAGATCTTTTGCAATATTGTCCCCGCCGGCAAGCTGGATCAATGTGTCGGAAGGATTGCCATTGGAAACAGTGTAATACGGCTTTCCTGCCCATTCAAAGAAGACCTTCGGCCTATCCTCAGGTTTTACGCCGGAGATGCGTTCCTTAATCTGATCCTGATAGCTTTTGATGAAACCGGTGATTTCATTCGCACGCTCTTCTTTGCCAATTATTGTTCCCAGCTTTTCCATCACTCCTATGTCCTTGGCCGGATCAACAAGAGAATCGATCATTACAGGGATGCCTGCATTTTCAAGCTCTTTTAGATTATCATCCGACAGCATGGTATCCGCGATCACCAGGTCCGGATGAAGCGATATTATCAGCTCCAGGTCAGGCGAATAGGAGCTCTTTCCGGCAATAGGTATCTCTTCTAAGGCGGGCGGGAAATGCGAATACGAATCCCTTCCCACCAGGCTCTTTCCGCCATCAAGCGCATAAATGTACGATGCAACTCCCGTTCCTAATGATACGATCTTTTGCACCGGTACATCTACGCTTACGGAGCGTCCGGTGCAGTCAACCACTGTCAGATTCTCAGCACTTCCTGTCGTGATGAGGAGGCTTAAGCATACCAGTATCAAGACTATGTTGCTCTTTGGCAATTTGGGTCCCCCTTAATACAATTTTGTTTAATTAAAGCAAATTAACTTGTATATCAATATTGTGCTAATAGCTGTATTAGTTTATTAATATTATATCGTCAGCACTTCGCAAAGCCGGTCAGATGAAAAGAGAGACAAGCAATACTGTAATTGCCTTTGCGCCAACACTTGAGAGGTAGCTGATGGCCGCTATCTTCGCACCGAATCTCCCGAACAGGCTGAGATACGTAGGGATGCTATATCTAATGTAGATCATGGTTATTACAGCCATGCTGCCAACCAACAATGTTATCAATGCCTGCTTCTCAGTTATAGTCTCTGATCCATAAAGGGAAGCTATGGCGGCATACCCTGCTGAGTAGTGAACGAACTGCATCACCAGAAGTGCGATGCACTCTCCTGGAAAGCCTAAGACTCTTAGCACCGGATCGAAGACCAGCCTCATATTCTCCAGCATACCAGCTCTCATGAGCATGTCCATAAAGACCATTGTGCCAATCAAAAAGGGCAGCACCTTCTTCATGCGTCTCCGTCAATTCCGTGCGAGTCGCTCGGATTTCATCCAATATCTTTTCGTTTACTAAGATAAGCTTCGTGAGCAGTTCTGCTGCCACATCCAGTCTCTGATCCGTCTCGCCTCCGGATACAACCTTGACGAAGCTTTCAAAATCGCCTGTTACAGAAGAATACTCGCTCTTGATATCAACCACATTGATAATTGTGTTCTTGATAGTTAAAGCCGCCAGCAAGCTCTCCAGATCACCTGCTTCGCCCTCCGCCACCACCTTGACTCACCCATCATCCAGGTTCTGCACGTAACCCTTCAGACCGAAAGTCACGGGCAATGGTGAGAACTCGGGCTCTGTAGCCGGTCTTCTGGACCTTGCCGGAGACGTAAGCGGTTAGCCTTTGCATTGCATCACATGTTGCTCTCTTTTTATTTAAATGTTTAACCTCTAGGCGGAGAATCATTTTGCAGCGGGAATCGGCCCGCATGCGTGCGCTCGTGCGTGGGCGCTGCTGCCTGCGCTGGCAGCCGCTAGTTGTGGCCGGGCAGCTTTGCGTGCGCCGGATCATGGAGCGCTTTTGTGTTTGTTATTATTAGCATACAATAGCCATCATTTTTCATAGAAAATATCGAGATATTCTTCGTTAGTAAGACCCGCCCTGGCGATCAGCTTCTTGAGAAGCCCAATACCAAGGTCTTTGCCTTTATGAACAGGTATTGAGAGATGAACGTCGGTACCTTCTTTGGTTAAAATGTGGTGACTGCCTTCTACATGATTGAGCTTCCAGCCTGCTTTTTTGAGGGCAGCTACGTGTTTGTCGCCACAGACTCTAGGAAGCTTCTGCATATTTTGGCTCTGTGACATCGATAGATAAATCTAGCTTTCCATCGATGGCAGGGATCTTGAGCTTCTCTCCAGTCTTTTTAAGCCTGGATTTCAGGCATCCGATGATAGCTTCACTTATGTTTTCCATGGCCTCTTCCGGGCTATCTCCTTCTGAGAGACACCCCGGTAAATCGGTGCACTCCGCAACATATCTTCCGTCCTCGTCCCGCTCAATAGTAATATGAAATTTCATATAAGCCCTAATCGGAGATATTTGCATATTAAGCTTCCTTCAGACTTATTTAGAGAAGGGCGAGCCGGAAAGCAAGCGACTGTCTCTTCGTGGGCAAGAGACCGAGCGGGCCGGTATCATGAGGCGCTTTCAGGAAAGTTGCGGATCACTTTTGAAGTTAGGTTTCGGCCTGCATGCGCACGCTTGGGCGGAGGGCGCAGCTGCCTGCGTGGGCAGCCGGCTGTGGGATTGGAGGGGCGGTTTTCCGGGCGCTGGATTTGGGAAAGCGACAATTGGCTGCTACTATTAGCAGATTATTATATCTGAACAACAACAAATATAACCGCAGAGGCGCAGAGCACACGGAGGACGAACGGACAGAGACGGCAGCAAAAAGAGGATAGCTAATCAGCAGAGAGCCACTCGTCACGAGAGATATTACCCTCTCGAAGGATCTCTGAAATAAGATTTGCGCCGATCTCTCGTCGATGGGAGTTCGGTATGCGCACAAAATTATCACCGCGGACCATGAAGTCATGATCCGAACCGGGAAACGGTCCCTCAAACCCGATTTTTCTCAATCGCCTGATCAGCTTCGTCCTTGAAATCGGTACAAGTCTATTCAATAGCGCTCATCGGTTCAATTGATGCAATTATCAAGTGGCCGCCGATTGATGGTATGGACCGTCCCATGCGAAGCCGTAGAGCGATCCAGCCTTCAATAACCGAGATAAGCTCTTTGCGGGCCTCTTCAACTGTTTTGCCCGTAGCCCAGGCGCCCTGAAGCTCGGGCACTGAGACGAAGATAGGTTCCTCATCATCGATGGTCTTGTAAACAGCCCTTTCTAGAGCCGCCTCAATATACTCGGCGAACATATTGAGCTTATGTCGTGAGGTCTTGGAAATATATCTTGCGCCATTGCCTTTTGAAGCACATAGGAGCTGGCAAAGATGCTTGATGCCGGAGCAGTTGCCGGGTCGCAGTCCATGCGCATGCATGCGCTCGGGCGTGGGATTCTGGGAAAATGTGGCAGCTTGCTAATACAATTGGGCGATAATTATATGAGCACATTCCGGCGGATTCCTATTAACCCATCGGATTTCGCTTTGACTTAAATACTATTTATTTGTTCTCGCTCTTCCCTTTATTCTTATTTATTCCTATAAGGTTTGCTGTAATAACCGGTAAAATCTTATTGCAATAAACGATATAATAGCGAATATGGCTGCCCCTAATAGCCCCCTCAGTATTCCAGTTGGATCGAATTGTTCCCACCAAGGAGCGTTTTCTTTTTGATCTTTATTAAATTTATAGAGGCCATCTGCAAATTGGCTAGTTAATCCGTATGCTTTGGCTGTAATATATAGCTCTTCGTAGTCACTTTTGAATAATAGATAACCTCGGTCTTTTTGGTAATATTCTTTATCATTCCTATCTAATATTCTATTTGCGATTTCTGAAAGAAGTGGCGTAGCTAGGTATACTCTGAACTCTTCTGACTTTGCGAAGGCATTGATTAGATCATTTCTAAAATAATATGATGCATCCCCCGAAGCAACTTGTTCGGTCCAATACTTCTTTCGATTGCTGCCTTTTATTAAATATGTATTATTTATATTTGCATTACTGGCAAATACATCTCTTATCAACACAGAACCATTTTCTTGTATATCTATATAGAAACCTCTATTAATAAAAGCAACATTCTGAATTAAGACTTGAGGCCCGTTAATATTGAACGTGGGAGGATAAAGCCCATCATATCCCCTAAAAACCATTGTCTCAATTTTATCATTGGAGAAATTAAATTCAAATGATGGAGTCTTCGTGGGAATAAATTCAAGACCGCCACCTTGTGTGGTTGAAATAAAGGCTTTTATGAAATACGGATTCTCTCTATAAAACCGAAGATATGTTCTATTATCTGAAGTTAGATACGTCTCTGCTAAATTTTTATAGGTTTTTACATATATCTGCGAATATTTTTTTATATCATCGCCCGAAATAATGCTATTTTGATCTATATACGTATATAATTGAGAAATGATTATGACGAACAAGACGATTGCAGATATCATTACTGCATATCTTCTCGCCGAACTCATTAAATCTGAATGGCTCATTTAACTAATAAAGTTATCTGAATCTCGACTTAATTGCAGGCGCTAGACTCTATTTGCAGAATATATAAGAAATTATTACAAAGTTTAATCGGACTTCTATCTAATAATATAACCAATGCACAAAATATATCTGTCACTTTAGTTGCAGGATCGACTTTAGATGCAAAGCTCCCCTTTCCCAAACCTTTATCTCCTATCACCCCATCCCTCCCCTAGTTCCGGAATGTGACCCGTTTTGGGTCGAACCGGCAAAGGTGAAAAGAGAATGAAGTCTTTTTACGGTTATATCAGTGAAGCCTGGTCCTCTCCCCGAGAGGGATATGTTGGCGCACTGCGGCAGGACAGGCTCAAGGCCTGGCGCCAGGAAAGCACCGTGCAGAGGATCGATAGGCCCACTCGCCTGGACAGGGCGCGCGCGCTCGGCTACAAAGCCAAGCAGGGCATCATCGTGGCACGTGTCAAGGTAAGACGCGGCGGCAGGAAGAAGTCCCGTTACGAGAGAAACAGAAAGACCAGCAAGATGGGCGTGAACGCCATCAGCATGGGCAAGTCCATTCAGAGGATCGCGGAGGAAAGAGCCGGAAGGCGGTTCCGCAACATGGAAGTTCTTAACTCTTACTGGGTGGCCGAGGACGGCAAGCAGAAGTTCTATGAGGTCATTTTAGTGGACCCCTGCGCACCCTCCATCATGAATGATAAGAACCTTAAATGGGTCTGCAATGATGTTCATCGCGGCAGAGCTGTGCGCGGCAAAACATCCGCCGGTCGCAAGGGCAGAGGCCAGAGGCACAAGGGCTTCGGCACCGAGAAGACCAGGCCCGGCATCAGAGCCCACGACGGAAAAGGAAAGTAAGTGATTGACAAGGTCTCTTTCCGGGCCTTTGTGGCAGCAACGGAAGACGAGGGCCGCGTGCGCGAGGCGCTCGCAGTCTTCGTTCCTCTGGACAGGATATCAGGAGTTACTGCAGAAGGCCATTTTGGAAATGAGATAAAAATTCTGGAGGCGGTGCTGCGCAAGAAAGAAGCTGCCGCCTTCTTTCAAATTCTCCGCGAGCAGCTCCCAGCCGAAGACCTGGCAAAGCTTCGCCGGGAGATCCCGGACCGATTGGAGGGGGACAGCCATTTTCACCTGCGCCTGGACAAACAGGCCGCCTACAAAGGCCTGCTGCGCCTGACCGACTCCAAGGATGCCCTGGACACAACAATTCTCGTCAAGACCTATCCCGCCCGGCGCGAGTCTGCTCTGAAGATAATCCGCGAGCTCATATGAGCTTTTACGAATGTCTTAGCGTCTTTCCTGAAGGTGCATCTTCAGCCAGCCGTATGGCTCTGACTGCCAAAGCACTGGGCTATCAGGGCATAATCATCTGCAATCACGACCCTGGCAGGATCTTCATGCCCCAGGCAGCTGAAAAGATTAAGGGAATTGAGGTGGTCATGGGCGCAGAGGTGACGGCGTCCGGCAGCAAAGCGCTCAAGAGCCGCATCTCAGCTCTGCGGGCCAGATATCCGTTTATCATGGTTCGGGCAGGCTCTGAAGAGATAGTCCGGGTGGCATCTGAAGACCCCAATGTGGACCTTCTCATGCATCCCTGTGATTTCAGACGCCCTCTTACCATTGCCAGCGCGCGCGCCGCCAAGCTAAATCAGATCTGCATAGGCTTTGATCTGAGCGGCCTCGTGCATCTGCGGGGCAGCTCGCGCTCTCGCTGGCTCGGAGCCCTTCGACGCAATCTGCAGCTGGTAAGAAAGTTCGAGCTTAATCCGATCATCACCGCGAGTGCGACCTCTCACCTTGACCTGCACACTCCCCGTGACCTGATGGCCATGGCAGAGGTGGCAGGCTTTGAGCCGGATGAGGCTAAAGAAGCCCTGCGTCGGCCGGGGATGCTGCTGGAGCTCAATCGCAGAAAGTGGGTGGGTCCGGGAGTAGAGCTTCTATGAGAAGCAGATTTCCCGTGCTGCGGGAAAGAAGAAGGTATATGATCTTCGAGCTATTGTCTGAAGGCGAAACTTCGCCTAAGGATCTGATGAGTGAGATTAACTCATCTCAGTCATCGCTTTTCGGCGACGAGGGTGCAGCGAAAAACCGGCTCAAAATGATAGCTTTCAATGGCCGCTATGGCTTGATCCGTTTTTCCCATAAACATGTCCAGGAGACACGAGCGACACTGGCTACGATTCATTCTATTCATGGGATTCGAGTCGTTCTCCATACAAAAGGCGTCTCGGGAACAATCAAATCCGCTACAGAAAAGTATTTACCAAGACTGAGTAAAATATGTGCTGAAAGCGACGGAAGAAGAATCGAACTGAGAGACGTTTCCGGGTGTATTATCCGCACCCATGGTGTAAAAGTCGATCTCTGTCCGGACGACCGCAATAAGAGCACAGGATCAGACACCCAATATTTGGGGCTGACCTCTTTTGATTTAAGTGGAGGACACGAGGATGCAGATGGCACCGCAGATGGGTTATGACAGGGCAATTACCGTATTCAGCCCTGACGGCAGATTATTTCAAGTTGAATATGCCCGCGAGGCCGTGCGGAGAGGAACCACGGCTGTGGGCATCAAGTCAAAAGACGGCGTGGCAGTACTGGTTGACAAGAGAATCACCAGCAGGCTCATGGAGCCCAAGTCCATTGAGAAGATTTTTCAGATAGACACACATATCGGTGCCGCCACTTCCGGCCTGGTGGCAGATGCTAGAGTTCTGATAGACCGAGCCAGAGTAGAGAGCCAGATAAACCGGTTGGTCTACGACGAGCCCATCGGAGTGGAGGCCCTGGCCAAGAAGATCTGCGACTTCAAGCAGCAATATACTCAGTACGGCGGAGTTAGGCCCTTTGGAACGGCGCTGCTCATCATCGGCGCAGAGGAGGATAGAACTCGTCTCTTTGAGACCGACCCATCCGGTGCTTTATTGGAATACAAGGCTACCGGCATCGGCGCGGGCAGATCGGCAGTTATGGAGCTCTTCGAAGAGAAATACAGAGAAGACCTCACAATGGATGAGGCTGTACTCATGGGCCTGGAGGCGCTCTACAAGGCTGCGGAAGGAAAGGTAGAAGCTGCCACAACCGAGATTGGGATCATCAAGCTGGGCGACAAGAAGTTCTACAAATTGGCTGAGAATGAGGTAGCCACTTATGTTGAAAGGATGAAGTCTGCCGTCTCGCCAGGCAAAGTTGAGAAGGGAGATAAAGGAGAGGCATAGGAATGGTCCGACTGGATGACGCTGTTCCTGCCAGACTTAAGACTCACGGAACCATCTTCGAGGTTTTGGTGGACCCGGATGGAGCCTTGGCTCTGAAGAGGGGGGATCTCGTCAACCTGGAAGATATCCTGGCCGTAGAGGATATCTTCGAAAATGCCTCTCGCGGAGACAGAAGCCCGGAAGAGGATTTGAAAAAGGCCTTCGGGACGTTGGAAGTTCTGCCCATTGCCGAGATAATCATAAAAAAGGGCGACATCAGCCTGACGGCGGAGCAGAGAAAGCAGTTCATCGAGAACAAGCGGCGGCAGGTCATTGAGATCATAGCCAGAAACGCTATCAATCCTCAGACCAAAACTCCTCACCCCCCGACGAGAATCGATCAGGCCATGACCGAGGCTCGCGTCAATATAGATCCTACCAAATCCACCGATGAGCTGGTCAAGATAGCCATGAAGGCCATTCGCCCTCTCATCCCCATAAGATTCGAGATGGTAGAGGTAGCGGTAAAAATCCCTTCCGCATATGCTCCCAAGGCTTACGGCGAAGTTGCTGCCTTTGGCAAGCTCAATCGGGAGGCATGGCAGAACAATGGCTCTTGGATTGGTGTGGTCGAGATACCGGCAGGCATGCAGAACGAATTTTATGCCCTGATCAACCGGCTGACCAAAGGTGAAGCTGAAACGAAGCTTCTTAAGCATTGAAGAATGGAGTAAAAAGCGCATGGATCGCAAGGTGGTAGTACCAGGTGATCTTCTCTCTGAGGAGGCCAAGAGGTCGGGCGAGGGGACGTATGTGAAGAATGGTGGCGTCTACTCCTTGCTATATGGTCTTGCGAACTTTAGGGATAAGATAAATGTCATACCCCTGGCGGGTAAGTATATACCCGGACCGGGGGACAACGTCATAGGCGTCGTGAAGGATATTACCTTCTCAAATTGGATCGTGGACATTAATTCGCCCTACGATGGGCTGCTACACATATCTGAGTTCCCGATTAGGATCGAATCGGATGAGATGTCCAAGTATTTGCGCATCGGCAGCTCTATCATGACGCGGGTGGCTGATGTAGATCCTACTATGAAGGTGGAGCTTACCTTGAATGACAAGAAGCTCGGGCAGATCAAGGCCGGCCAGGTCATTGAGATAAGCCATACAAGAGTTCCCAGGCTCATCGGCAAGGGCGGCTCCATGATCAGCATGTTGAAGAAAGAGGTAAACTGTAATATCTTCGTTGGCCAGAACGGCAGAATCTGGATCCACGGGGGGACAGAGGATATGGATCTGGCTCTGAAGACCATAACTCTGATTGAGAAGGAAGCCCATACCAATGGTCTTACGGACAGGATAGTGGGATTCCTAAAGAAGGAGAAAGGGGCCAGAAGTTGATCGCTATGGATGAGACTGATATATCATTTTTTAAAGATGGACTGCGCCTGGATGGCCGAAGGGCAGATCAGCTCCGACCTGTAAAAATCGAGGTGGGAGTCCTGGCAAGAGCAGACGGCTCATGTTACATCGAGATGGGTGGGAATAAGGTCATTGCGGCAGTTTACGGGCCCAGAGAGGTGCATCCCAGACATTTGCAGGAAGCAACCAGGGCTATTGTGCGCTACCGGTACAATATGGCATCCTTTTCGGTGGAGGATAGAAAACGGCCGGGTCCGGACCGAAGGTCGCAAGAGCTTTCCAAAGTTAGCCGGGAGGCACTTGAGCCCGTCATTCTGACCAGCTTCTTCCCTCGATCGGTCATTGACGTTTTTATTGAGGTGCTTCAGGCCGATGCGGGAACAAGGACGGCCGGTATAAATGCAGCAGCTGTGGCTCTCGCGGATGCAGGGATTCCCATGAAGAGTATGATTTCGTCCTGTGCTGCAGGGAAAGTGGCCGATACCATAATCCTTGATCCAATGAAAGAGGAAGACAACTTCGGCCAGGCAGACCTGCCCATTGCCATGACTCCGAGTGGAGACATCACCTTGCTGCAAATGGATGGCGATCTCACACGGGATGAGTTTCAGAGGGCAGTGGAGATGGCCATGAAGGGAGCTAAAGACATCTATGAGCTGCAAAGAGGAGCTCTCGTGAAGAAATACAGCCAGATGGTGGAACAGCCCGTGCGAGAGGATGTGCATGTCTGTGACTAACGTCATCTCCGAGATAAAAAAGGACTTTATCTACAACCTGCTTCTCAAAGGAGAGAGGATCGATGGGCGTACTTTTGACCAGTACCGAGAGATATCCATCCAGAGAGATGTGATCCGCAAGGCGGAAGGTAGTGCGCTTGTTAAAATGGGATCGAGCCAAGTGCTGGTGGGAGTGAAGATGCAGCCCGGAGAGCCTTTCCCGGATACGCCCAATAAGGGTGTCATCATCACCAATGCCGAGCTGGTGCCGCTTGCGTCACCATCCTTTGAGCCAGGCCCGCCCAATGAGGTGGGAATTGAGCTGGCGCGTGTAGTGGATCGCGGCGTGCGCGAATCCAAGGCAGTAGATCTGGAGAAGCTATGCATCGTGCCCGGCAAGCAGGTCTGGATTATATTCATCGATGTGCATATCCTGGATGATTGCGGAAATATTCTTGATGCCGCGTCACTAGGCGCTATCGCCGCGCTGCTATCCACCAAGGTGCCGGCAGCCAGGTTTGGTCTGGGCGAGGACTACGTCTTGCCCATAAGGGATATTCCCATAGCGACGACTGCTATTGAATTCAATGACGTATTGATGTTCGATCCCGGGGTCGATGAAGAGGCCATTGCCAATACCCGTCTCACCATAATATCTACAGCGCAAGGCAATATATGCGGCTCACAGAAGAGTGGCGCTGGAATGCTCAAACCTGAGCAGATCTACCGCATCATTGATATAGCATGTGAGAAGGCGAGAGAAATCCGGGAAAAGTTTCTGGAAGCATAAACGGAAGTTAAGATCATGGCAAAGCAGACTACAAAAGGAAGGAAGAGCAGGTCCGCAGCCCGGTTTGG
>Ga0209749_1001931_pt1 | contig 15686 bp, 13 predicted proteins | sample EPASupsiteSAE347_FD_187267 | JGI IMG/M metagenome (GOLD analysis project Ga0209749, IMG submission 187267) | Bioremediated contaminated groundwater from EPA Superfund site, New Mexico - Sample SAE3-47 (SPAdes) (version 2) | ecosystem: Environmental > Aquatic > Deep subsurface > Groundwater >... | reverse complement strand
TCCCGGGCCGGGCCGAATTTGAAAGTTTATCCGGTCCTTTAACGATCGTCCGCTAACTTTCGGTTTCTATATACATCATAATCCGGCACCAGGCGGTCATAATCGCCGTCCATCAACGGGGAGGAAATCATGAAATCGGCGGTGGCCCGGTTGCAGGCAATGGGTATGTTCCAGACGACCGCCATCCTGAGCAGCGCTTTCACGTCCGGATCGTGAGGCTGCGGCTCCAGCGGGTCCCAGAAAAAAATGAGAAAGTCGATCTCGCCGTCGGCAATTTTACCGCCTATCTGCTGGTCGCCGCCCAGCGGTCCGCTCTGGAGTTTGTTGATTTTGAAACCAAGCTCCTGTTCCAGAATTTCGCCGGTCGTCCCGGTGGCATATACCTTATGGTGAGCCAGAAGCACTCGATTATATTTGGCCCATTCGACCAGATCGCGCTTCTTATTGTCGTGCGCGACCAGTGCGATTTTCTTATCGTGTTCCATGGCGAATTTTTTGTGAGTCATGAAAATTCCTTCTTTCAGTAATCTGGCAGTTTATTAAAGAAAATGGCCTCCAGGATGTGCCGGTCCTTGTTCTGCAACACTATACTTACGATTTTATTTATATCATTATGAATACATAATTCTCTCTTGTCAAGGAAAACCCTTATCATTATAATCACGGCTCCGGAAAAACCGGCAGGATCTCGCGTCTGCAAAAAGAATCTTCCATCAGGCCGGATTGACAGGCGGAAGGGGGAAGATGGATGCGGCGCTACGAATTCCGGGCCATTGACCGGGATGGGCAGACGAAAGACGGGAGCGCAACCGCCCAGGACGAGGAAGAACTCCTGGCAAAGCTCCGGGAAATGAACCTGACGGTGATTGACCTCAAGGAGGCAGTGGAGAAACCCCAGACGCCCTCGGCCTCCGGTGAAAAGTCCCTGAGCTTCGATTTCGGCGTGTCACAGAAAGACATCACTTTCTTTACCCGCCAGCTGTCCATTACTCTTTCGGCCGGGCTCCCGCTGGCCCGCATATTCAGCACCCTCTATAACCAGACCTCCAGCAAGAGCCTGAAAAAAGTCATCTCCGTCATGGGCAATGATCTCCAGCAGGGGCTGAGTCTCTCTGGAACCATGAAGAAACACCCCCGGATCTTCGACAGCATGTACCTGAGCATGGTCGCCGTCGGAGAGACGAGCGGCACGCTCCCCGCCACAATTCGCAAGCTGGCGGACCTCATGGAAAAGGACGCCGCCGTGCAGCGGAAAATCCGCTCCGCCCTGGCCTACCCGGTCTTCATCATCATATTCAGCGCCATCCTCTCATACGCGCTCCTGGCCCTGCTGATGCCGGGTTTCGAACCGGTCTTCAACTCAACCGGCATGGACCTGGCCCAGGACTACCCGCTAACCAATATCCTCATGAAGCTGAGCGGCCTGCTTACTAACCCGGTGGTCGTGGGCGTGATCATCGTGCTCCTGGTCGGAATCCTCGCCGGTTTAAAGTTCGCCTTGACCACCCCCCGCGGTCGATACCTCTTCGACTCCCTGAAGTTCAACTTCCCCTTCCTGTGCGCCCTCGTCCGGACCGCCGCCGCAACCCGCTTCTGCCACAGTTTCGCCACGCTGACCGAGAGCGGCGTCTCCCTGCTCAAGGCCCTCTCGCTGGTGGGGCAGTCCTCGGGGAACGAGGTTATGAGCCGGGCCGTGGACCGGATGGCCCGGGAGATCCAGGAAGGTACGCGCCTCTCCGAGGCCATGAAGCGCTCCGGGGTCTTCCCTGATCTCGTGGTGCAGATGGTATCCATAGGGGAGGAAGCGGGCTCTCTCCCGGAGATGTTCGACAGGACCGCCGAATATTTCGACTCGGAACTGGAATCCGCGGTCGATTCTCTCACCGCCATGATGGAGCCGGCCATGATGGTCTTTGTGGGCCTCATAGTCGGGGTCTTCGTCATGGGGATTCTCCTCCCGATCATGGGAATCGCTTCCAGGCTTTAAAGGGAGTGGATAAAAATGGCCCTTGATGAAAAACTTTTTGAAGCCATCGTCCTTTGCCGAAATGCCGCCCAGCTTTCGGAATTTCTCTCCGACTACATAAGGAAGAACACCGGCGCCGCACTTTCCAGGATTTATCTGAAAGACCCGGCATCCGGCCGCTATGAACTCTTGGGCACCCAGGGCGGCAGAGAAGTTCTGAATGCGGATGATCCCGGCGTGGCCGGCCGCTGTATCCTGACCGCCGGGCCCGCGATCGACAACGAGGCCGGGGCGGAACACGCCAGCCAGGCGGCATTTCCTCTGGTTCACCAGGGCCGGATCACGGGCCTCATAGCCGCCTTTGACAGCCCGGGCGGCTTCGACGGCGAGAAAGTCGCCATTCTATCGGAAACCGCCAGGGTCCTCTCCCTCGCGGCGGACTTTTTCCGTGACCGGATTCACCTTGACTGTCTGGCCAGCCAGGACCGGGAACTTTGCATCCGGGCAACAGATGTTTTATCCCCCCAGGGTGAGGGGCATGTCCTGCGCGTGGCCAGGATTGCCGCCGGCATGGCCGTAAAGCTGGACTTTTCCTCTCCCGCCAGGGAGAGGCTCTGGACGGCCGCCCTCTACCACGACGTTGGAAAAATTTTTCTACAGGGCCGCCAGCCCTGGGAAATAGAGAGGCTTCATTCCGGAGAGGGACGCGCCTTTATTGAGGCCTGCGGATTTTTCAGGGAGGCGGCGCCCCTGGTGGAGGCGCACCATGAACGCTGCGACGGGACCGGGTTCCCGCGAGGGTCATCAGGGGAAGATCTGCCCCTGGATGCCTGGGTCCTCTCCCTGGCCGAGGCCGTGGAGGAATTCATCCGGGAAAAACGCGGTCACGCCCTCTCAGGGATCCTCCAGTCATTTTATGAGCTTCATGGGGAATCTCATCACCCCCTGGCCCTGGAGGCCCTGACGGCCCTTATTGATTCGGGAAACCTGATGGGATTATACGAAGAGCTGTAAGCTGACGGCTGACAGATTCCGAGGAGGCCTGATGATGACGTTAGAAAAGACCCTCATTCAGAACCGCTATGAACTCGCGGAGGAGATCTTAAAGTGCCGCTTTTCCACGCTCTTTCAGGCCAGGGATCTCTCCACGGGAGCGGACTTCGTCATGCGGATGCTGCACCAGGGACTTCCCTCCGACGACGGGGATAAGCGGAGAGATGCGCTTCTCCAGATACGAAGGGAAGGGAACCTTCTCTCCCGGCTCAGCCACCGCAACCTTCCCCAGGTCCTGGATGTCATAGAAGAAGAAGATCGGGTCTATCTTCTCCTGGAGGATTTCAGGGGGAGAACCCTGGAGGCCTTCATCTCGGAGATTGAGGGTCCCGTGGACGAGCGGATCCTCAGGCGCTGGTTGGGCCAGTTCCTCTCGGTCCTGGGATACCTGCACGCCCAGGCCCCGCCCATCATCCACCGGGACTTAAGGCCGGACAGCCTGCTCCTGACCCCCCACGGCGTCATCAAGCTGGCGGAATTCGGCCTGGCCCGCATGCAGGAAGAAGAGTCCGCCGGGCAGACCCTTTTCAAGGCCGAGGGCTCCCCCATCTTCGCCGCCCCCGAGCAGCTCATGAAGGCTCCGTCGGAGCCCGGGAACGACCTCTATTCGCTGGGCGCCCTCCTTTATTTCCTGGCAACCCGCAAACCTCCCCGGAAATCCCTCGAACGCCTCAGGGATACCGCCGGGGATGCTTCCGTTAGGGAGCTGAACCCGTTAATCTCCCCGGAGATGGAAAAACTCATTTCCCGCCTGATGGAACCGGATTCCCGGAAACGCTTCTCTTCCGTGTCCGAAGTGCAGGAGGCGTTCGTCGCCGCCTGCCCCCAGGATCTCTCCTCGTCACTAATACTCCCTAAAATAGTGCGGGCGGCGGTGACTCCCGCGGGAAAGGCCGCCCCGGAAGTCCCCGTTCAAAAAAAAGAAGGCGGATGGGAAGAGATCTTCCAGAAACCCTGGTTTGAAGAAACGGCGAAAATTTCCGCCAGCCCCACTTCGACCCCTACGGACGGGGAAATGGCCCGCTTCCCCTTCATTGATCTCAAGACCCTCCAGGTTGACCGGGAGACCGGCCGGATCCTGCCGGAGAGCGTGTCAAAATCCATCGCCGGAATATGTATCGGCCGCCGCGGAAGCTCGGAGATCACCGTGGCCGTGAAAGACCCGACCCAGGTGCACATATACGATCACGTCTCCTACGGCACCCGGGGCCAGTACAAGGCGGTCCCGGTCAGGGGCGAGCCTCTCATGATCGACCTGGCCCGGGAATTCATTTACCGCGTCCCCGCCGCCTCCGGCACCTGGCTTGAATGGCTGGAAATGAAAAAGTTTGAGTCCGACCGCCTGGACGTCAAGCAGAAGGTGGAGGACCTGGAGATTTTCGGCGGGAAGGACGAGGTCAAGGGGCCGGTCATCGCGGCCATGGATCGGATCATCAAGGAGGCCATCTCCATCGGGGCCAGCGATATCCACCTTGAGACCTACGAGAACGAGATGGTCCTGCGCTACCGCATGGACGGCGTGCTCCACCTGGTGGAGTCCTTCGACCGCGGCATGGCCGGGGCCATGGTAAAGCGCCTTAAGATAATGGCCGGAATGGACATCGCGCAGGACCGGGTCACCCAGGGAGGCCGCCTCTCCGTCAAGGTTAAGGATCGGGAATTCGACCTTCGGATAAGCGTAGTGCCCGTGCCCCACGGAGAGAGCGTCGTCATGAGGCTCCTTAACAAGGGCGCCTTTCACTACAAGCTCTCCGACCTCGGTTTTCAGCACGAGGAGGAGAGCATATACCAGAGGCTCCTCTCCCAGCCGCACGGTATGATCCTGGTGAGCGGCCCCACCGGCTCGGGAAAGAGCACCACCCTCTACGCCAGCCTGGCGGAGATCAACCGGCCCGACCGAAAGCTCCTCACCGCGGAAGACCCCATCGAATACGAGATGCCCGGCGTGACCCAGGTGCAGGTCAACCTGGCCCCCCGCGAGGATGAGAAAAAGGTTACCTTCGCGCGGGCCCTGCGGGAATTTTTAAGACAGGACCCGGACGTGATCCTGGTCGGGGAAATCCGCGACCGTGAGACGGCGGCCATATCGGTGCAGGCGGCCCTTACGGGACACCTCCTCCTCTCCACCATCCACACCAACGACGCGGTCGGGATCATCACTCGCCTTGAGGACATGGGCGTGGAGCCCTTCCTCATCTCTTCCACCCTGGTGGGCGGCCTGGCCCAGCGCCTGGTACGGAAGATCTGCCCCGATTGCCGTGAGGAAGCTGAAGTAACGCCCGAGGCCCGGGAACTTCTGGATCGGGAAGGGATCGGGGAGGCCCATGTCTTTCGTGGAAAGGGGTGCCTCAAGTGCCGGCAGACCGGCCTTAAGGGCCGGGTGGCTCTCTACGAAATCCTGGAGGTTACGCCGGAGATGCGCTCGCTTATCGCAAGCCGGGCCTCCGAGGACGACCTCAGGAAGAAGGCCTGCGGGCAGGGAATGCGGACGCTATACCAGGACGGTCTGAAAAAATTCGCCCGCGGCCTCATCACCCTGGAGGAAGTAAAGCGGGTCACCATGAGCGCCTGAAAATTCCTGTTTTATATATCTACCGGCTAATTCCTCGGAACCACCTGGATGGGATAGCTCAGTACCGTGGATTTCCCGGTGGTCTGAGAGACGGCGCCGGCCCAGAGAGTGACGCTGATGAGGCGGTAATTACGGAAGTCGTCCAGGCTCCTTCCTCCCCGGGCGTCGGAAAAGTAAACTTCAAAGCCCCCCGCCGGACCGAGCTGCCGGGAGAGGAGCGGGATCTTCTCCCCCGGAAGAAGAAGCGACCTGGCCGCGATCCTTTCCCTCCGGCGATTAGAGGGAGCACTCGATGGCTCATAGGAAGAGGCCCGGGGAAGGGCTGAAGGGTAGCCGGATATTGTCCCTTCCCTCCGCACCAGGCGGGCGGTGGAGGGATGCCTGGGATCCTTTTCAAGAAAATAATAGATGATTTTTTGCCAGATCGGAAATCCCGTCGGGCTCAGTTTCAGGGTGTCGTCATCAATGCTCCGGGGCGAGGCCAGAGAAATACCCGGCAGGGCGTTAGGGTGAGAGGAGTTGGGGTAAATACGTATCGAGGACAGCCTCGTCTCTTCGAGATCCCGTTCCAGGCAGCGGTGAACGGAGAGGAGTTCCTGCTGAATCCGAAAGGTGGCCGCCGGCCGCTCCATCTGGCGGCGGTTCAGGACCATCATCCGGAAGACCACCCCCAGGATGAGCACGGTGAGAAAGGCGTAAATCAAGAGCTCAACCAGGCTGAATCCCTTTTTCCCACAGGATTCGTTTTTCATTTTGCGTGCGACAACCTTTCCTTCTTCTGAGAGCCTGTCACCTGGTGACGATCCCGCTCTGGACGAGGCTCTGATTCCGGCCCCCGGCGGAGGCGGACGTGCCTTCCCTCCACTGTATCGTGACGCTCACCCGGCTGAAGAGCGATCGCGGGTCCGGCCTGGTTCCAGTCCAATCAGAGGGCTCAAATTCGATCTTTTTAACCTGGAAAGCCGTCTCTACCCGGACGCCCTCAATGACCTGTTCGTATCTCCGCTCCGCCTTCAATTCATCCGGAACTGAGGTTCCATAGGGAAGGGAGCGGATTGATTCCAGGAGGTTCGCAGCCGTGGCTACCGCCATAAACCGGTTCTTGGACTGGGCCGCCTGCCGGTGAACCGCAGGGTAAACCGAGGCCAGGGCCATGAAGGCCGCCGAGAGCAGAAAGACGGCCAGGAGACACTCCAGGAGAAGCATGCCCTTTCTTTTCATTTTTTATACTCTCCTGAAGATACCAGGTGCGGCTGGGACAACTGAACTAAGCGCCCCTCTCCCGAACCATCCGGAAAAAGGCCGTGGGTGAAGTAGGGATAGAACCTGAGCGTCGTGGCATAAGCCTGGATATCGCCCTCGTAGGTTACTAGGAGCCCGGTGAAGACGCCGCTCCCGTCCGGGGAATTTTCTATGACTATGCCGCTCCTGGTCGCTATCAAACCCGCCGCCATGGCATCGGCATCGTGATCCACGATCAGGACGCTTCCCTCCGGCGCGCCTATTAGAAGCCCGGGTTCCTCTCTATCCTCGCTCCCCATCGGGACGGAGATGGGCCCGCACATGAACTGCGACATCTTCCCGGCTATTCTCATAAGAGGCGCGAAAATCGCCTTCTGAGCCTTGGCAAAAGCCTCGAAGAGCGGATTATTTTTAAGAATCCCGTGGATTTTGAGAAACTCTGGAAAGGGATTGATGGAGATGCTGAACGGGAAGTTTACGTTCCCCTTGCCGGGCTTGAACTTGAGGTGGCGCACCCCCCTCCCGAGCGCGATGTTTTTGAACGAGCCTATGCCCGCGCTGATTCCGAGCATATCCTTCGGAGAGTAGGTGACCTCCACCCGGTCATTGCATTCCAGGTTTTTGGTGGAAAATACGGCGCTCTCCTTGCCGATAAACATGTGACCGGAAATTTTGAGTTTCCCGTCCACCACCACGGCCGCCTTGTCCTCCACCAGCAGGTCTCCCTCGATCTTAATGCTGAAGGGGATGAGGATGATCATCCCTCTGGGCACGTATAGGGAGTTGTTCCAGGTGAGTATCTTACCCTTTAAATCGTAGCTGAACCCGCCCAGTTGGATCATCTGGTGACCCTGGAAGAGCGCGGTGGCGGCCGCCATGGCCATGGCCAGTTCCATGAAGCCGACGTCATCGGCGCTCTTCTCCAGTTCTCCGAGGGCCGTTTCCAGCTCCTGCAAAAGCTGCATGACCTGCTCCTCGGTGAATCCATCCATCGGGTTGTCAGGTTCCGCGGCCCCCGAGTCGGGATCGCCGATGTTTATGGGCTTCTCCGAAGCCGGGCGGGCCGAGCGCGCCACGCCCTGTAGGGCGCCCGTCACCTGGATTGTTCTTCCGGCCCCGATAAATACTTTCTGTGCGGCCAGGTTTTCAGCTTTTCGATAGTTCCAGGGATCGGCGGTGAAAGTGGCCTCCTTCAGGGAAACATTCCCCCGCGGAGCCAGAGCCCCATAGGGAGACATGTTGCTGAACATATAGAAGAAGCAACGGGCGCTTTCCTTGGGAGTCCGGGCATTAACGAAAACGAGCGAATGCTGGGGCGGAACGTAAAAATTTCTCGGATCGAAACAGGGGACGGGATTTCCGGGGAAAAATCCGTCCTGCTTCGGATCCACCGTTGAAGGGACCGGCTGGTAGGTGGACCAGGGACTTTCCCCCCCATTGAAGGAGCCGGTAAAAGTTACGTCCCCTGCCCTGCCCTTAAAAGGAACGACCTTTCCTCCCGGCGCCGGGGGAGGGGCCGAAAGGCCTATGGCCGCCAGTTTGGCGGGATCCGGCACCCCGTTGCGGCCGAAAATCTCCATCATCGTGGCCCCGACCACTTCGCCCACGTACTTCTGCGAACCGCGGCTCTCGATCCTCCGGGTGAGCCCTCCGGTGGTGATCGCCTGCAGGATGAGGGCGGCGGTCAGAACGACAATCACCAGTGCGATGGCGATGGCGACCGGCAGGGCGATCCCTTTTCTCCATGACCCGGAACCGGCAAAACGATTTTTCATTTCACAGTCCCTCCTTTTCAAGTTCGCGGAGACTGGGCTGAAGACATGGCTTCAAGCTCATTCAGCTGTAATTTCAGGCTTTCGCGAAGTTCAAAAAATTCAGGCAGGGAACGCAGGGATGCCAGGAAGGGATCCGTGTCCAGGAAGGCCAGGTTCAGTAATCCCTTCTCCATGGAGGAGCCCAGGAATTGAAGCGCCTGTACAACATCTCCCCGGACGGCGCAGATATCCGCCGCCACCCTCTCGGCATCCGGATCAAAGGCGGCCTTTTCCATGGCTGAACCTGAGACCGGAAATTCCGAAGGGTTCTCCACGATCTGCCGGTAAAGGCCCATGATGGTCTGGATCAGAGGTCTTTCGTCCTTCGAAAGAACGAGGTAGTCGTGCATGATGCGGGCCTCCTCCAGCCGGTTAAGGGCGAGGTTGGCCCAGAGAAGGAGACCGTATGGGTAGAGGTTTCTGCTGTCAATTCTTAAGGCCCGATCGAGGGCGTCAGCCGCCTCGAGGTAACGCCCCTGGGATATCAGGGCATAGCCCAGCCAGACATAATGATTGACTCCCGCCGGATCGCGCTGTATGGCCCGCCGGGCGAGAAGCGCACCCTCCTCGCACTGGCCGCAGGTTATGAGGACATAGGATAGCCACGACATAGCCTCGACATGGCCGGGCGAAATATCCAGGGCCTTTCTCAGCCACCCTAAGGCCGTCGGCGAGTCCATGTTGTTCATGGCTATGATACCGAGGGAAACACAGGCGTCGGGATTGCCGGGATCGAGTCTGATGGCCTCTTCAGCCTCCTGCTTTCCACGTGCCAGAAGCTCGGGCGGGGCCTCCGGAATGAGAAAACCGTATTGTAAAACCAGGGCCTCGCTCAGCCTGGCCCTGGCGGAGGCGAACCCCGGCGCCTGTTCCACGGCCTTTGAAAGGAATTCAACGGCCTTCTGGGTATCCTCGAAGCGGAGCGTCGTCATAAGGGACGCGCCCTTGAAATATAATTCATTGGCTATGGAATCGGTATCCGGTGAAGAGGCCCTGTGTTCCAGGGTATCAATCGAGGTGAATTCCTTCTTCAGTTCGCCCACGATGGCCCCTGAGATCTCATCCTCCATGTCAAAGAGGTCCCTGGTCCGGACTTCAAAACAGCCGTTCCAGCTCTGAAATCCGTCACGTGCGTTCACCAGCTGGGCCATGGCCCGCACCCGCTCCCCGCTGCGGCGGATGCTCCCCTCTAGCACCAGGTTGACATTAACAACCCGCCCTATCTCCCGGGCATCCAGGTTCTGGTTTTTTAATTTCATGGAAGTCGTGCGGGCGATGACGCGCAGTTTCTTCATCCGGGAGAGACGGGATATTATTTCGTCCACGATCCCGTCAGCAAAGGGATCATCCTCGGAGGAACAGGAGAAAGGAACCACAACCAGGGAGGGTTCGGGAGATGTCCGGGGGATTTCAATGGAGCCGCTGGTATAAGGGATAAGAGCTTCCATGAATTCCCCCGCGCTCGTGTAGCGAGACGCCCGCTCCTTGCTGAGGGACTTCATTACTATGGCGGCCAGTTCCTGAGGAATCCCCGCCGGGGGAGGCGGATTCTCGGTGAGTATGGCCGAGAGGAGCTGATGGATGTTTTCTCCGGAAAATGGCGGCGTGCCGCCGAGCATCTCGTATAAAACGGAGCCCAGGGAGAAGAGATCGCTTCTCTCGTCCAAAGAGTCCCCCCCGGCCTGTTCGGGGGACATGTAGCGCGGGGTGCCAACTATGCCCTGGGTCAGAGTTCCCTGGTCTTCTGAAATAAATCTGGCCAGACCGAAGTCCAGGATTTTAACATAGCCGTCCCGGCGAACCATCAGGTTTTCAGGCTTTATGTCCCGGTGAACGATGCCGGCCTGGTGGGCGGCTCCCAACCCCGCAAGTGCCTGGCGGACGATGTCGAGGGACTTCTGCAGAGAACAGGCGCCTGTAGTTATAAGGTCTCTTACCGTGACCCCCTCTATGAGCTCCATGGCCAGAAAAAGTCTTCGGTCCTGTTCCCCCGCCTCGAAGATGGTAACGATGTTCGGATGGTTGAGAATACTGGCCGCACGGGCCTCCCGTATGAAACGGGCCTTGGACTCATCGTCAAAGTTAAGAGAAGCGGGAAGAAACTTGAGAGCCACCGGCCTGGCCAGGCGGCTGTCAATCGCCTTCCAGACCTCTCCCATGCCGCCGGACCCGAGCCTTTCCTCCAGAGTGTAGAACGAGACTTTTTTGTCTTCCATCTACTTCCTACTTTTTCTCGAATAAGTCGTCCGGAAGGTTGCCGTTGAGCTGATAGTTCTCGTATAAGACGTTCATTGAGGCCGTCACGTATATCTTGGGAAATGAAAAATTGGCGTCAACCTCGTTAAAAAGCCAGAATCCGTTCTTCTGGATGTATTTCGGAAGCACGTCGATCCGTCCGTCGTTGACGTAGGTAAAAGTCTGGCTCGGGATGGTGAAATTTTCCTTATTGATGCATAGTTCATGTCGCAGAAGATCCCCCATTGGTTGTTTAGGAATCAACGCAACCACATGGCAGTCCTGCCCGCCGATATTTTTGGAATCTTCCAGCCTGCAGTTATAATCCTTAAGGTCCGGAAGGTTGCTGCTGAAGACCTGGGGGTACTTGTTAAGAAAGGCGGGGGCATTCCGGATTTTGATCCGGATCTTGTCGGGCGCCTTGAAAAAATAATCGGCCCGCATCCTAAGGGGAGGAAAATACCTGGCCTTTATCCTGATTTTGAGATTGGCGGAATAAGCCTTAAGCTCCGGATTGATGCTCTGAGCTTTTTTAAAGATTTCCTCCGCCGTCATCGAGGCAGTGTTCCCCGCACGGAGAACGCAGGCAAACAATATCAGAGTCAGACCCGCTATGAGTATGAGACTCGCTTTTTTCATATCTTTGTCCCTCTTTATGGAATTATTCCACCGGCACCCGGTACGGAATTTTTTTCCCGTGATCCCGTATGGGAAGGGTCACCCGCAGGACCCCTTGTGCAAGCTCCGCAGTGATGGTGTGGGGTTCGACTTCATAGGGCAGGGGGATGCTCCGCCGGAACTCTCCCCGGCAGTTCTCCCTGAAGAAGAAATTCTCCTCCGGAATCTCCCGTCCCTTCGAAAACTCCCCGCTTATTATCAGCAGATCGTGAGTGGCGTGAATCCTGAGAGCTTCTTTCTCAACCCCTGGGAGAGGCGATTCCACCACCAGGAAATCCTGGTCCTCAAACATATCCACCGGAGGGCGCCAGGGCACGTCCGGAGAAATTCCTCTTCTGGCAAATATTTCCGCCACCAGTTCGCTCATGGTGTCCCTTATGGTCTGAAGGCCCAGGTTGGGATTCCAGCCTAAAGAGGACTCGTTTCGCTGCAGCTCGCTTTTTACGGAGCCGGGGCTGGTTGATTTTTTGCGCTTTTTCTCCATCAGGAACCCCCTATTTCTGGTCTGTTCCGCCGGACTTCTGCAGTGAAGCGCCACCATCCTCCTGAGGAGAGGGCGGGGCGCACGTAAAAGTTACCGGCTTTAAGTCCCGGCAGGAAGCAACTACGATGGAAACATCGGACAACGGATAATAGCGGACCCGGGCGACCCCATCATCACCGGTGACCGCGCTCGCTCCTTCCAGCCGCCCCGTGCCGTCCTTAATATCAAAAGAGACGCTCTCTTGAGCCACGGGATTAAAGAACCGGTCCCGAACCAGAACTTCCAGAAGGAGGCAGGGTTCGCCGCTTTCCGCACTTTGAGATGCCGTGACTTTACCGGCCAGAATGGCCGCCTGAGCCGGGACAAAGCTAATCGAAAAATTCTGCGCCGCTTTTCCGGCCCGGGCGGTGATGTCCATAATCGCACACCGGCGAAGGGCTATGAAAGAGAATTCCGCCACGCCGCTTTTAGTCGGAACCTGTGGCGGCAGAAGGCCCCAGGAGGCCGAAAGATTAACCGGAGTGGCATCGGCCACCGGCCGGCCGGAGGCATCGGTGACGGTCATCCTGACAGAAACCCGGCTTTCACCGTCTGCGACTGAACCTAATGGCGCCTCAACTGAAATTGATGCGGGAGCCAGGTCAGGTGAACCGTCATATATGAGAAGGGCGCTGCCCACTTTGCGCTCCGGACCTTGTACGGCAGGACCGTTAGAAACGACTTCCCCGCGAATCGCCATGTTGGTGGAATCTCCCCCATCGAGGCACATTGCATCAAGTGCCCCCTCTTCCTGCATGATAGAGGCCAGCTTCGGCAGAGTCGGTCCCTGGCGATTGCTGTTGGAAAAACCAGTCGCCGTCAGTACGAGGAGCCGATCCTCTCCGAGCGTCCCCACGGCAGTTCTTCCGGCGGGGCGGGTGATGTCATTCCCACCCTTTCCCAGGGCCTCCTCATCGGCCATAATGGCGACAGTCCCGCCGCTTAGAACCCTCGGCCCGCCGCCGAGAGCCCAGGAGAGGGCGGGAGGCTCCTTCCCGTCCACATCCGCCAACTTCCCGTCTTTCAAGGCCAACCGGTTCATATATACGCGCTTCTCCCCGCTCATCCCGATGACGGTGCGCGGGGGACGGAAGGCGACGGGGAGAGCTTTGAGTTCCCCGTCCATCAGCACCAGTCCCAGCGGCCCGCCCCCGCGGGCAAAGAATCCGCCGTTCACCCCGGCCAGTGCAGACTTTCGGCTCACTATCGAGGATGTTTTTTCCCTGCTTTTTACATCGTCATTGGCCAGGGCCGCCGAGAGGAGAATATCGGGAGATTTGAGATTTATTTTCAACTCATTGAGCAGGAGGTAGCCATCGGAATCCCCTGTTTCCTTCCGGACCCACTCGACGTTCCGGGTCAGGGGATATGATGAAACTATGGAAAAATTGCGAAGAATGTCTATGACCAGCCGATCCGGCTCCCTGAGCAGAAAAATCTTGATGTTATCGGAGGGGAGGGCATATTTAAGCTTAATTTTCCAGGAGACCTGCCTGAAATTGACCTGGGAAAATTCCCAGCCCTTGATCAGGGAATCGCTTGCTTCAGGGCTGAGAGGAAGATCGGGGGCGACTCCGGCCTCAAATATGTCCACCACGATTTCCCTTGAGCTGTCCGACTGATAGACCTGGCACAGAGGCCTTGAAGAACAATCCAGGACGAGGCGCACGGAATCCTTATCCAGGCATTGACGGACTCCAAGCACCGTCGTGGAAATGTCTTCGGCCCCTTCCCCCCGGGCCGCAAGAGGAGCCAGGAGGACAAAAAAAAGCAGCGCGCAGAAAGCCCGGCGGGAAGTCACCGCCTCCTCCGGGTTGACTTCTGACCGTTTTTCTTCTTCAGCGATTGCTGCAGCCACTGGGAGGTCATTTCCACGACCTCGGTCTCGCGACTTTCGGAAGAAAAAGTGTGATCGGCTCCGGCGATGATCTTGAGTTCGCAGGGATTCCCGTTGGCCCTGAATTTATCGTGGTATTCCCTGGAATCGGCAATTTCCACCACGTCGTCTGCATTTCCGTGAACCACCAGAACCGGGCCCTGATAAGACTTGAGTTCCCGGAAAACATCATATTTCTGCAAATCTTTAAAGAAGTTATAACCGAGGACATTTCCCTTGATATCGAGTTTTCCGGTCCTCCGCCACTCCGAAAGGAGTTTTGGGTCATTGGTAAATTTTCTGGACGGTCGAGTAACGGCGGACCAGAGTACCAGCGATTTGATCCGCTTATCCCTGGTGGCCGTCAAAACCGAAAGAAAGGCGCCGAGGCTCAGACCCAAAAGACCGATCCGCTCCTTATCCACCCTCTGTTGACGTTCTATGAAATCAATGGCACTGGTCACATCGGCAAGATCCCGCGTGATCGTCGTATCCTTGAAATCGCCCTGGCTGTCCCCCGAGCCCCTGAAATCAAAGCGGAGGACTCCGACGCCCCTCTTTTCGAGGGACCTGGCCAACCGCACGAAAATGCGGTGCGCCTCCGTTTTATTGCCGCCAAAACCGTGGCAGAGGACTACAGCCGGGTAAGTTGCCGGGCCTTCAGGACAATGCCAGACCCCGACAACTTTTTCATTCCCGCTTAAAAAACAGACCTGTAATTCCACACTTCACTTCTTTCCTCAAAAATACCGCCATCTTTTGAGATTATTCCAAGCGGAAGGCGGTTCTTCCTGCCTGAACTAGCGCCCGGCGGCTTTGCCCTGGTTGGCGACAGCCATCTGTGCCGCAGCCACGGCGGCGGCATCTCCGAGATAGTAGTGTTTTATGGGCTTCATCTCGGTATTCAGCTCATAGACCAGGGGAATGCCGGTGGGGATGTTAAGCTCGGTGATCTCCTCATCTGAAATATTATCCAGATATTTCACCAGGGCGCGGATGCTGTTTCCGTGAGCCACGACCAGAAGGCGTTCGCCTGAACGAATTTTAGGCGTCAGCACCTCGTGCCAGTAAGGCAGAAATCGGGCGACGGTATCCTTAAGACATTCGGTGAGAGGGAGCTCCTCTTCGGACAGGCCCGCGTAACGGGGATCGCGCCCGGGATAGCGGGGATCCTCCTTGGTGAGCGCCGGTGGTCGGGTGTCATAACTGCGCCGCCAGATATGAACCTGTTCCTCACCGTACTTGGCGGCGGTCTCCGCCTTGTTCAATCCCTGAAGCGCCCCATAGTGCCGCTCGTTTAAACGCCAAGAGCGATAGACCGGGAGCCAGGCTAAGTCGAGCTCGTCCAGCGCAATCCACAGCGTATGAATCGCCCGCTTGAGCACCGAAGTGTAGACCGCGTCAAAGACCCAGCCATCCTGGCGCAGAAGCACGCCGGCCTGCTTCGCTTCTTCTCTTCCCTTCTCTGAAAGATCAACGTCCGTCCAGCCGGTAAAACGATTTTCCTTGTTCCAGGTGCTCTCCCCATGGCGCAATAGAACGATTTTGTACATTTCCCTCTTCCCTCCAACCAATTCAAGCTTAAATGTTTCCTTAAATCTTTTACACTTCAGGGATTTTTCCTCTAAACACACTAAATATGTCCTTCCCCAGGGAATATGTCACCTTAATTACCCAGGGATTCTGTCATCCTCCTGCAAAGTCATGCTTTTAAGTCCCTTTCGTGA
>Ga0209749_1001930_pt1 | contig 15705 bp, 23 predicted proteins | sample EPASupsiteSAE347_FD_187267 | JGI IMG/M metagenome (GOLD analysis project Ga0209749, IMG submission 187267) | Bioremediated contaminated groundwater from EPA Superfund site, New Mexico - Sample SAE3-47 (SPAdes) (version 2) | ecosystem: Environmental > Aquatic > Deep subsurface > Groundwater >... | reverse complement strand
CCTTCGAAATCAAAAGCTTATAACTGCCAGCCTTTACTTTTGATAATATCAAGTTAATCGCTTCCGTTTCAAGCCTTATTCGCATATATTTTTGGTCATCAAATGGTCTACTTAATGCACAAACATCAACGTATATTGGCTTTGGCTTCATTTACTTCTTCTGTTTATACTATGCCATTATATATTAAATATGAACCTGTTAAACCATCTTGCCATATGAATTATGAAGGCCAGCCCCGCCTCCGCCCCCGCCACCATAACCGTGAACAGCTTTAACACCTCCCTCCCCGCCGGCCAGGTGCTGGTAAACTTCACAGCCAACACCACGAAAGATAACAATATTGCATTTACCATAGAGAAGGGACCCAGATCCACAGGCATCATCTCAGACACGATCAGATATATAAACCAGACCCCCCTTGCAGGCGCTAATGTTACATTATATAACCAGGACGGCTCGCCCTAAGGCAAAACCGCGGTATCTGGCGCTGACGGCACGTTCCAGATAAATAATATTTCGGCAGGGTCATATTATGTGAATATCACAAAAGGGAAGAATTACGGTTTCAACGTATCAGCCGCTGTGAATGTAACAGCCAACGCCACTGTTAATACGGGGAGCCTGTCCCTGATGTATTATGATACCAATGGCGACGGCGATATAAATGTCCTTGACCTGAGCGAAATAGTCGAGCATAACGGCAGTGCGCCTGCGCGCCCGGTTTATGACGTGAACGGCGACCGATTGGTCGATACCCGGGATATCGATGCTGTGAGAGAACATTTTGATAAAATTGAGCCCTGAGCATTCAAAAACAATCACCGCAGAGCACGCAAAGGTGATTAAAAACCGTTATTTGCATATTTTGCGCCTTTGGCGGTGTTTGATTAGCCGTGGAAGCAGGAATCCAACAGGTATTGCGTAAATACCTCCTTGATACCAGAAATAATATAGTTATATAAGGTCGAACACGAAACTCATAGACATGAAACTCATATCTGTAAAAGTGGATGACGAATTTGTTAAAGCTTTGGAAGAAATAGAACAATCTAGCATAGATAGACAGGCGCTTATAAAGAACCTTCTTTTCTCAGGGTTAAAGCAGTATAGAATAGAACTTGCTATTAAGAAATATTTGGAAGGGGAAGCGAGTACATGGAAAGCTGCAGAAATAGCAGGAATCTCTTTACGAAAGATGAATGAAATTCTGCAAGAAAAGGGTATAGAGATGCACTATTCTGAAGAATCCCTGAGAGAAGATACGGAATGATTGTCTCGGACGCCTCGCCTCTAATCAACATAGCAAAAGCTGGAAAACTTTATTTAATGAAAGAATTATTTGGAAAAGTGCATTGAAGAAGAAGTGAAGAGAGAGAGACGATAGATAAAGGTAAAGAAGAAGGCGCTCCAGATGCATTAGTAATTGAAAATGCAGTGGCTGATGGTTGGATAGAAGTAGAAAAAATAGATGAGGAGAGAAGTTTTACCGGAATACATAAAGGAGAAAGTAATTCCATTTTGCTTGCTAAGAAACATAAGTGTTTAGTTATAATCGATGAAGAAGATGCAAGAGAAGTAGCAAGAGCAATGGGTTTGAAGGTTAGAGGAAGCCTCTACGTATTAAAGGCATCTGTTGAAAAGGGTCTAATAAGTAAAGATGATGCAATAAGAACATTAGATGATATGATCGAAGATGGTTTCAGGATTTCCATAAAAATTTATGTGAAATTTTTAGCACAGTTAAAAAGATAGGTACCAGGAGTTTTTCTAATCACCACCTACCCCATGACCGCCCGCCCCGCCTCCGCCCCCGCCACCATAACCGTGAACAAGTTCAACACCTCGCTCCCTTCAGGTCAAATATTGATGAACCTGACCGTCAACACCACGAACGGCAACAACGTTATATTTAACATGCTTCAACAACTCAAACTGGTCAGTGAGCACATTTACAGTTGAGGAGGATCCCCAGCCTGTCGGAAATATCACCGGCAAGATCAATCACGTTAACCTCACTTCCCTGCCGGGCGCTACAGTTTCGCTGTATTACCAGGATGGAGCACCCTACGGCATGACCGCATCATCGGGCGCAGACGGCACATTCCGGTTCAATAATATCTCGGTAGATTCGTACTATGTGAATATTTGACATAATTAACCGAACCGCAGATGAAAACGGATTTGCGGCAGCGCATCTGCGTTCATCTGCGGCTGATTTTTTGGATAGTTATGCCGAATACTATCGGAAAATGGTTGTTTGGGATTTTATTGGCGCGCCATGGATTAAATAACTATTAGGCTACTTTTATATAATAAAAATAATTGATGTGCCAGTTTAAGAGAATCCCTCTATAAATTTATAAATAATAGCGGAAGCTATTTCTCTACATATTTTTCAAGGATTTTTCCCGATGCGCGGGTTATGTTCATCCATCTTTGTGAGGTTTGCTTCATCTACTGAGCCGTAAAAGAAGTATTTAAATATAGCTAGTGTAATTATGCAACCTATGGAGTATCCGGAGAATTGCAGTACAGGGGCCATTAGTTCTCAGGGTGATAAAAGTCCTGAAATAGATATATGCTGGATGAGGGCATAACTCTTGGCAGATCAGGCAAATACGACGAGGCTATCGAATGCTTTGACAAGGCTATACAAATAAATCCCAAATATGCTGAAGCATGGTATAATAAAGGTACAGCTCTCGATTTTTTAGGCAAACACAATAAAGCCATCGAGTGCTTTAAAAAGGCTTTAAGCATTGATCCCGATTATGCTGATGCCTGGCATAATAAAGGCATAGCTCTTGGAAAATTAGGTAAATATAATGAAGCCATCGAATGCTTTGATAAGGCTATAAAGATAAATCCTGATCATGCTGAAGCATGGTATAATAGAGGCATAGCATTTACTTTATCAGGAGAATCCAGTAATGCCATGAAATGCTACGATAGAGCCTATGTATTAAGAGATTATCTGCTTGATGGAGGTGTAATGCTTCATGAGGTATTATCTGTATTAGATGAATCCACTTTAGAAATAGATTACTCAGATATTATAGAAATGGGTCCAAAGGTGAAGAAATATCCAGACCTCAGTCATGAAGATGATTTGCCACTTAATGAGAACAGTCAATAAATGCATTTTTAGGGAAAGTTTTTTAGGGCTTGTGATATCGTTGCTCATGATTTCGCGCCGGTTGGATCCAGTTGGATGTGGTAAAAAAGAAGAAGATTTGTTAGGCTATATTTCTGCGGATATCGAGCATTTTCGCAAGGTACTGGTGTTACGCTCTAATCAGTCGGATGGATTCTTTTGCACGACGGTACTTTTTATTATAAATCCTCGGTTTTGAAGATATCGTATCTACTATAAAGCGTTAGTTTTAGCGCAAACATAAAAATATATCAGAAAGCTCGGGTCAGGGTGGCTAGTGGTTCGCCACAGTAATTATGATAGTACAGAAAATCAGCGCTTTAACGCAGATATAAGGTTGCATCTGTGTTTATCCGCGTCAGACTGTGTGAAAAGTAAGTACACTCTTTCGTAAACCTGTTATAATGCCAGAAATATCAGATGCAAACAAACTCAGATAAACACGGATACGCAGGCACAAATCTGCGTTCATCTGCGTTCATCTGCGGTTTGTTATTTTTAGCTGTAATGATGCCTGCGGTTGAGTATTCACACAGTCTGGTGTTCATTTGCGGTTTCGTTTCTCATTGATATTACAGTCATTTTAGAATTACTATAAAACGTTGGTCTTAATACTTTACCAATCAAAATTACTGTGGCGTGCCACTAGCTTACTCGTGTATTCTCGTCAGTATTATCGCTATACTTCATGATGTTTTTTTCCTGTGCAGGCTTCTGATTCACAGGAGAGGCTGCGATTTTTTTCTCCAGATTTGTGCTACCTATCAACTCTATCCCATGATCCGTAAAATAAAATGCGTTCGGCATCTCATTCACCTTCGTCAATCGCATTTTTTGTATTTGAATAAAATAGGTCGGGGAAGGGTCTAAGTGGTGTTTCTGTCTTTTATCAAAGAAAACAATACCATCACCCATAAAATCGAATTCGTCGAATTCCCTGGCTTCAGGTCCGCATCTTTTTTCGGTAATAGCAAAGCAAGTTATCTTTTTGTCCTTTATTTCCTTTAAGATATTTCGCCATTGTATTGACCGTCTGAAGTCATCGGTGTCAGAAAAGATGTTAAGTGAGTCGAAAACGATCCTTTTGGGTTTGAAGATGTTAATGATCTCGATTATTTCTTCTGCTGAGAACCTGCTGAACCCAAATATCTCAAGAAATCCTTTGTCTATATATTCCCTGATGTCGCATCCGAACCGAATGGTCTGCTTTATAAGCTGTTCAACCATCTCCTCGAATGAGAAAAAAATACATCTTTCATTATTTTTTACACCCTCAAGCAGGAACTGCAATGAAAAAGTGGTCTTGCCTGTACCCGGGGGACCGGTTACCACCACAACAAAACCCTCAGGTATGCCTCCTTCAATAAGCCCGTCAAACCCGGGGATGCCTGTATTTACCCTTTTAACGATCCTGCTGATGCTCTGGGTATCTATTTTTTCTTTAAAGCGGAGCTTATCCATTCCCATGAGAGCCCGCTCCAGAACAGTGTTCTTGCTGCCGAGCTCCTTCTCATAACGCTCAAGTATCCTCATAGCTTCTGTGCTGAGGGTCGTGTGGATGGGGTGTTTATCGCGCATGTTTTTATAAGTGGCTTTTACTTATGGCCGTAATATTAATATCCGTGGTCATAGTATTTGTATTTTATGCTCATAATGATATAGATTATGTGCATAATATACATGAATTTGCGGTATTTGTAAGACACGACTATTTAGATGAGTATTCTGGAGGTTAGAAGATATTGGAGAGGAGATAATATCCGAGCGAAGCGAGGCGCCTCACCGCGTAAGCGGCGCAGGGATCACGCGCGGAGCGCGCGCTTACAACACTGTGTATAAAACTCCCCTGCGGATGATTACGCCTTTTTCATCCAGTCCGGATCGTAGTCCCGAATGCCCATCGCATCGTTAAACATAAATAGTGGTTTACTATAGAATTTCCTTACATTAACAACAGGTGTAACGAATTTTCTTTGACGGGTATTATTGTCCACGTACTCATACCAGATATCCCTGATAGCCGTGCCGTCATCAAAGTATAGATATCCACCCACGGCAATTGCTTTATGTCCCTTCGCCCTGTGGATACTTACCCAGACGAAGGTTTCATCCTCGCAGTCCCCTCTCATGATTTTAAGAGTATAATCCGGGTTCTGCCAGTGATCCACATCGTCCGGTGCATAATCTATCTGTATTTCCTGGGTGTTATTCGCGTAATATCGAATTATTGGGTTATCGGGAGTGATGTATTTTGAAGGATTGGTGGCTGTCCAAAAGTAATCATAACTGGCACGCATATCAACATTATAATCCCATAAAGTTACATTTCTAAGATCAGGTTCTCTATTAGCCGGTTCTACACTCTGGCTTGCCAAGGATACCGGCATAAAGACCAGCAGGCATGCAACAGCAAAGATTATATGGCGTTCTATATTCGCAAGGTTTAATGTTTTTTTTGCGTTCTGATGCTTCTCAATCATCGTATATCATATTCAGCATATGTATGCACAACGGCTTTACTTCCGGTAGCACTATTTTTCACAACAGTAATCTCATTTCCATTTTTAAGATAGCTCAGAGCCATGGCAACAGGTCTGCTCATGCCCAAAGAGATAATAAGAGAAGCAGGATTAAGCACCTAATTAAAAACGATGGGTCGAAGGAGACTGAGGGTACTAAAGGCGTCAGGTACTTAATTAATTCAAATCCAGCTTCATCTATACATTCCCCTATTTTTCGAGCAGTTCCCTCGAATTTTTATTCTCCATAAGGAAAAGTAGCAATAAGAAAAGAACCTTTGAAACCCGGAGCGACTCTTCAGGATACAGCGTTCAGCAGGTCGCCCAATATTTCAAAGGAGTAAATTCAAGGGAAATATCGGGTTTTATTGGAACCCCGAAAAACCATAACCGCTCCTTGTTTTAGCCAGAATATTCTGATTTTCTTGATATGATGATTATGATTAGAATAATAATTATAATATTCGGGCGATAAATATATATACTGAAAGATTGTGTAGTTTAATATCTTCACCTGCATGCCTGTATGCTGGTGAAAGAGGTGGTGCCCATGCCAAAAAAAACAGTTACTGTAGAGAACATTCTATCAGATATGAGTTTGCCAGGCATAGCATTGCAGCGCTCACAGCCGCAGTCGTTGATAGGAGATTTGTCTATCTTTACCAGGCTTACATGCAAAGATCTTCGGGAAGTGATGATCACTCGTGAGTTATTGTGTATAAGGAGGCAGAAAAACGATATCAATCATAGTGCCAACATATAATGAAAAAGAAAATATACAAAAACTTATTCCTGCTGTCCACAGAACCCTCAGCAGACATGAGCACGAGTTATTAGTGGTAGATGATAACAGTCCGGATGGTACAGCCGATGTCGTCGAAGAGATGTCCAGGGAATACCCGGTAAAAGTCCTGAGACGCAGCGGAAAACTTGGTCTTGCGAGCGCAGTAATACACGGGTTCAAACATGCTAAGGGCGATGTTTTAGGTGTTATAGACGCTGACCTGCAGCATCCGCCTGAGTACATGGTAGATTTCGCTCTTGCTGTTATGAACGGTCATGATATCGCAGTTGGCAGCAGGTATACAAGAGGAGGAAAAATCGAAGGCTGGAGTATGTACAGGTCACTGGTCTCAAGAGGAGCCATCATGCTCTCAAAGCCTTTAACGAACGTGAAAGACCCGGCGAGCGGCTATTTTTTCATTAAGAGAAGGGTCATCGAGAATATCTCGTTCAGTCCCATAGGCTATAAAATATTACTCGAGATACTCGCCAAAGGTTCTTATGAGAACGTGAAAGAGATACCCTATACGTTCAGGATACGGAAGCATGGGAAGAGCAAACTCGACGGCTGGGAGTATTTCAATTACCTGAAGCTGCTGTGTTACCTCTACGGGTATAGATTTAAAAAAATATTAAATGTTGCGGCTAAATCAGAGACCGACAAGGATGGAACTCTACCAAAAGTGGTTCGCAAGCCCTGGTTCAAACGGCTCGCTGGTGCAATGAACAATAAAAAGGCAGGCTAACATACAATTTGTGACTAGTGTTATTATTCTGAGAGAGGGATGTTATGTCTACTATAAGCATAGGCGTATGTGTTTATAACGAAGAAAAAAATATTACAGACCTGCTAAATTCATTATTGAACCAAAAGACTACGGAACTTATCAAAGAGATCATAGTTGTATCATCCGCATGTAGCGATAAAACAGATGAAATTATCGAGAATAACTTTTTAAAATCCAGCCCAAGGGTATTTTTGATCAAGCAAGAGAAAAGGGAAGGTAAAGCATCTGCAATAGATGTTTTCTTAAAATATGCAACTGGCGATATAATAGTATTGGAAAGTGGAGATACCATTCCTGATGAAGATACTATTGAAAAGTTAACCGAATCTTTTAAGGACCCCAAAATAGGCATGACTGGAGGACGCCCGGTCCCAATAAATGACCCTGGTACATTTATGGGTTTTACAGCACACTTAATATGGAATTTACATCATAGACTTGCACTGGAGCATCCTAAACTTGGCGAACTGGTAGCTTTTAGAAGGGATTTAATTCGAAAGATCCCTGCTGATACTGCTGTAGATGAAGCTTTTATAGAGGCTCTTATCAACGGGCAGGGCTATGAGCTAAAATATGCTCCAGATGCCATTGTTTATAATAAAGGGCCTGAGACCGTTTCGGATTTTCTTAAGCAGAGAAGAAGAATATTTGCCGGGCATATACATCTCAGGAAAACAAAGGGATATGCGCCATCCAGTATGAGAAAACTAAAGATAGCAACGCTATTACTTGAAGAGGTAAAGTATGCCCCGAAACAGATCGTGTGGATATTTAGCGCCGCTATTTTGGAATTTTATGGAAGATTACTTGGTTCGTACGATTTTTACATAAAAAGAGAGAATCCTTTCATATGGAGTATAGCAGAAACGACGAAAGGGAATATTCAAAAAACAACTGAAACTTATGCCCAGAATGCCACTCCTGTAGCACAGAAAATAAAACTATGGTCTACGGTGCAACGCCAGACTGCATTCTTTTTTAAATCAAAATCACGATCAACATCATTCTTACCACAAATATCTGCTTCAATTCCGGTTAAATCAGGGATCATACCAAAAACCCCTGCTCTAACCAAGTCCCAACAACGTTCGATTGCTGATTATTCAGCTACTGAATATTCAACTGCTAAAGAGATGCAAGAGTTGGAAAATTCCAATAAAACGTTGATTGAACCGGTACGTTAGTTATCATTCTGGAAGGCTGGTTGAATATGAGAAAATTATACGAAATTCTCCCAAAAATACCTCAATATAAACTTTTTAGGTATTACAATTATCCAAAAATCCTTCCTCTTAATCTGACCGTGAGTATAACATATCACTGCAATTCCAGGTGCAAGACATGTAATGTCTGGAAGAGGAAAACTGATGAGTTTACGACAGATGAGTTTGATAAGACGTTTAGATCGATCGGAAAATCGCCGTACTGGCTCATAATCAGCGGCGGGGAGCCGTTTCTAAGAAATGATATTATAGAGATCTGCAACAGCGCCTACACCCACTTCAAGCCCGGGATTATCAATATACCTACAAACGGAATCCTGTACGATAAAATTCCCGGCAGGGTCGAAGAAATCGCCGAGAACTGTCCGGGGACTCAAATAATTATTAACCTCTCTATAGACGGGATAGAGGAGAAACACGACAGCATCCGCAACGTGAAGGATAACTTCAAAAAGGCTTTAAAAACCTACGAAGCGCTCCGTGCGCTGGATTATCCCAATTTCAACCTGGGTGTGCATACCGTAATCTCAAAATACAACGTAGACGATATACAGCAGATATACTCTTATTTCAAAGAGAAGAACCCGGATTCGTACATAACGGAGATAGCGGAGGAACGGGTGGAACTGGATACGGTCGGCTCAGGAATAACGCCTTCGATAGAGGATTATACAAAAGCTATCGACTTTGTTATCAGTGCAACCGGACAGGAGAAGTATTCCGGGATTTCAAAGATGACACAGGCTTTACGGTTTGAATACTACAACAAAGTGAAGGAGACCTTAAGAATAAAGCAGCAGACCATTCCGTGCTATGCAGGTTACGCTTCTGCCCAGATAGCCCCGGACGGGGATGTCTGGGCATGTTGCATAAGGGCAGATCCTGTCGGTAACCTGAGAGATGCAGGTTACGACTTTAAAAAGATCTGGTTCAACGGCAAAACGGACAGACAGAGGGAGAGCATAAAAAAGAAAGAGTGCTATTGTTCGCTGGCTAGCGCGCATTATACTAATATGTTATGTGATCTTGGAACTCTGATCAGGGTCGGAATGAGGGTGGTTTGAGGGAATAATGTTTGATAGAATAATATTTCAAAGCAAGTCCTGCTAAAAGCACAAGACTGACAGCAACTCCTGTGCTTGAGAATATGGGTGTATCTATGTTTGTGGTTTTATAAAATATTACTGGCTTAAAATACATATCCAGGTTCAGATTAATATCTAAAACATCGTTCATGTTTGTTGTCAGTTCTGCAACGATCAAGATTGATTTGTTAAATAAAGGCCAGAAAACAGGAGTATAACCTGTAAACGCATCCATAAAGGGATGGCTTAATATTACCAGCGTGGCGATGATAGAACCATGGAATTTTTCTTTATAGAATTTTTTAATAACAATTGCCGCCAGGGCGCTGATTAAAAGAATGAAAATTATCGAATGCGAGAAAGAGCGATGGATGTGGAATAAAACATCAAGATCAGGTAGTATAGCTAACATTGAAAATAAAATTGCTTTTTTCACGTTTAGACCAGACATCAATAACAGAAAGAATGGAATGATGAAATGTATAAGTGGCTCCGGCATGGTATTTCCGATGTCTGATGGTTTTCAGGCTTAATATTTCTTTGCTTTCCCTCGCCTGCTTCTTCTTTTTCCAGCCCCTGGGGTTGCGAGCATTGCTTATATATCTTGACGGAGATGCTGTCAGGATAAGAGGTGAAACAAGGAAAATAAGGTGAGTTATGGAATTAACACACGACGAAAAAGAAATAGAAATTCTCGAAAAGGTGGTGACGTAAGATCCCTGAACATCTGCTGTGCATAGCACAATCGGTTTCAGGGCTGGCGCCGTATGCCGCTTGGCTACCCTCAGCAAGTTTTTCCCAGAGGGTCGGAATAGCTCATTAAAATTGCCTTCTACCTTGAATAAATTTATAATGGTTATATTCCATATAAAGTTATATGGCTAATTATATAGTAAGCGAAGGACTGAATTTCTTAATCCCTAAATACTTCAAGAATAAAACTGAATTACTAAATGAAGCCGTAAAGTTGATATTACGTTCTAATTGGGCAATCAGAGTGGAATTGGCAATAGACTTATACTTTAAGGAGAAAGTATCGCTAGCAAAGGCGGCTGAAATAGCAGGGGTTACTACAATCGAATTTAAAGATATTCTTGCTGAAAGAGGATATAAAAGAGTCGTGGAAGGAGATACCATAGAAGAAATTGATAGGAAAATAGAAGAGGCTTTTGAATGATCGCAGTCGCAGATACAGACATTCTGAGTATGTTCGGTAAGGTTAAATCTGTCAACATCTTAAAAACGCTCTTCAAAGAAATTTATGTACCTACGGCAGTTTATGAGGAACTTTTGAGAGTTAGAGAGATCGGCTTCTCTTTTGTGGATGAAATCCTGGCTGATTTGGAAGTACTCAGCCTCAGTTCAGAAGAACATGAAGAGTATACCGCATTTCTTAGGAATGAAAAATACCTTCATAAAGGGGAAGCTCAAAGCATCATCATCTGCAAACATAGAAAGGGAATACTCCTTACAAACGATAAACATGCAAAGGAGTTCTGTAGAAAGAATGGAATCGTGTACTTCGACATCAAGGGCATTCTCAGAGCACTGTTTTTAAAAGGCATAGTCAAAGAAAATGAGTTGCGAAAGTTGGCTGCCGAGATCGAAGATAAAGACAATACTACAATAAAGGACTTTGAAAAAATATTTGAGAAATCGTAAAGCACTCACCGCAAAGGGGGCAAAGCTTGAAAAGAATTTTAGTGCTAAGCTTTGCGATCTTCGCGTTCTTTGCGGTGTTTAATCAAAGTTTGGAGAATCTCCCTGGAATTCGGTGGGCAGCCCTCTATGTGCGCAAGATTGTTCTTTTCTGCGATCTCTCTGGTGCAGTCCCCAAGGCATATCACTTTTCCTTTCACATCGGGTATCTCTGCGTGCTTTCCCTGGATGATGTATAAATGCTTCAGCACAGCGTAGTATGTAAATTTAGGCAGGAACGTTATCCAGTACTTAGGGCTCCATATCGATGATTTTACAGCCAGGGAAAACGAGTCTATGCACATGGAACATGCATAGGGATTTCTCCATGAATAGACGTTCAGGAACCTCCCGTATTTTTCATTCGCCTGTATAAATTTTGTTCTGACCTCTTTTATGTCATCGCCTGTTAAATCAGGCACTTCCGGACCGATATTCTGTTTTATCCCTTCCATTATATGCTCTACTTTTCTATGGTCTATGCCCATGATGTCACAGCAGACCATATCTGTCTCTACCTGGTTCGTCCCGATCACCAGAGCCCCTACCTTTTTCTTTTTCCCGTTGAGAGGACCTTCGCCTTCCATGCCTTCGACGGCATCGACAACGGTTAGGTGCGGTTTTATTACTTTCGCCAATTCCACCAGCGGTTCATGCAGACCGAGCTTGTGGAACTTTTGCTTATCGGCGCGGGATAAAAGCCCTTTCTGGTTCTTCATGGCAAGGGTTACAGCGGTCTGCCCGTGGGTTTTCATTTTTGGCAGATTGATGTACAGGTCAGTCTCGAGAACGATCTTCGGGATCTTTATGGTGCCGTATTTCCATTTTATCTCGACGCGCTCGGCTTTATTGAGGTTTATGAGTTTTACGTTCTTTTTTGCCGCAAGCTTATTGTAGCCTGATATCTCAAAAGCCCTGGCTTCATCGGCGCCTACGCCCGGTCCTTCTCCGATGATGATATCTTCAAAACCATTTTCTTCAAGCACGTTTATCAGTGCTTCCACGACAGCAGGGTGGGTTATTATTGCCGAGCCGGGTTTTGCGGCTATGACTATATTGGGTTTAAGGAGCGCGGTTTTTTTATTCTTTAAGTCCGGTCCCACGTCCTTGATCGCATCCCGGATCAAATCCTCCAGGGATTTTACGTCATATTTTTTGGCTTTAACAATTTTTACGGTCATATTTTCTCTGCTATTACATAGGGATGGTGGGCATAGAATTTCTTAAGCGGCGCCGGAGTATTACTTTCGATCAGGAGATGCCAGATATTAAAGAGATGGAATACGATCTGGTTCTTTGTCGATGATTTTTGAAATGAACGGATCTCATTGATAACCTCATTCACATCTTTTAGCTCGGATGCGGGTCTTAATTTATCCGCAGGATCCTTATCTGTCCTCCGGTCATTGTTCTTTTTAGATGCCATCTCTTTTAACCTGATGTTAATATCCGGCCACGGGGGCATATCCGTTGAGCCTGTTTCAACTACCAGGGCATTGTTTTTAATAAGGATTTCCATGACATTTGAAAGCTTCATCTGATCAAGGCTTCCATGGTCCCATGGAGACCTCATTAAATAATGATAGAGCCGATGAAACGGAAAACCTATGTTCAGCGGGTTCTGGATCTCCATAAAGATATATTTTTGCGTCACGCGCAGCATCTCCTGTACGACTTCGCCCGGGTTATCGAAATGCTCGTACACGCAGAAGTTCCAGACAAGATCGAACGAGCCGTCCTTGAATTTTGAGTTTGTCCAGGGTGATCTGACAAAGTTCGCTTCCAGACCGAAAGCATCCCATACGCTCCTTGCAGTGTCCAGAAATCCCTGCGAAGGGTGAGACACGGTAACCTCGCATCCCATTCCGGCGAACACCAGGCTCTTTATTCCGGGTATCCCCATGACGCCGTTCGATGGCATTTCGAGAACTGTTGAGATATTGTATTTTTTTACCATCTTTGAGGCGAATTTGTTAAGGGCAAAGCGCTCGTACTCTGTGCCGTAGCCTTCGTTGAAGAGGGGGTAGTACTGCTGGAGGGATTTGATGGAGTCTATCGGGTTCATTTTAGAATATCCTCTGTATCCATGATCACCACTTTATCTTTTTTCTCAATTTCTTAAAGTTTTGACCAGTTTAACGCCTTTTTCGAGTTCTTCTTTGCTTCTTGAGCCTGCTTTTCTGATGATACCCCTATTTGCAAGAATATCTTTAAACTCTATCGTCGTTACGCCGACCATCTCAGCAGCCTTGCCCAGGGATATTTCCCCTTCTTTATCGATTGCTGCAGGAAGTGCGTACATTTGGGACATCACGTTTTATATTGTTGTTTACTTATAAACCATTTTTGGTATAAACTGGAGGCACGAATCTGTCGCTTGTGGTAAGTGATTCAATCCTGCATCTATTCCTACCTCATTTCACATTACATATTCTTCAATCTCCATTCGATCATAGGATGTTCTTTCAATCTTGGATTATATTTCACGCCCTCGAACAGCAAATCCAAATCCGCTTTCTTCTGCCCATAGAAAAGTTCAACAAATTTCCGCTCATCTTCATCAAGTGCAAGCATCCTGGATGTAAATTCGCTCACTTTTCCGGAAATCTCATTCATGCTTATCTTCTTTCCCTTCTCCATCAAAGGAAGCAAAAATCTTTTTATTTCAAGAGTGTTTATCCTGTCAATGTTCTCCGCATTTAACTTCCTGAAATCTTCCGCAAGGCAAAAATAAAAGATAAAACATTTTTTCAAAGCCTGCTCATCGAACTTGAGCCCGCTTTTCAGGAGCATATAAACATCAAACATATCCCTCGGTGCTGCCCTTGTGAACAATGCCCTTAGCTTTGTGGCAAACAGTTCTTCCAGCCTGTAAGTCCTGACATTAAACTCAGAAATATCAAAGATATTGATTTTCTTACCAGCAATCTCAAACACGGGAATGCGTTCCATGAAATTTATCTCAATTTTTATCCTGTCTGCATTGCCTGCTGTATTGGCATACTTCAAATTATACTGCAAAAGAGCATAAGGCTGGTTCTTCTCTATTTCATACCTCTCTATTCTGAAAATCTTTGTCAGAATCCTGTCAATATTTTCTCTGTTCTTCAGCATATCCTCTCTTGTTCCAGCAGATACAAAATTGAAATCAATGTCAACGGAAAGGCGAGGCATGTTGAAATAAATGAAATTTATAGCGGTTCCGCCTTTTATGACAAGACTTTCTTTCAGAAAATCATCTTCATAAATTGTTTTCAGCAAATCAGCAAGCCTGAAAACCTTTTCAAGAATATCCTTCTGGAACCCTGTCTTCTCCGAAAGGCTTTCAAAATATTTCCTGTCTGGTTTAAGCAATTCTCATCAACTCTTTTATGTTTTCAGGTACAATAATTTTCCATTCCTTTACATAAACTCCTTTAGCTTTCGGAAGCAGATAGTAAGTCCTTTTGCCGAGATTTTTCTTTAATTTGATAAGAAAATCTTGAGGAACATTGATTTCATCCTTCAGGCTGTCAAAAATAAATCCTGTCCTGTGAAGCAAGCTTTTCTCATTGAAAAGACCTAAATATTTCAGCAGTTTTTTATAATCTAATTGTGGAAAAGCGGTAACACTTTTGACAAGTTCTTCAATGCCACCACAATATTCTATATTTCTTATGCAATCCAGAACCGTCCTTTCCTGGTCGCTGACATTTATTTCCAGGTTTCCCCTTGAAACCTGCTCTATGCCAAAGAGATATTTCGTGGTTACGATTTTGTATAAAATATCTTGAAAATCAAATGATTTCAAAATTTTATTCGTTGAAATATATGCAACATTAATATAAGACTGTGCCGCACCATGAACCTCCAAAGCTGTATGATGGGAAATAAAATAAGGATATGTTTGCTGCGATGCTATCAGTATTTTATCAACCGAGAATTCTTTTCCTATCATTTGCGCAGGCACTATTGCAAATAATCCTCGTTTTATTTGTTTAATGAAACCCTTGTTTTTTAGCCTGAAAAGGATCTGTCTTGCTGTTTTTTTGTTTGGAATAATTTTATATATCTGTTTGCTTCGAAAAACTTCTTTCTCATAGAAGCTAAAATATACTTTGTGTTCTAATGGACTTAGATTTACATCTTTTTTATCGTTGTTAGACATATATGTAAACATAAAACAAAATATGTGTATAAAACTTATAAAACTATCCGTGATATTTTCTCCATAGGTTCGGCGCCAGAGACCTATCAGGGTGATATAAAGCTACAAACCGCAAAGTCGACTATGAACCTGAATTCATAGATGACAATGAAAAAGTGCAACAAAATGTACATTAACAAGTCGAATAAGAAAGAGCGGTTTCCCGCCCTTTCTCTTCTAAGAACGGTACATGCGACTTTCACCGCATACCGCTCAAGCATTCCATAACCCTTTAATATCAGGCGGCAGTTTTAGATTTCAAAGCAGT
>Ga0209749_1001929_pt1 | contig 15745 bp, 14 predicted proteins | sample EPASupsiteSAE347_FD_187267 | JGI IMG/M metagenome (GOLD analysis project Ga0209749, IMG submission 187267) | Bioremediated contaminated groundwater from EPA Superfund site, New Mexico - Sample SAE3-47 (SPAdes) (version 2) | ecosystem: Environmental > Aquatic > Deep subsurface > Groundwater >... | reverse complement strand
CCCCGCTTCGCGTACCCCTCCAAGGAGGGGATCATAACAGCTTGTCCCGTAATCTCTTGGGTTCCCCTCCCGTGGAGGGGTGGCCGAAGGCCGGGGTGGGTTCCGAAAAGACTTTTGCAACTGACTCACCAGGAAACGCGCCGTTGAGCGCACAAGGTGGCCAGTATTCTGGCGCTGTTGGGTTCGCGGACCTGGCAGCGGTCTTCATTCTTCGGCTGTCACGGGAAGCGCCCATAGTTTGCGCGTTTCCACTCTTCCATGCCCTTTATCGACAGTCTGCGCCTGTGGCAGAGGGGGAGAAAAGCGCTGCTGAGCAGCGCTGCGGCTTTCTCTTGAACCGTCGGCTGATTGCTTTAGATGATACGCTGGCGTTGACCAGCCGATCAACGCTACATTGTTTCCAACTGTTTGTTTTCATGCCGGAAATTAATAGCAAACGCCTGCCGATTTGTTCACTTTTATTTCCTATCCCCCTGCTTTACACCATCTTCCACCACGGGATAACACGGTCTTGCACCCCCCCCCTTTGGGAATGGCAATTGCCCTCTTGATTTTTCACCGGCATTTCAATATGTTTTTCCGGATATGTACCAGGAAGTAAAAACAGCCGTCAATTTTCCGGAGATCGAGTCAAAAACTCTCGGGGAGTGGGATGAGAAGGATATTTTCCGCAAGTCGCTGAAACTTTCCTCCAAAGAGATGGTTTTCTACGACGGCCCACCCTTCCCCACGGGCGCGCCGCATTTCGGCACGATTTTCGTCTCGATCCTCAAGGATACGCTTGCCAGGTTTTTCACCATGGAGGGTTTCACCGTGCCCCGGCGCTGGGGCTGGGACTGCCACGGACTGCCCATCGAAAACGCGGTCGAAAAGCAGCTCGGCATAAAGGACAAGTCCGAAATCGAAAAAACGGTCGGCGTGGCCGGATTCAACAACGCCTGCCGCAAGCTTGTCTCGGACTGCAATACGGCCTGGGAACAATACATTCGCAAAATAGGCCGCTGGGTGGATTACAAGAACGCCTATCGCACCCTGGAACCGAAATACATGGAATCGGTCTTGTGGGTTTTCAAGCAGAGCTACGAGAAGGGCCTCATTTACAAGGACTACCGCGTCACCCCCTATTGCTACCATTGCGAGACCTGCCTTTCCATCTCCGATATCCGCGAGTCCGATTCCACCAGGCCGCGCCAGGACCCGGAGGTCGTGGTCGCCTTGAAATCAACGGACGATATCGAAGGACTGCCGGATCGGGCCCGTGGAAAAACCTTTTATCTGGCCTGGACCACCACGCCCTGGACGCTCATTTCAAACCTCGTGCTGGCGGTGGGCGCGGAATATGAATACGCGGCCATTGAGCATGAAGACAAAATTTTCATCATGGCCGCCAACCTGGCCGGACGCTGGAAGGAAATCGTCGGCGAAAACCCGAAGATATTGAAAACCTTTCCGGGCAAAGAACTGATCAACAAAAGATATACCCCCATCTTTCCGCATTTCCGCGACCTGGCAAGCCAGGGGTATTTTAAAATCCTGGCCGCGGATTTCGTCACGCTGGAGGATGGCGTGGGCATCGTGCATTGCGCTCCGGCCTTCGGAGAGGACGATTACTGGCTCTGCAAGCGCAACGGCCTGGGCGTGAAAAACCCCGTGGACGCAAAAGGATGTTTTACGTCCGAAGTGCCCGAATATGCCGGACGCAACGTGCACGAATGCAACAAGGACATCATCCACTGGCTCAAGGCAAACCATTACCTGCTCGCCCACAAGACCATAGAGCATAATTACCCGCATTGCTGGCGCTGCCGCACGCCGCTCATCTACCGCGCCATGGACGCCTGGTATTTTGCCGTTGAAAAAATCAAGGACCTTTTGCTCAAGCACAACGAGGAAATCAACTGGGTGCCTGAACACGTCAAGCACGGCAGGTTCGGAAAGTGGCTGGAAGGCGCGCGCGACTGGAATATTTCCCGCTCGCGCTACTGGGGCACGCCCATCCCGGTCTGGGAATGCCACGACTCGAAATGCGGCGGACGGATCGTCCTTGGCTCCATCGCGGAAATCGACAAATACGCAAAAGAGCCCGTGGAGGATTTGCACAAGGAATTCCTGGACAAGGTTGAAATCCCCTGCCCCAAATGCGGTCAAATCATGCGCCGTGTGCCGGAAGTTTTGGACTGCTGGTTCGAATCCGGCTCCATGCCCTTTGGCCAGTGCCACTATCCCTTTGAAAACAGGGACTGGTTTGAAACGCATTTCCCGTGCGATTTTATCGTGGAATATCCCGGCCAGATCCGCGGCTGGTTTTACTATCTGCACGTGCTGGCCGTAACCCTCATGAACCGCGCCTCCTTCAAAAACTGCCTGGTGCACGGCACCCTGCTTTCCGAGGAGGGACATAAAATCTCCAAGTCCAAGAAAAATTTCACCGACCCCATGGAGCTGATAGACAAATACGGCGCGGACGCCATGCGCCTATATCTCCTGAATTCGCCGGCGGTGGTCATGGAGGACATGAATTTCAAGGACAGCGGCGTGCATGACCAGATCAAGCAGGTTCTTTTGCCCCTCTGGAACTCTTATTCGTTTTTCGCCACCTACGCGAATATTGACCGTTATACCGGCGATAAGGCCGAATTGCCGGAAAGCGAAAACCCGCTCGACAAATGGATACTGGCAGTGTTGTACCGGATCGAGGAAAAGGTCCGCCGCGCCTACGGCTCGTTTTATCTTAACGAGAGCGTGCCCTCCCTGGTGGAATTCATCGAGGAACTGACCAACTGGTACATCCGCCAGTCGCGCGAACGATTCTGGGCCGACGGAATGGGCGACGACAAAAAATGCGCTTATGACACGTTATATTATGTATTGATTTCGCTTCTGAAAATGCTCGCGCCGGCCGCGCCGTTCATTTCCGACCATCTCTACAAGTTGCTGACCGGCGAGGAATCAGTGCATCTTGCCGCATGGCCCAAAGCGCCGGATAAATACCGCAATGACGCGCTCATCGAGGAAACCCTGGTGGTGCGCAACATAGTTTCGCTGGGACTGGCCCTGCGCCAGAAATCGGGGATCAAGGTCCGGCAGCCGCTGCCGGCCCTCAAAATAGTCCTGCCATCTGGCGTTGACCGCAAAACGGTCGAACACCAGTTGCCCATGATCTTGAACGAATTGAACGTGAAGGAAGTCGAGTTCATCGCCGAGCCGACCGCCATCGCCTCCATGCGCGTGCTGCCCAATCCGCGCGTGATCGGCCCGAAATTCGGCAAAGACGTCCAGAAAATTATTTCGCTTGCCAAGGCCGGACGGGCGCGCGAAGCCGGGGACAAGGTAATAGTCACGGACGGCGAAAGGGAATGGACGCTTGAGCGTTCCGACGTTGAAATCTCCTACGTCGGCAAGGGCGGCGACGCGCTGTGCGAAAACGGACTGCTGGCGCTGCTGGACACGAACGTAACGCCGGGATTGAAAGAGGAAGGCTTTGCCAACGATATTAACCGGTTGATCCAGACCATGCGCAAGGAAGCCGGCTATGCGGTCAGCGACCGCATCAATCTCGACCTCGAAGGCCAACTGGACGAAAAGTGGAAAAAACATATCGCCGACCTGGCCTTGGCCGAACGCTGCGCGCATTTGGCGGAACAAGACGCCGACGCCACAAAACGGATCGAGATTGAAAACCGCAAATTCCGCATCTCCATCAAAAAGGCGGCATTGGCGCAAGACATATAATCTTCATTTCGTTTTCTTGGTCAGGCAAAAACGCTGATAACTTCGGTCCCTGGCCTTCCACAGCGTTGCCAAAGTCAAGGAAAAGGGAATCATGACGATTATGTACAGCCAGACCGGCACGCGGTAAATAAGTCCGATCAGTTCATCGCAAAAAACGGTTTCATAGCGCAGAGCGGCGATCATGGACGAGACGACCGCCACCAGCAGCGGCAAGGCCATAAAAAACACCACGGCCACGCCGTAGATTTGCGCCTCCAGGCATTCCCCTTTAAGCGAGAAAGAACGGAAGACATCCGCGGCAATCATATTGCACACAAAAAGGGAGGCTATGACGGATAAAATCAGCACGCCCACATTGCATGCAAAATACAAAACATAGGGCATGGCCTTCCACCAGAGCGCGAACGGAAAGAAATATATCTCCAAAAGCACCAGCAGGCCGGCCAGCAGGAGGCGGCCGCGCCAGCGCGGACCGATCAACCCCGCGCGCCACAGGGTCGCCACCCCCCAGAAATGCAGCGCCGTGCCTGCAAAAAAGGCCGGCAGCCGGACGGAGGTCAAAAATTCGATACGCGTCTGGCTCAGCAGCAGCACCGCCGTCAAAACCAGTCCCCAGAATATGCGCGAAAACCCCTTGACCAGACTGATCAAATTGATTTCTTCGCCCGCCCCGCCGGCGGATTGAGGAATATTTTCTGCCATCGCCGCCGATAGTTCCATGACGGCAAGCATAGCGAATTGAATATTTGCGTCAATAAAACATATTGAGTCAGTTGCAAAAGATTAAAGAAATAAAAAACATTGCGCGTGTAGCCCAATCGTGCTACTTTAAAGGCAAAAAAGGAGAGGTATGAACAAGACTGCAACAGTTCGGGCGAGAATTCAGCCCAAACTGAAAGACCATGCCGAAAGCGTCTTCCATCGTCTTGGGTTGAACGCGACTCAGGCTATCACGATTTTCTATAAGCAAGTCGAATTGCGCCGTGGCCTTCCTTTCGAATTGGCCATTCCCACATCAACGACCAGACAAACATTTGATTCCACAGATGCCGGCCATGATTTGATCGTCTGTGAGAATGCCGACGATATGTTTAAAAAGCTGGGAATTTGATGTATACGCCGGTTTACACCCGTCAATTTGAGAAGGATCTTAAACTCGCCAAACGGCGTGGCAAAAATCTTGAAAAATTCAAAATTATTGCCCTCAATTTGATCAGCGGACAGCATCTCGATCCTATCCATCGCGATCACCGTCTCGTCGGCAACTATAGCGGCCGTCGCGACTGTCATATTGAATCAGAATGGCTGTTGATCTACAAAATCGAGAACAATCTGCTCATTTTTGAACGGATGGGCACACATTCAGACTTATTCAGAAAATAATTGAAGCATGCGCCTGTTTATATTACCTTTCCCTGCAGGAGTCTAACAGCCATGGCCAACACGTTCGGCACAATTTTCAGAGTAACGACCTTCGGCGAGTCGCATGGGTCCGCCCTTGGCGCGGTCATTGACGGCTGCCCCTCGCTCATCAAAATTTCGCGGGAGGAAATTCAAAAACAGCTCGACCGCCGCAGGCCAGGCCAAAGCAGCCTGACCACCCCGCGCAGGGAAGCGGACAAGGTCGACATTCTTTCTGGCGTTGAGAACGGCATGACAACCGGGGCTCCGATTGCGCTCTTGATAAAAAATACGGACGTGCGCTCCGTTGATTATAAGCGTTTCTCAAACGCTCCGAGGCCGTCGCACGCGGACCTGACTTATTTCCTGAAATACGGCATTGCGCCCTCAAGCGGCGGCGGCCGCGCCAGCGCGCGCGAAACGGTCGGACGCGTTGCCGCGGGAGCGGTGGCCGAATCTTTTCTGTCAAAAAAACACGGCGTTCAGATCGCGGCCTGGGTAAGCGCGGTCGGCAATATTGTCGCGCCCGACCTGGTTGAAGCGAAACCCGACCGCGCCACGATTGACAAGTTCGCGGTACGCTGTCCGGACAGGGATGCGGCCGGAAAAATGGAAGCGGAGATAGAAAAAGCGCGCGCGGAAGGCGACTCCGTGGGCGGCATCATCACCTGTTTGTGCCTGGACGTGAAAGCCGGCTGGGGCGAGCCGGTCTTCGACAAGCTTTCCGCCATGCTGGCGCACGCCATGTTTTCCATTCCGGCCGTCAAGGGTTTTGAAATCGGAAGCGGTTTTTCCGCCGCGAAAATGCGCGGCTCGGAACACAATGACCTTTTTGTCAGAAGAGGCAAACGCCTGGGAACCCTGACGAACAACAGCGGCGGTATTCAGGGCGGCATAAGCAACGGCGAGCCGATTTATTTCCGGGTGGCATTCAAACCCACGGCCACCATTGCCAGGGAACAGGAAACCGCCGATTTCAACGGTAAACCCGTAAAACTTGCCGGCAGGGGGCGGCACGATCCCTGCGTCCTGCCCAGGGCCGTGCCGGTCGTGGAAGCCATGACAGCGCTGGTATTGGCTGATGCCGCGTTACAGTCATGAAACTTCTCCTGGCCAGCAGAAACAAACATAAGATCGAGGAAATTCGCGCAATTTTCGACATGCCTGATATCGTCATCGTCGGGGCGGATGAAATAGAAAATCTACCCATGGTGGATGAAGATGGCTCGACTTTTCATGCCAATGCGGTAAAGAAGGCCGTAACGCTGGCCATGCGCGCCCATCTCTGGACCCTGGCCGATGATTCCGGGCTGGAAGTTGACGCCCTGGGAGGCGACCCCGGCGTGCATTCGGCGCGTTACGCGGGCGAGCCGGCCGATTACGCGGCCAACAACGCGAAATTATTGAAGGAACTTGAGTGGCTCGCCATGCGTTCGGCCAGATTCCGGTGCGTCATCGCCCTTGCCAGTCCTTCAGGACGCGCCCAGATTGTGGAAGGAAAATGCGAGGGCAGAATCATTCATGAGCTGCGCGGCGGGGAAGGATTCGGCTTCGATCCCCTGTTTGTCCCTGACGGTTACGAGCAGACTTTTGCCGAAATGCCGGCAAACCTGAAAAACGACATTTCCCACCGGGCTGCGGCCCTGAAACTCGCAAAGGAAAAATGGGGATTCATCCTGGCAAAGGGCGAAAACGACTGGCCGCGAACCATTTCCCCGGAACAACGCAGGACTAATTTCCGAAGTGCTGCAACCACATGAATGCGAGCAGATTAACAGAAACTGCAGAATAGTGTCACACAAGATCAAGCGCTTACATCACCTAATGAATCAGTCTTGAAAGCAAGGAAACATTCCGAATTAATTATTGCATCCCATCCCGGCTTAATATACCTTACCTCAAGCAGCCATGATAGACCTTCATCTACATTCCACATTCTCGGACGGCAGTTTCACGCCGGAACAACTGGTTGCCGAAGCGAAAAAGATCGGGCTCTCGGCCATTGCGCTCACGGACCATGACAACATCGGCGGCGTGCCGTCATTTCTGGAGGCATGCGCGCGTTACGCAATCAGGGGAGTTCCGGGCGTTGAAATCAGCGTGGATTACCCCAAAGGCACCATGCATATTCTCGGTTATTTCATAGATTTCAAGTCGCCCAAACTGCTGCAACGCGTCGAAGAACTCAAGGCCGGCCGCGCCAGGCGCAATACGGAAATTCTTAAAAAACTCAATAACCTCGGCATGCCGCTCACCATGGCGGAAATCTCTTCCTTCGCCGGCGGCGACAACGTGGGGCGCCTCCACTTTGCCCAGGCCCTGCAGGCGCGAGGCTATGTGACAAGCATTCAGGACGCTTTCGAACGTTATCTTGCCAAGGGCAAGTCGGGATATGCCGAGCGTAAACGGTTCACCGCCCGGCACGGCATCGAAATGATCCTGCAGGCCGACGGCGTGCCGGCACTCTCCCACCCCTTCACCCTTGAGCTTGCCCCGAAAGAGCTTGAAAACCTGGTGAAGGAACTTGCCGGTACCGGATTGCAGGGCATTGAAGTCTACTATCCCCAGCACAATGCCGGCCGCACACGCCAATATTTGAATCTCGCCAAAAAATTCAAGCTGGTCGCCACGGGCGGAACGGATTTTCACGGCAGCCCCATGCCGGACCTCAAAATCGGGCGCGGGTTCGGCAGCCTGAGCGTTCCCGACAGCGTCATGACTGAACTGGACGCGCGCAGATGCGGAAAGCCGGAAGGCGGAAGGCAGAATGCAGAAACGACCGCCACCTGAACGTAAGCGCAACAACGCACGCGGGCTTTATATCCACATTCCCTTCTGCTCCGGCAAATGCTTTTATTGCGCCTTTTATTCGGTCCCTTACGATCAGGACAATGCCCGCAGATACCTGCGGGCAATACGATCCGAACTGCAAACCCTTTCCCCGCTCGACGCGCAGACAATTTACTTCGGAGGCGGAACGCCTTCGATCCTTTCCGCCACTGAACTGGAAGATTTATGCGCCGCTGTCAGGGAAAACATTTTCACGGCAAACCTGAAGGAATGGACGGTCGAGGCCAACCCCGAGTCGCTAACCGCGGAAAAATTGGCCGTGCTGGCAAAAAACGGCGTGAACCGCATCAGCCTTGGCGCGCAATCCTTTGACAACGCTTCCCTCAAATGGCTCGGTCGCCGACATGATGCCGCTCAAATCATGGAGGCGGTGAAATTGATTTGCGCGGCCGAGTTTGACAACTTCGGTCTTGATCTGATCGCCTGCATTCCGGGCATTAACGGCCCGGCGCGCGAAAAAGCATGGGAAAAAACATTACAAACGGCCGTCGGATTGAAGCCGAAGCATATCTCCGTCTATGCCCTGACAATGGAGGAAGGTTCCAGGCTGGCGAACCAACTCGCGCCCGGAGATCGCGAGCCGCCGCTCAAGGTGGACACCGACCTCAGGGCGGCGTTTCTGAATAGCCATACGCGACCTCCCCTTCGAACCAATCTTCTCTCCGAAGACGAAGAGCTTGCCGAACTGGATCTGGCCGAAAAAATCCTTTCAAACAAAGGTTTTGTACGCTACGAAATTTCCAATTACACCAAGCCGGGCTGCGAATGCCTGCATAATCTTTCCTGCTGGCGCGGCGAGGAATATCTAGGCCTGGGTCCGGCGGCATCTTCCTGCGCCGGTTTGGAACGAAAGACAAATCTGCCGGACATTGAAAAATATCTCGATGCCGTCGAGAACGGCCGTCCACCGCCCTGCGCCATTGACCCGGCCGACGCAAAAACAAGACTGCTCGAAAAATTGATTTTCGGATTGCGCATGAGCGAAGGCGTCCGTGAACAGGACGCCATCCCCTGGAACTTAAGGTTGCACGAACTGTGCGGCAACGGATTGCTGATTCTTGCCGCAGGCCGCTGGCGCCTGACAGACCGGGGCAGGAATCTGGCCGACTATGTGGCGACGGAATTGCTCTCCGCCCCCGCTATCTTCCCCACGTCCGCCAGATTTTGACCGGCTTGGTCTGCCTGCCCCACTCGAGCGCCTCCTGATGCGAGCCGAAAAACAGCTCGACGTGTTCTCCCTTGACCCCGCTGCCGCAGTCTTCGACCCGCCCGTAGCCGTATCCGGGTATGTACATGATGGTGTTGAACGGGTAAAGGGAAAGATCGGCCGCTATGGTACCCTCCCGCGCCCTTGCGCCACTGGCCGTGATTCCGACGCGCTTGCGCTGCCCCTTGAGCGGACCATCCGCATAAACAGGCGCGCCATACCATGTCCTTGTCCAGCCGCAGCACTTCTGGCATTTGCAGTAGGCGGTCGTCAGCATCTTTTTTTCAATCGGTTTAACGCCCGCCGGAGGGCGGATCGAGGCGCAACCCCCTGCGAACAACAACGGCAACAGCGCCAAAACCGTTCCAATACGCCGGAATGCCGTTTTCACGCATTGATTTTTTTTCACTTCCCTCTTTTCGTCGCGCGATGCCATCGTCCTACCCCTGGATTTTCCAGGGCTTTTCCGGCAAAACACAATAATCAGGTTCTCGATAACAGTACAGTTCAATCGCGTAAAAAAATGCTTGCCAGGAGGATATCGGACAGGATATCATGAAAAAGTTATTTCGTTGCTTTTGTTTTCCTTAAAAGAAACATGGAAAGGAACCGTCGCATGAAAAAAAATCGCATCTCCCTTGCGCTTATCGGAACGCTGCTCTTGCCCGCAATGTTATCCGCCGCCGCGCCGGATTCCGGATCGGCCGTCAGGCTGCGCAATGCCGTGATTGACACGTCGGCCGCCGCCCAGCTCGCCGGACGCGGAGCCCTAACCGCGCAAAACAAGGTATCGGCGGATTCCAAAGCATCGTTCGCCGAATGCGGCAAGTCCAGCCTGCCGTTCATCATCCAATTTGTCGGACCAGTGCAGGAGTCCTGGAAACAGGCGGTGGAACAAACCGGCGCGCGCCTGGGCGGCTATCTGCCGGACAATGCCTTTATCGCGGAGTTGACCCAGGACCAGTTGAACCAGGTGGCAAAGCTCGATTGCGTGCAGTGGGTCGGACCTTTCAAGCCTGATTACAAAATCACTCCGGAACTGGGCCGCCGATTCGTCTCGGCGCGCCAGACATCGGACGCTGCCGCCATTGATGTTTTTACAATCCAGACTTTTTCCTTGGAAACAATTGCCGCAGTCCGGGATGCCGTCCTGGCCGGGAATGGCCGGATTTTATCGGTTTCGTCGGTAGGACAACACGGTTTAATTCGGGCCCAAATGTCCGTGGCCGGTGCGTCCGAACTTATAAATCTGCCCGAAGTCGAATTCATAGAGATCTACGTGGCGCCGAAACTGCATAACAACGTAGCCACGGACGGCGAGCACATGAACGTGCAAAACCTGTGGACCAACTACAATCTTACGGGTAAAGGACAGATCGCGGCCGTGGCTGATACAGGCCTTGACACCGGCAACACCAACACTATTCACCCTGATTTCAGCAACCGCGTAATCGCGGCCTTCGCCCTTGGACGGCCGGAAAGCAATGACTGGTCCGATGCAACCACGAACGGCGGACACGGCACGCACGTGGCCGGGTCCGTGTTGGGCAGCGGCGCGGCCTGGAGCAACGGCCTGTTTCGCGGGTCGGCCTATGAGGCCTCCCTGGTGTTTCAAAGCATAATGGACAGCAACGGCAAACTGGGAGGCATTCCCGATGCATTGACGAATCTTTTCTATCAGGCCTATACCAATGGCGCCCGGCTGCACAACAACAGCTGGGGATCTGCCGTTGCCGGACAGTACGATGCCAGTTCCCAGAGCGCGGATCAGTTCATGTGGGATGTCAAGGACATGCTCGTCCTGTTTTCAGCCGGCAATGAAGGTTCAGATGCCGGAAGCAATGGCGTGATTGCCGCGACCTCGATTGGTTCGCCCGGCACGGCCAAAAATGTGCTGACCGTGGGCGCGGCCGAGTCCAAGCGTCCTTCCGGTTCGGGCGGCTATTCGGCTTATACTTACTTTGATGCCTGGCCGAACGATTATCCGGCCAATCCGATCCGGATAGACTTGATCTCCACCGCGTATGACACGTGCCAGGGCATGGCGGCCTTTTCAAGCCGCGGGCCGTGCAAGGATGGAAGGTTCAAGCCCGACATCGTTGCTCCGGGAACCGATATCATTTCCTGTCGTTCCAGAATGCCGGGAGCCAGCACCGGCTGGGGAACAGGCTCAGGCGTTCTGGATAATTCCGCAAGCAATTCTTATGTGTTTAACGGCGGCACGAGCATGTCCTCCCCCCTGACGACCGGAGCGGCCACGCTAATGCGCCAGTATCTTCAGGAACGCCGCGGATTTGCCGCTCCAAGCGCGGCGTTGATGAAGGCGATCATGCTGAACGGCGCCCATTCTCTGACGCCCGGCCAGTATGGAACCGGACCGTATCGCGAGATACCCGCCACGCGTCCAAACAATGTCGAAGGCTGGGGCCAGGTGGATCTGGCCAACACCCTGTTTCCGCCATCGGATTGGACAAATGCATATTATGATATGACCGACTCGGCCTGCGCGCTGGTCACGGGCGCATCCAAAACGTATTTGTTTGCCGCATCCGGCACCAACCTGATCAATATCACCTTATGCTGGTCCGATTATCCGGCCACGCTCTCGGCCGCATATCAGCTGGTCAACGATCTGGATTTGACGGTTACAACGCCTGACGGCGTCATCCATTATCCCAACAACCTGACGAGCGCCGACCGGCTCAACAACGTGGAGGGTGTTGACGTTTCCTGCGCCACCACCGGCACGATCCGGATCACGGTCAGCGGATATAACGTGCCGAACGGTCCCCAGCCTTATGCCCTGGTTATCCATGGCGTGGGCGAGGCGCTGCCGCCGACGCCCTCCCTGACATCAACGGCCGTCGGAGCTGATTTTGACGGCGACGCAAAGTCCGATCCGGCCGTATACAACACGAACGGAACCTGGAAAATAAAACTTTCCACCGCCAATTATGCGGTCATCACGCTCGCCGATTTCCTCGGAGGCAGCGGTTACACGGCGCTGGCGGCCGACTTTGACGGCGACGCCAAGGCCGATCCGGCCGTATACAATGCAGCCGCGGAACTGTGGGCGGTGAAACTCTCCTCCCTCAATTATCTGGCGCCGACGGTCATTACCGGGTTCGGCGGCATCGGCTGGCAGGCGGTGGCCGGCGATTTCGACGGCGACCGGCTGGCCGATCCGGCCTTGTACAACGAGAACAGGACCTGGAAGGTAAAATTTTCAACAGCCGGCTACCAGACCTTTACCCGCGAAAATCTGCTCGGTTACGCCGGTTGGACGGGCGTGGCGGCCGATTTTGACGGCGACGCAAAAATTGATCCCACGATCTACAAGGCCTCCACAGGCTCGTGGATCGTGATGCTCTCCAGATCCAATTACAATGTGGCGGTGCTTGAGCCCGGTTTTCTGGGAAGCGGCGATTATACCGGCCTGGCGGCGGACTTTGACGGCGACGCCTACGCCGACCCGACCGTGGTCTTGCCGTCAAACGGCAACTGGAAACTGAAACTTTCCAGCTCAAATTACGGACTGGTCGATCTCCAGAATTTCCTGGGAGAATGACCGGCGCATTCCATAACAAACCACGTATGTATCTTTAAGGCATCGTACGACGCCGCTTTATCCTGTCGCGACCGAATGATGATAGAACCGCGCGCGCTGTTCATGCTGTTATTTGTTGTCAATGCGACGTTAACGCCGATTTCCACGAAAATGCAGCCTCAACGCGTGGCCATCCAGTCCGGCGTTGAGGGGTCGCCAAAATCATGATTAAAAGAAATTGACGAGGAAATCGCGGCCGTTCACATGACGTATTTTAAAAAATACAATGTCACGAGCCGCGATTTATCGGAGTCCGTCCCAAACGAGGCCACAATAGCATACAACGCGTACCTGACGGACACCGCCGCCCGTGAACCGTTTGAGGTTGGATTGACAGCAACCCTGCCGTGCAGCTGGATTTATTATGAAGTCGCAGCCGAGATGAAGAAAACGCAAGTCGAGGACAACCCATACCAGGAATGGATCGACGCGTACGGATCAACACCATGGGAGGAAAGCGAAACAAAGGCGTTTGTCGACCTGATTGAGTATTACATGAAAAATGCCGACGAAGAGCTCAGAGAAAAAATGGAACAGGCCTACAAAAAGGCCGTGGGGTTTGAATATATGTTCTGGGACACTGTTTACAGACAATAAGAGCAAGCAGTGAGATACTGCCCCAAAAAACAAGAACTAGAAATATTTACCACGAAGACACGGAGATTCCGCCAGAAGCGGATCTGCCTGTGGCAGAAACCCAAGAAGAGATTCTTCTTATGCCAACCACTGTACCTCTGTGATCTCCGTGGTTAGGTTGCGGGTTCTGCTCGCTTTAGTGCATATTGAAAAACCATGAATTCGGGTAAACTGTCCGCATGAAAAAACTGTGCATTTTTATCGGCATGACTGTCTTTGGTTGGCTTGGCTGGTGGCTGGGAAATAAAATCGGCGTCACGGCCGCTTGGATACTGAGCTGCATAGGCAGCATGCTCGGCGTATACGTCGGTTGGCGTATCAACCGGGATTATTTCGGCTAGCATTAGGTTCTAACATTGCCTGGAGTTTATTCGCCTTGAAAGCTTCAGATATATTCGGAAAATTGGAAACGCTCGGCGACAGGAAAAGCGCCCTGACGCTTCAAAGATTTTTCAAAACAGGCCCCGGAGAATACGGCGAGGGCGACGTGTTCGTCGGCCTTCGTGTCCCGGAGATAAGGAAACTGGCAAAAACATGCCAGGGAATATCTCTTTCAGAGCTGACCAAATTGCTTAAGTCACCCATCCATGAAGTAAGGATGCTGGCGCTCCTCATTCTGGTTCGCGCATATTCGCGCGGAAACGCCGTTATCCAAAGGCGGATTTACAACCTGTATCTGCGGCATACCCGATTTATCAACAGCTGGGACCTGGTGGACGCCTCGGCCGAACACATCGTCGGCGCCTATTTAAGGGATCGCGCCAAATCCCCTCTCCGCGTTCTGGCAAAGTCAAAACTGCTGTGGGACAGAAGGATTGCCATCCTGGCGACCTTCCACTTCATAAAACGCGGAGAATTTTCAGAGACTTTGCGCATCGCCAAATTACTGCTCAAAGACAGGGAGGATTTGATTCAAAAAGCCGTCGGCTGGATGCTTCGCGAAACAGGCAAACGCAACAGACTTGCCGAGGAAAAGTTCCTGAAAGTCCGCTGCAAAACCATGCCGCGGACCATGCTCCGCTATGCCATAGAAAAATTTCCGGAGAAATTGAGGCGGCGGTATTTGCGGGGAGAATTTTAGCTCCTGAAACGTTGAGAACAGCGAAAGAAAACAAGAAAGTTTACCACGGATGAACAGGATTGACACGGATACTGCATAAATCAGTGTTTATCCGTGTTAATCGGCCGTTCATTCTTTGGGTTGCGGGCATGGCCGGCATAGCAGTATACGCACCCATGGCCGCAGGTGTTGTACGCCCCGATGTCCTTGCTGCGTACGCAGCCGCATTCTTTTCTCTGCCCCGGATCTTTCAAATTCTTCCCTGATCCCAGGAATGACATTAATTCGGCATCGTCAGGGAAACAACGGCGCAGCAATGCGTCGTCAACGCATTTGTTATGATCTATCCCAAAGCCGGCCAGATTGATTTTTTCGGCGCATGTGGCCAATTGAATACCCCAGTTATGCCTGCAATGTTCCGATACTTCCCCGGCGAAGCGCAGCATCTCGGCTTCTGATAATTCCCGCGCGATAATATTTGCCTTTTTAAAATGGGCCTTGACTCTGGGATAGCGGCCAATATCAACAAAACTGAACACCAGTTTCTCGGCATAATCGCGCAATTGATCGCCTGTTCGGATGACCCTCTTAATCAGTTCGTCCAAGGAAATCGTGTCCGTTATCATCAAGGGATCGAACCGCCAAATCACGCGTTGCTTTCCGATCAGGCGCGACAATTCCCTGAAGGTCTCCAATCTTTTCTCAAGGGGCGGCAAACCGGGCTCATATTTTTGTTCGTAGTCGTTGAGCGTGAATTGAAAATAATAACTGAAGCCAAGCCTGTCTATTTCAGAAAGATATTTCATCAGGGGCCGGGCGTCCTTGGTCCAGAAGACAATGGCCCGCGTTTTGGCGAAAGACACATGTTGGACGGCGCCGTTGAAGGGATTTTTCCAGGCAACATGTCCCGCCTTGAGCCGATTCATGAACCACTCCGGATAACAGGCGGGAATATCCGTGGCTCTGCTTGCCGAGATTATCACCGGGGCAACGGCGGCAATCCTTTTGCCGTTCTCGATCAATTCCGTTTTATCCCATTGAAATCCATTGCCAAACTCCATTTGGCCGCCGAATGGTCGCAAAAATTGGTTTGCCATTTCTGTTATCGCAACCAAGACATTAGTACCTTAAACATTCAGTACCGCAATAAAAAACAAGAAAAGGATTCACCACGGAGGTGGAGGGAGACACGGAGAAGAGATTGCTTGAAATCAAGTTTTGCCGGACGCAAAACCCGATTTCAAGCAACGAC
>Ga0209749_1001928_pt1 | contig 15746 bp, 13 predicted proteins | sample EPASupsiteSAE347_FD_187267 | JGI IMG/M metagenome (GOLD analysis project Ga0209749, IMG submission 187267) | Bioremediated contaminated groundwater from EPA Superfund site, New Mexico - Sample SAE3-47 (SPAdes) (version 2) | ecosystem: Environmental > Aquatic > Deep subsurface > Groundwater >... | reverse complement strand
TTGTTTTGATAAGAGTTAGACAAAAATAGTTTTTTTATTCTGTTTCAACTTCTTCCCTGATTTTATTTTTCAGTTTCCGGAGTGACTCGCCTACCAAAGCAATGCGATGTGCATCATGAACAATACGATCCAATACGGCATCAGCGATTGTTTGTTCACCGATAATTTCATACCATTGATCAACTGGCAACTGGGACGTAATTATCGTGGAACGATTTCCATGCCGGTCCTCGATGATTTCCAGAAGGATTGACCTGTTTGATCCGTCAAGTCCCTGCAGGCCAAAGTCATCCATGATCAGAAGGAGTTGCAGGAAGAGCTGTTCCAGCGCAGTATCACCCAATTGTTCGATTTCCTCTGGCGTTTTACCCGAGGCCAAAAACAACCGGATATACTTTTTTACACTGTTGCGGGGAAGCCCTGTCCGTTCCCCGATAGACTGTTTACATACACCTTCGGTGTAAAGCCTGATAATGTTTCTTACCTTGCTCATAATGATTAGTTTATTAGACATTTGATTAATTTAGACAAGGCCAAACTAATCATTCATGCCTGCTTATCAGCAAGAAAAAATCATTCTTTCAGGGGGGGGCAATTTGGAGCGGCGCAGGGTGGTCAATTTGCTCCGGCGTGGGCCGGTCATTCTCACCGGCGGAGGGTGGTCAATTTAGAGCGGCGGTGACTGGATATTTAATGCGTTTTTTCCACCTGACGGTCGATCGCAGGGCATCGAGCGGCTCATTGATATCCATCATATAAAAACCGTTGATATCCTTGTGTTCCAATCAGGCAAGTATTCTGTTACAGAATTTATGATCATAGCAATTTCACAATTAAGGTTTATTCGGGAATCTACTTATCAATCTGTAATACCGATTAACGAATTTGTAATAGAATCGTTGGTCCTTCAGGATCAATTCATAAACAACTATTCCTATTACTGCGCAAAGGACTCCAAGGATCACATCTATTATATAGTGATGCCCAGAATAGACAGCAGCAAACCATATCCCGACCAAAAATAAACCAGCCAGATAATTGAAATCACCACATCTGGCTTTCAGCCCATAATACAGCACAATAACAGGATATGCGCAATGCAGGGAAGGGATTGCTGCGAACACATTTGAATTCTTGGAATAAATTGAGTTAAAAATATTCAGATGTACCAATTGATCAAACCTGGTTAACCCAGCTGCACTGCCTGGGGTATGAAGGTTCAGTGTAAACCCGTACTGGCTGACGTACCATGGCGGGGCTGCCGGGTGGATGTAATAAATACAGAATCCAATCAGATTAACAAACAGGAAAGTAAGAGAGAAATGTAGAAATAATTTCCGGTCTGTAAAAAATAGAAATACGGCAAAACCTATGGGTACAGGCATCCAATTGATATAAAAGAATCCGCTAATCAGATCAACCACTTCCCAATGATTTGCTTCAAAAAATTCACTGGGTGTCAAGCGGATCCCATGGACAGTGACTCCAAACAGTGTCTTTTCCAAGCCGTATAGACCAAAAATGTCAACGGAATGATAGAGATAGTTCGGAAAAGCACGCATGATATCATACAGCATGGCGAAAACAGCGAAAATGGCAAAACCAAGAATAAATCTTCGGGTTCCCTTTCCTGCATAAAATAATATATTAAAGGCCATTATAATTATCCAATGTTCCACTCTTAAACCAGTCAGAAACGACATAGCCACAAGGTATCCGATAGACACAACCGTCAAAATCGCTGATCCGGGGGGAAGACGATCGTTTATCTTTTTCATGATCATCAAGATTTACAAATTATTTCAGGGAATAACTCTTTCACTAACTAACTTCCCTGTCATAGGATCAATTCCATTGATATCAATATATTTAACTGTCGAAGGAATACCTAAAGCATTTGTAACTGAACAAATAAAGAGACTAGTCAGTTCTGCCATCTCACCGTTGATATTGATCATAGCCTTATATTTTTTATTTTTCCCTGCCCGCCGCAAATTGATATCCCTTTTTTTATAAGATCTGAAATGTAGCAGATAAATATCTTTTTCCAACAAGCAAATATCCAATCCGTAAACCCGATTTTGAATGAATGAAAGCTCCTTTCTGACTCCACCTTCTTCGTACCGGATCCATAATGGATGCAAAGGTTCCTTTTTATCAAGTGTTCCATCGGCATGAAAGTTCAGTTCATAAATAATGGTATTTCGATTATGGGTTCTCTGTACATAAAAAAGTAGCTTTTCGGTGCGCAGTGGTTCAGGGTATTTACGTTTCTCAGAAGGGAGGATTTGTTCATCCTTGTCCTTAAAGTCAAACGCGGTAAGGCTACACAACAGAATTATCGTCAGAAGACTTGTTTTCATTATGGATTAAATGATTAGATTGTTTTTCAAGTTCATGTTTACTATGGATCAGCCGGCGTATGGCAGTCAGGTTGGAAAGAGCTGCCACAACAACGACCGGGTAAATAAAAATTGAAATTGTTTCGACAATTGCAAACGGGAGTAAGGAAGTAAACAGTTTCTGATTACCGCCTGATATGGCAGATACAATTCCGCATACAAGTGCCGACACCCCGATAATGACTATTCGTTCTGGGCGCTGCATCAGTCCTGCCTTGCATTCAATCCCAAGACCTTCCGCCCGGGCCCTGATATAACTTACCATCATGGATCCAATCAAAGCGATAAATCCGAAGAGGGAACCGAGAAAGTAGTGTTGTGCAACAAGGAAGTAGCAGATACCAAGAAACATTATAAGTTCGCTATACCGGTCAAGAACAGAATCGAAAAGTGCACCATACAGATTAGCCATGTTCCCTTCACGGGCAAGGCGACCATCGAGAATATCAAAGAATCCGGCAAAGAGAATCAGTCCTCCACCCCACCCCAGTGGAGTAAGATCGCCTTTTACACCATGATCTGCGCCATAGATCATTACAATAGCAGCAATTATATTGATGATAAACCCAATGGTGGTAATCATGTTGGGTGTGACCTTTATCCTGATCAAAAATTTTACCAAAGGCTGAATCAACCTGTAAATTAAAACCTGTGCGTATGTCTTCATAAAATAAAATGTTAAAAATCAAATTTGAACCTGATTCTGATACCGAAATTCGAAATAGCGGGATGATACAGGTACGTTAATCTTTTAACAAACTCCAGTCTAAATACTTTAATAATATTTCCGATTCCCGCACTGACTTCTAGATATGGTCCTTTGTCTAAAGTGAAAGTTGTCGGGGTCCCTCTATCATCGACAGGTAATCGGAAAAGATCCGGATTGCTTTTGGGATCATTCAGCGGCGTCAATCTTCCAAAGAGAACCTTTGCAGTTACATATTCCCGCCATTTAAGCTTCTTGACCAATGGTATTTTATTAAAAAAGAATCCATTAAAACAATGATCAATATTCAGTGATGTATATTCATCACTGACAAATTCAAGGAAGTTCATAAGGTTATAAGACGCAATCTGATATGAGTATGTCTGGTTAGCTCGGTGAATAAATAGCAAGGGATATGGAACTTTGCCGAATATCTTCCCCCCTTCCCAGGTTACGTCAGTGTATCCCAGAACCGATAGGTAAAACCGTTTACTGACACTCAGTTTTACATTCAGATAATCGTAATCATTTTGCAGGAACTTTGAACCATAAGTCAATTGCAACTGGGTGACCGGATACTTGTTAACCATGGGAAGACGGTATTGTTTCCCCTGGTAAAAATGTTCATTTGGTGCATATCTCAAGGTGAGCGAGACTTCAGAAATGTCAATATAAGGCGGATCGTTAATGTGTTGAAGGTAATCAACGCTATTAAAATAAAGATCGCCCCCGGGTCGCTGTCGTATAAACTGATAGGCGATGTCGAATGAAAAATGGTTTTTAAACTCGTTGAGATGTTCCAAGCGAAAGGCTTTATTGTAAAGGATCTTATTGTTGACGCCGCGCTTAAAGGAAAGCAGAAAATTATCCTCCTGGACAAACTGCAACTCCTGCCCTGGTATTTTCGTTTCATCCTGATAACTGATCTTGATTGATTTTACCGGAAAGTCAAAGATAGAACGCTTGGTTAGGGAAAATGTCGTTCCAAGGTAATATTTCAATTTTTGATCTGTAAAACCATATGCACCGTAAGTTTCAAAATTGACCCGTTTGCTCAGTTTATTTGTCGTACGTCCTCCAATACGGAGACGGTATCCTTCAATCGGGTTATAACTATAGAATGTGTTGACAGGTCCGAATTCAAAATACCCAAGATCTCTATAGCCGGCAAAGAGCAATAACATGATGTCCATCATATTTTTAAACACAGGAAGTCGTTTAACGCTGTCGATCATGGCATAGGTACCACTCTCAGATTTTGTGAGTGCCTGATGCCGGTGCAAATTCCAGTAACGTCCACCCCGAATGGCTGAGCTATCCAGTTCTACCACATTGTCACGTTGAAAAAGAGTATCAGGAATAGAAATATTTACCCGAATATTCTGGTATGAAACAACCCGTTCACCATAAATTCCGAGCCGATCTTTTGTCAGACCGAAATCGATTCCGATCATATCATGAGCAAGCATCCATCCATCATTATCGATTTTTGAAAAATCCTGTTCAATCTTAACATCCTTCGCCCAGTTCAGGTTTATTTCCGAGGGAACCGAGATTTCGATCTTTTTTACGGCAAAACTGCTATCGCATGTGATATAGAGAAACCCCTGAAACAGCATATCAGTTTTATTCCTTGGCGCAAATAACATCTTATAACACCGTATGCTATCAACTTTTACGGTATCCATAATGAAAAACCGATAAAAAGTTGGAGCAGTCGATGCAATTGGGCTTAAGAATGTATTGGTCAGAAAGGTAATATCATTGTTATAGATGTCGATATCCTGGTACATATACTTAAGATATTCGGTCATACCTTGATTATTCAGGTATCCCTCGAACGTCACCATTTTATTTGCCTTAATCAATTCAATGGTTGCTTTGGGTGATTTTCGGGCATAAAAATCCGACAGTGTCTCCTTCAGGTAAAGTGGAAGGATTTCTTTTCCGGGGAGTTTTGTTGTGTCTACATTGTTAAAGATGAATTTGAATTTTTTTAGAAACCTGCGGTTCTTGAACTCCTCGGTAAGATTGCTAAGTGCAAATTGTGTCTTTTCGTATTTTTCATAACTATAAGTATTCAGTTGCCCTTTACGGTTTTCATCTTTATGGGCTATTACCTGGTTGATCAGGGCTACTGCCGGATTATCCTTGTTACGATAACGGCTTTTATTAGGTTTAACAAGCACTTCATTCAACTGTGTGATCTTTGGTTTCAGGCGGATGTCGATTGTTTGTGTTTTACCTGTAAGTATTGGCAACTCAATGATCTCATATCCCATGCAGGAGATCTGGACCTTATTTGAATATTTTTCACCGGTAAGAAGGTAGTTCCCGTTGGCATCCGACGTGGTCCCAGTAATCGTTTTCATAAATACAACTGCAACAAGCGGAAGCGGTTCATTGGTAGTAGCATCGGTAATTTTCCCTTTGACGATTGTCGGACTGGTAATTTGTCCTGATACTAAAGAAGGTAAAAATGCAATGATGAATATGAATAAGCTATAGAGTTTTAGTTTCCCGGATTCCACGATGTATGGCTAAAGACATATTTTTTTTGTAAAAAGAAATTAAAGAAAATGCCGATGATCACTGACGTAATAACTTTCGAAAAAAGATAGTTGAAATGCCAGAAGTTTGTTAGAATAAATACACCACCGATGTTGAGCAGAATACTGCAAACCCATACTAGAAAATAGCGGAAAGCCTGGGAGCCCGGAGATAATGCGACTGCTTTAAACACCCACCTGCGACCTAAGATAAAATTGATTATCCCGCCAAGAATTGAGCCAGCAGCCGTACTGAATAGATACCAGAGACCACCCACTTCCTTCAACAATATAGTGATGCAGAAATCGACGATTGTTGCAATTAGCGATGCCAGCTGGGCCTTTATGAATACGTTGGCAATTTTCTTCATCATATCAGACCCGGAATTATCCTGAATACTATTTGCATGATTAGATTCGTATAAATCCCAGCAAGAACGTCATCGGCCATGACTCCTAATCCTCCTGGTAATTGTTCGGTTTTGCGGATTCCCAAGGGTTTTACTATATCAAAAAACCGGAAAAGAATAAATGCTGTTAAAAAGTGTATCCATCCCCATCTGACCCACATCAAACTTATCCACATACCCACCATTTCATCAACCACGATTCGGGATGGATCTTTTCCCCATAGGTTTTGAAGTTTATTGGAGCCGATAATACCAAGAAATGTAAATATCATCACTAAACAGCCAAAAAGTAAATTTGGATACGGAGCATAATTCAGGATGAGGATTGCAGGGACCATTGCACCTATAGATCCCATGGTCCCAGGAGCTATGGGACTATATCCCAATCCGAACCCCGATACAATCATTTTCCAAATCGACGACTCAATCTTCTTCATAATAGTCAAGTCCAAGATGTGTGATCAAGTTTTCACCCTGAAGATGTCGTAGTGTATTTTCAAGCTTCATCAACTGACGGAAAAGATCATGTTGTGGTGCAAGTCCCGGAGCTGATTGCGGTGACTTAAAGAAAAACGACAACCATTCCTGGATACCGTACATTCCTGACCTGCTAGCGAGATCAAGTAGTAAGGCGAGGTCAAGAACGATGGGTGCAGCGAGAATAGAATCCCGGCAGAGGAAGTTGATCTTTATCTGCATTTTATACCCAAGCCACCCGAAAATATCGATGTTATCCCAGCTTTCCTTGTTATCACCACGGGGAGGATAATAGTTGATCCGGATCTTGTGATAAATATCGCTGTAAAGGTCAGGATTGAGTTCGGGTTCAAAGATGTTGGTAAGGCTGCCGAGTTTTGAAACCTCTTTGGTCTTGAAACTTTCTGGATCATCCAGCACTTCACCATCTCGGTTTCCAAGGATATTAGTAGAAAACCAACCGTTCACACCAAGGTTTCTTGCTTTCAAACCGGGTGCGATGATGGTCTTCATCAAAGTCTGACCGGTTTTAAAATCTTTCCCTCCAATTGGAGTTTTATTGAGCTTGGCCAATTCAACCAAAGCAGGAATATCGCAAGACAGATTAGGTGCCCCATTGGCAAATGGAATACCTGATATAATGGCAGCATATGCATAAATCATACTTGGGGAGATTTGTGGATGATTATTTCGCAACCCATCTTCGAATGCCTTTAGCGATTTATGAACGTTATCCAGTTCCAGAAAAATTTCCGTAGAAGCGCACCAAACCATTACCAGTCTTGAACAATGGTTTTTTTGCTTGAATTCCATAATGTCTATAATCAAAGATTCAGCAAGACTCATCTTTGTTAAAGCCGATTTTACGTTCTTCCCGTCAAGATTGTGCACAAATTTCTTATCAAACACTGCTTTCATGGGGACGATGGCCGAAAGTTCCGATTTTAGCTTATCAAGAAGTTGTTGATCGATTACACCCGCATTTGATGCTGCTTCATAGGCATTGTCCTCAAAAATGTCCCAACCTCCGAAAACAATGTCATCCATGTTGGCAAGGGGAACAAAATCCTTGATCTTCGGATTGCGATTTTCAGTTCTTTTTCCCAACCTTATATTTCCCATCTGTGTAAATGATCCTATGGGTAAGGCAATTCCTTTTCTGACGGCAAATACGCCCGCGATCAATGTTGTTGCGACTGCACCCAAACCCGGTAACAGGATGCCCAATTTTCCTTCTGGTTTTTTGATAATATTTTCCATTTGTTATAATTTAAATTGTAAACAATTATAAACACCTTATTATTTCTACATCCAACCCTCTTTCTATACCATTCAATGGTCTCATTCATTCCTTTTTCAAGGTCATACTCGGCCTTAAAATTAAAGTCCAACTGAGTTGGTTGAATATCACAATTCCAATTGTGTGCAGAGAGTTCATTGACTTTTTCCACGTTAAAGACCGGCGGCCTTTTCATAGCTTTTGAGATAAATTCATAGATGGCAGCAATAATTTTTGCAAACCCTACCGGCACAGGTACATGCAAGTTTCTCCGGTTAAGGCTTTGCGAAACATATCTTCCCAAATCAATACTTTTGTATAAATTGCCATCAGTGATAAAATATGCTTTATTTAAAACCAGTGACTCCATGGCATCAAATACCAACCGAGTCAGATCTTTTACATAGATAAAAGGGAGGCATTGGTTTTTTGTTCCAAACTGGAAATCAATCCCCTTGTTAATAAACTTGATAGTTTCGAGAAGATTTTTTTCACCTGGGCCATAAACAGCCGTGGGGCGCAGGATCAAATATGGTATGCTGGCTTTATCAATAATAAATTTTTCGGCGGCAAGTTTGCTCAGTCCATAACTTGTGACAGGTCTTGGCATCGAGGATAGAAGAACAGGATTAGTCATTTTTTTATCTCCTGGTCCATAGGCTGCTAAGCTACTTATATAAATAAATTTATCCGGTTCCTTATTTTGTTGTACCAAGGCCTCGATCAGCCTTATCGTATTTAAATAGTTTACCTCAAAGAAGGTTTTCTTATCTAATGATTTTATTACCCCTGCGTTATGAATTACATAATCAAAGTTTGGCAGGGAATAAATCAGATTGTGCAGGTTGATCGTTGATGAAAAATCAGACTCAACGATCTGAACATTTTTATCTGCAAGAGTTTCTTTGTCGCTGGTTTTACGTACCGTAATGTAGATATCATAGTCTCGCTTTAAAGCTTCCTCAACAAGGAAATTTCCAATGAAGACTGTTGCACCGGTGATTAAAACTTTTTTCATTGGATATTATAAACTTAAATTATTGGTACCTGCCGGTTACCTGCAAATATGTAACTAGCTTGACCTTGTAATTGGTTTGAGCATCGATCGATTGATCTTTGGCCTGTTGTAGCATTGCCTGTGCCTCAAGCATATCAGAAATATTCACAATACCAGCTTTATAATTATCGGTATTTATTTTCAAGTTCTCTTCAGCCTGTCCGATAATCTCTTTTGCAACTCCAATTTGTTTGTAAGCTTCATCTAAATCGTTCCATGTTTTTTGAATTTGAAGCACAAGTAATTCTGAATTATTTTGACTATTGTTCCTGGCAATTTGTTCTTTGCATTTCCTTCCTTTTAATGCATGTGAAGCATCCCACCAATCGGATATTGGAATTTTTACCGATGCAAAAGCCATTGTGTTGGCAGTCCCATTATCCATAAAATCATAATATAATGCACCCACGCCAACACCTACTTCTGGCAAATATCCCCCGAGCTTTAAACGAGTTTGTAATTCTTCAGCTTTCACGCTTTGTTGAAGCAATTTATATTCTTCACGGTTTTTTAACGCTTCATATGGATTGGCAAACACTTCTGAAGGTAGTTTTGAGACAGTAAGTGTATCGCTCAAAACCATCGTTGAATCATAAGGGACCCCGATATTTTGGCAAAAGGCCATTGTTGCTAGTTTAATTCCATTTTCAAGTTTAATCCTGTTGATTTGCATTTCGCTTTTTTTAATAGCTACTTTCATCACATCATTTCGATTGATCAAACCTGCGTGCCAGGCATCGTTTGCTTCTTTATTGATCGTATCAAGCAATTGCTCAACCAGGCCTAAGGTTTTCATTTTCTCATGAAGTGATACGATCAGCCAATATTGTTCTTCGACTTTAAGAAGCACTTCATTTTGAGCTAGCACATACCTGCCTTTGTTAACATCAACCCCCAATTGGGCAAGTTTATTCCCGTTAATAATTCGTCCTCCTGTGAATAGTGGTTGTACGGCAGTAACCGCACCAATATTAACTTTATCCATTAATGACATGGACAAACCTGGAAAATACGCAAATTGTGTTGCTGTTCCTAAGTGGGCTGGATCTCCATCGTACACAGGAAGATTTCCACCCGGTATTTTGAGATCCAGTAATGGGTCGTTAAACCGAAAAACCATTGCAGTAGCGCTGATCTTTGGAAAGTAATTGGTAAATGCTGATTTTTTGACCTGTTTCGATGCTTCTATTTCAAGATTGCTGTTTTTAACTTGTGTATTCCTTTCCAATGCAAACATTTTGCATTGCTCCAGTGTAAAAGTCTGGGCTTCTGTTTTTTCAGAAAACGCAGGCAAAGCAAAAAAAGTAAGGATAAGTAATGCTTCTGCCGGAATTTTAAAATATTTTCCATTAGAACCTTTTTCTTTAAGGATCCAAGCGTACAAAATCGGAAGGATATAGAGGGTTAACACCATTGAAACCAGCAAACCGAAACATATTACCGTACCTAACGGACCCCATAGTGGAGAATGCCCGATGATCATTGGAATAACCCCAACGGATGCCGCTGCCGAAGTCAGGAAGATTGGTCGCATACGACGTTTGCCGGCAGCCAACGCAGTTTCCCTGATCGTCATCTCCCGATTTTTTTCCCTTAGTTCCCTTGCATAACCAATAAGAATTATACCATTTCGGACAACTATGCCGCACAGGGTTGTTATACCCATAAGGCCGGTCAAACTTGCCGGGAAACCCATAAGTTTAATCCCGATAAAGGCTCCGGGAATTCCCAGGATCATGGTCATCATGATAAGAAGAGCCACTTTTTCCTTCTTAAACTGGAATAGCAGAATAAAAAAAATGAGAATGACACTCACACCTAATGAAACAAACACAGGAGGAAATTCTTCCATCGCAGTTTCGTAGTCTCCTCCATAATTTATTGTTGTACCCTTTGGAAGTTCTATCTTATCAACTCGTTTCTTTATTTTACTAAATACAGATTGTGTCATGACATCCATATCATTATCTACCGAGATAGTAAGCGTCCTGACACCATTCCTGTGAACAATGGCACCTTGTGTCCATTCAGGTGTTAGTGTTGCCATTGACCGCAACGGGATGGCTGAGAAAGTAAAGGGAGATGTTATATACTGGTTTTCCAGTGAGTGGATGTTTTTAGAGGGTACATTTTCTGTGGTAAGAGTGACATCAATCGGATAATCGCCTTCCCAGATCGTGGTGAGTGGCAATCCATTGAGTCCCGCCATGATTGAAGTTGAAACCAAAGCCTTGGAATAGCCCATACGATTGGCTTTATCCCGGTCGAGGTTTACTTTTATATTTTGCTGTTTTTCCTCCCAATCGGTTCTGACCCATGAAACATTGTCAACTTTTCCCAAGACACCTTTTATTTGGGATTCAACTGAACGGATATCCTTGATGGAATCGGAAGTTATCCTGATCTCGATCCCGCTTCTATTCTTTTGCAATGCCAATATTTTGCATTTGACATGGGCACTTACAAACCTGTCGTTGTATTTTTTATTATACTCGTTGGCGACTTCCCGTGTGGCCTTGTTCGAAACTGTATTGATAAGTATCTGGCCGAAATTCGGTGCGGGCATGTTGGGCGCATATACGGTATGAAAACGTGGCGAACTTGTTCCCACGAAGCTGGTAACATTAGTTATCCGTTTATCCTTCATCAGAACCCGTTCCATACTGTCAACAACCTTGGCAGTACTCTCAATGGATGAACCTGTGGGCAGGTATATTTCAATAGCAAACTGGTTGCGTTCCAACTCAGGGAACAGTTGTATGTTAAGTGTCGGAAATATAATGAAACCGGCTATTACAATAACAATACCAGCGCCAATAATGGTTTTGGGGTAACGAAATGCCTTTTCAAGTGATTGATCGAACCATTTCTGGAGATAATCCAGGAATGATTTCTTTTTGTTTACGGTATTTATTTTCTTCAATCCTTTCTTGATGAAGGTATAATTGAGATAGGGAACCAACAAGACGGCCACGAGAACCGAAACGGTCAAGGATATTCCAACGACGATCGGGAAAGGGCCTACAAACTCACCGGCTGTACCTTTCAAAAAATAACTCAGTGGAAAAAATGCAGCTAAAATTGCCAAAGTAGCTGTTATCACCGGGATAAAAAGTTCCTGGGCACTTTTTATGGCCGCATTCCAAGCTGAAAATCCATGATCGAGCTTTTCGATATAATTATCAACAACCACGATTGAATTATCCACAATCATACCTAATACCAGGATCAGTGAGGCAAGGGTCACGGTGTTTAATTCAAGGCCTGCCATATAGGTAAATGTAAGCGTGATCAATACCGAAATCGGGATGGTAACTCCTGCAACCGAGGCTACCCGGAAGGGTAATAATAAAATGATCACAAAAATTACGGCGATGATGGCAATCAGGAATTCTTTCATAAAGTCATTGACCGATTCCTTAACATATTTAGGCATCTCAGAAATTTTGGCAACTTTAATATCATTCGGGCAGGTCTTTTCAAAACTCGTTAATACTTTATCCACGTCCCTTCCGAATGCCACTATGTTATTTCCCGGTTGCATTTCAAGCGAGAGCAGTATGGCTCTTTTCCCGTTCTGCTTTATATAATTATCAGGATCTACATAATGGCGATCAATAGTGGCTATATCCTTCAAACGGACTATATTACCGCGTGGATCGGAATACACTATTTGTTGTGCCAGATCCTTTTCTGACTGGAAGTTAGGCGGCATATGTACAGCCAGGTTATTCTTCCCGTCTTTCAATTCTCCTGCGTAATTCACCATCCCGTTTAATTGATAGGAGGCCAGCAACGATAAAGATTTAATATTGTATTCGTTAAGTTTTTCCGGTTCTACATTTACATAAATCTTTTCCTTCTGCTGACCATAATGTTTTATTTTCGAAACCGATGGGATCTTCCTGCATTCAGCCTCAAGTTTTTTAAGCTGGTCTTCCATCTCTTTATAACTTTTTGTATCGGATGAAAGCGTAATCAGAAAGGCTGATGTATCTCCAAAATCGGAATTGGCTACCAAAGCCAGGACACCACTTGGGAGTGTCATCTTAAGCTCATTCAGTCCATGTTTCAACTTCGACCAGAACTGATCGGCATTTTTCACATCACCATTCAGTTCAACGAACACATACATAATGCCTTCCTTTGATTGAGAATAAGTTTTTGATTTATTTACCTCCTGAAATCCGAATATGTAATTTTCAACAACTTTGGTGAGCTGTGCTTCTACTTCTGAGGACGTTGCTCCCGGGTATACCCCCACAATTACGGCTGTCCGAATCGTAAAAGGAGGAAATTCATTTCTCGGCATTTTAAATAATGCTGTTACACCCATTACCATAAGTACAATCGTTATTAGAATAACGATATTCCGATTCCTCATGGCAGCCTCAATAATACCTGATTTTTTATTTCTCATATTACCAATAGATTAAACTATTGTCCGACAATTTTTCTTTTCCTTCTCTCACTATTAGCTGTCCATTGGATAATCCTGATAAAACTTCCAGATTACTACCGTTGTAATTCCCAGTTTCTATAATTTGCATTTTCACTTTTTTTCTATCAACATCTACAATAAAAACATAGGTTTTGCCATCATTATCTTTAGAAACACTTTGGTAAGGAACCAGCATAAGTTCTTTTTCAGTGGTAAGGTTCATGGTAACATCGCAAACCATGCCTGGTTTCAGGTTGAGGTTTGGGTTGTTTACTATTATTTTGACCTCATAAGTCCGTGCAAAAGCATCGGCAACCACGCTAACATTTGAAATCACTCCATTAAACTGTGTATTATTCAGTGCAGAAACCATAATATTTGCAGTGAGTCCCTTTTTAAGCTTTCCAATTTCATTTTCCGGGACAGAAATTTTTACAAAAACAGATGCAATCTGAACCAGTTCTAGCGGAGCGGTTATCCCAAGAGCGGACATTCCTGGTTCGATGTTGCGCCGGCCAATGATTCCGACAACAGGTGCCCGCAGTGAACATTTTTCCAGGTTATTCTTGGATAATTCCAATGACGACTCTGCCTGTTCCATGTTTGTTTCCATTTCCACCCATTTCACTTCTGTCAAGCTTCCCTGGTCATGAACTGTTTTGAGTCGATCATAGGCATCTTTTGCTTGCTGATATTTCGACTTGGTGATTTCGTAAAGATTCCGCATATCTTTATTATCGAGGGTTGCCAGTAACTGACCTTTTTGTACTGCATCTCCGACATCCACAAGAACCTTTTCGACCGTTCCAATTGTTTGAAAGTTTATTGGTATTGTCATAGAAGGTTCCACCGTTCCGCTATATCTCAGTTTAACAGTAACACGTTCTGATTTCACTTCGGAAACTGTAACTCCAATCCTTTTTTCGGTTTGTAATTTCTCCTGTGGCTGTTTTGTATTACATCCTGCGAGAAGAGAAACCACTAATACCAGGCTTGCCATTTTTTTCATTTGTTTTTTTTAAATGATGAATTAATTAAATACTAAACGTTTAAGGTGTATTACATTTTAAGAAACACCTAACCTAACGTAGAGAAGGTTGACTTGTAAAAAAAACTAAGAAGTATCCACTATATTAAAATTTTAAGATCTCATGAACTTTAGTAAGCTGATATTGAGTCCTACAATTGCCATTACTGGTGGATATTAAGTACTGGTTTTTGGACCACATTTATGTCTATTGAAAAATGGTCTTCACCGTTTCTCTTGTTAACAGTTGTTCCTTTTTGGGCAAAACCTGGGTGAAAATGAAATGAGTCGATAGCCATCAACATAAAAGAATTCGAAATGAAGGTGAGCCGCTCATCACGGATTCTTGATACACGCAATTCTGCTTTTCAATCATATGATTCATGTGGTGTGTTAATAAAATTGCTAGGTCCATCAATTCACTAATAATTTCAATTTGGTGGTACAAATCATACTCATACAGGCGATCATGAACTGGTTTTTATGAAATGCTTAAAAAATGTTCTATAAAACGATATACGTATTATAGTCCATTTATATATAAAAAAAATTAGTTCTTTATACCTTTTAAAATAATACTAATGATCACGTTTAGCCGTTCGTCCCAATCGGGAAATTTGTCTTCAATGATTAAGTCCACCGCTAAACTTCTTAATGCACTTACCGTTGAATAGGCAAGCAGGTCAATATCCGGTTTTAATGTTTCAACAAACTCTTTATTTTCAATTCCAAGCATCATGATCTCCTTAATGGATTGTACCTCCTGAGTGTTGAATTTCTTGATTAATATATTGATTTGCTCAAGGTTCTCCAATACTTCACCCTTTAGTATCTTATATAAAATGGCTCTACATTTAACTGCTTTCAACGAAGCTGAAAAATAAACCTTAAGCTTTTCCTCCGCCGTATCAACTTTTTCTATGGCTTTCTTTGTTATTTTATATACGTCTGCAATTTCCTGGGTTATAACAGCATTGAAAATCTCGTCTTTACTTTTGTAATAGTAGTATAAAGTACTTTTCCCCCGTCCCATTGCTTTGGCTATATCTTCCATCGTGGTTTTATGAAATCCATATTGCTGGAATAACTTCTGCGCAGCAAGAATTGCCTCTCCTTTTAGCAGTTCTTCTTTCGACAATACTTTGTAATCCATTTCGACCAATTTCGTTTTTCGGTGCAAAAATAACAATAATTTTCAACTTTTAACTAAAAATGTAAAATATTTTTAAAATGGGTTCATTCCCAATTTCAAAGTTTTCTGCAGTACAATTAAGGGTATCTCTAAAAACCAAATTGTTAATAAAAAGTTTATATCTATCTAAATATCAGATTTATACAGAATATAAAGATGCGTATCTTTGATCAAAACAGTGAAAGATGCGCAAAAATAAAACCCGC
>Ga0209749_1001927_pt1 | contig 15747 bp, 5 predicted proteins | sample EPASupsiteSAE347_FD_187267 | JGI IMG/M metagenome (GOLD analysis project Ga0209749, IMG submission 187267) | Bioremediated contaminated groundwater from EPA Superfund site, New Mexico - Sample SAE3-47 (SPAdes) (version 2) | ecosystem: Environmental > Aquatic > Deep subsurface > Groundwater >... | reverse complement strand
GTTTCCCGTAGGATCAAATGAATATTGCCACTTCTTGGGCGCAGCAAGCAGCGCCCCTACCGAAAACGCTTCGGATGTCATATTTCCTACGGAATCGTAGGTTTTGGTAACCATTCCCGCAGGACCGGAACGTGAGATTTCATGGCCTTCGAGGTCATAGGCCAGCGTGGCAACAGTTCCGTCAGGATATGAAACCCAAGACAAGCGATTCATCGTATCAAAGGTGTAGTTTGTTATCTGATTTCTTGCGTTTGTCCAGGCTGTACGGTTCCCTACAGCATCGAAACCATAGCGATTCGTATTGCCGAGCGGGTCGATTTCGGCGACGACACGACCCAGGCTGTCAAAATCCCATCTCCAAGTTCGATTAGCCGCGTCTGTCAACAACACTTTCTGACCGGCTAAATTATATCCATAAGAAACAGTGTGGCCTTCGGGATCGACTTCCGAGGTCAAGCGGTCACGCAGATCAAATGCGCTTATTGTCCTTCGCCCCATGGCATCGGTTTTCGCCACGCGCCGCCCGGCGGCGTCGAACTCGAAGAAAGTGAGGTTGCCGAGCTGGTCTGACTGGCTTATAACCCGATCCATGATATCGTAGCTCATCGAAGAAACAGCGCCTAATGGGTCTTGAACGGCGATTAACCGCCCGGCGTTGTCGTAAAAATTCAGCCAAACATTGTTTAAAGCATCGGTGGTAGCGGTTCTCCGGCCACCAAGGTCAAACGCATATTTGGTAACCCGGTTCAGGGCATCCGTTTCCGCGATTACTTGCCCGGCCGCATCAAAGGTAGTCGTAGAACTCGCGCCGTTCGGCTGAATGGCTTGTACCTGGCGGTTAAGGTTGTCGTAATTCCACGACCAAACGTTTCCAAGCGCATCTACAGTCGATAACAGATTGCCGACAGAATCGAAGGAATTCGAAACGAAGGTGCCATCGGGACGTGTGACCTTTGTTATTCGGTCCAAAACGTCGAATTGATAAGAAGTTACGCGGTTGAGCGGATCTTTATCGGCGATCTTGCGACCCACGGCATCGTATTGGCTTTCCCATCTTGCCCCGGTCGGGTCTATCGTGGCCAGCAAACGGCCCATCGCGTCATACTCAAGATTTGTGGTTTGTCCTAGCTCGTTGGTTTTGCTCACAAGGCGGCTTTCCGTGTCATACGTGAAAACTTCTTCCGCGCCATCCGGGTATATCGTCTTCGTCAGCAAGCCTATCGGGTTATACTCGAAACGAGTGATCCGGCCCAAGGAATCGGTTTCCGAAATCTTCTGCCCAGCGGCATTATACGCGTAGTTAAACGTGGTGCCATCCGGTCTCGTCAGCGTGGTGAGCCTGTCGGCCAAATCGTAGGCGTAATGGGTTTCACGAGGGGGAACCATGGACACAGCATCGGGCATACCTAGGGGCGCGGCAAGCGGCGCCCCTACGGTGCGACGGACAAATACGTTTCCTGCCTCGTCGTATTCGACCTCGGTGAAACGACCGTCGGGATAAATGGTCCTGGTGAGGCGATCCAGAATGTCATATTCAAATTGCGTAGCCCTACCGAGCGGGTCTGAAGATGATACCAAATTGCCTCGATTGTCGTAAGAAAAGCTTGAAATGCCGCCTTCAGGGTTTATATTTTGAACAAGATAATTGCCTGAATTATCGTAAATCCAGTGTGTGACTCGGCCCAGCGTGTCGGTTTTGGAGGTTCGGTTGTTGTGCGTATCGTAGGTGTAGCTGGAAACTCCGCCGGCGGGGTCGGTTTCTTTCATCAAATTTCCACGATAGCACCATGAATATTTCCACTCGCGGCCTAAGGAGTCGGTCTTCCTCGTCAGGCGATGACAATCCGGATGCCACTCATACGAAGATGCATTTCCCATCGGATCGGTGATTGTTTGCAACAAACCGTCGGTTCCGTAGGTGTAACTGAAGGAATTACCCAAAGAGTCGGTCAAACCTGTTAAAGCAAATTCACTCGAATTGAATGTCTTCGTCAAATTCAATGACGGCACGGAATACGAATTCAAACGCCATGATGAAGTAAAACCATATTCGTGATTCACTCCATTCGCGTCGGTTACCGTTAATTTTGGAGTCGAGAAGTCCCAGTTGAAAAGGGAAACCGCACCATCGGGCGCGGTCACGGAAGCAACATGGCGGTCGGTATAAGCAACGGCTGTAATGCGATTTCCGGGGCGCGTTATTCGGGTCAAAAAGCCGTCATCATTATAATTGTAAGTTGTCGTGCGTCCCAGAACGTCGGTAAATAAAACAAGGTTTCCGGTCGTGTCATACGAATAACCGAGGGTTCTTCCCGAGGAATCGGCGATACCGGTAACACGGTCATCCGTGAATGTGAATTCCAAGCATTGTCCGGCCGGATTCGTAACTTTGGAAAGTTTTCCGGCCGTGTCGTAGGTAAATTCCAGCGTGTCGGTAACGCCAGCGCCGCAACAAGCTTTGGACATGCGAAGTATCTTTCCCGAGGAATCGAACGTCCATTGGTCGCCATGCGGGTGGAATATGGTCCAGAAACCGGTATCGGAGTTTAAGGTCAGTTTTAAATCAATTCCTTTTATCGGGAGATAATCGTTTCCTTGTTTCGTGAACAGAATGCGGGACCCGTCGGAGTTTACAAAAAGGACTTTATCGCCGTTCAACTCCAATCGCGAAATGTACGGCGAACTCCAGCCGCGTCCGAAGGAGCCGATATTGGGGTCGAGAGAATTATAGATTCGCGCCAAGACAAGAGAACGATTGGATTTCAATTTCAGGTCGACCTGAGGAACGATCAAATCTCCCGAAACGATATTAACGGGATCATTCAGCGACAAGTTTGAAAAATAACCGTCGCCCATTCCTGAAAGGGAATCCCAAGAATAAGCATCACATGGGGAAACGGAAGGCGAAGGCGGAACGACTGCAGCGGGATCTTTTCCCTTCACCCAGTCTCCCATTCCCAACGCCGATCCGGAAACGGATACTACGGTGAAAGACGTTTTGGAAACGACTCCTTCGGCTTCGCAGATTACATGGTAGGTTCCGGCGGAGGCAATTCCGGCGGGGCAGTTGCCCCACCACGAATAATCTGCAAAATAATCGGTTCCGGCTCCTTCGGCATTGTCAACACCCAAATCGAAAACCGCACCATTCAGGTCGCGGATTTTAAATGTAATCGGAACTTGGACGCTTGCCTTCGCTTGGAACACAATTCCCGAACCTGCTCCGTTGCTGTCGATCCATAGAGTTTCCGGGCGAGCAGTGACGGAAAGTTCGAGATCGGTTTTAGATTGAAGATTTATCTGTATATCATCCCTTAAGGTAATTGTTTCGTTGTATTCCTTCACCGGAGCCGAGATTTTTTCCACTCCATTTTCAATGACGGAAGATATCGAATACCCCGGATTGCAGACAGCGCTTATGCTTGCTATGGCATTATAATCGTACTCGCCCGCACCGAATATATTTTGAAAATGGCTTGGGTCATCTGGTGTTATGGTTACATGTTTTTTGCTCGCAGCGTAAACATAAGTGGTTTCATGATAACAATTATCCGTCCCAAAAACAAAAGGTATATGATAGGCGGGATTGAACCAAATAATTGATTCCTTTAAGGTTCCTTTTGGGACAAAGACCTTGATATTAAGATGCATATTCCAACCAAACTCACCATCAAAATTATCTTCCATGATAATATCTTGCTCTACAGGCCCCTCATCGTCTATAATATATATCTTGAGACCATATATGGTTAGCCCCGTATGTTTTCTCGACGGACAGTACACTCCTTCTGCCGCCTGGCCAGCTAATAGTGGCTTCCAATATCCATCCCACCAGTGTGATGGACCCCACTCATCATAACCCTGTATCCAGCCACAACCATACCGTTGTTGCGCATAGGATGGAGTCGCGACACCGAAAATGGAAACCACCAGTGCGATCAGGACTATGACCTTTATTCCGAATAATCGCTGAGATCTCATAAGTATCCTCCCGGTACACCAAAATCCAATCAATCGTCTTTTGAGTAAACTTTAGAATCGTAAGAAAAAATAGTCAACAAGATTAAGGTACATGCAAAATGGCAGGGTACAACATCCTCGACACGCCGTGTTTCGCGAAACCAAAAATCATCTGTGTGTTGCCCAGGGCAATCGCACTTAACTTCCAGGAAAGGCCATGGATTGCAGGTTTCTCAGATTCCCGGGCGGAGCAAGCACCGCCTACGACAGATAATGAACCGGATATCCAAATTTTAATGCGATTGCCATGGTGTGCTGCCAACTTTTTCATTTTTAGAATTTCACACATAACTCTATTACTATTGAGTCCTGCCTTTCGAAAAACTCATCAGCTCGGCGGATTACGGTGCTAGCGCCTAATCCGCCCTACCAGAAAACCGGCTTTCATTTTGCAGTTATCAATAATACCAACAAAACAGCGATCATGTCAATGTTTTCGACTTGAAAAGTCGATTTTTCGTAAAACGGCTTATTCAGCCATTTTACGAATGGTTTTCATCATGAATATTTCCCAAAACCGGCTTGAATCGCGAAGAAAATATTTTTTCTCCGAATTCCATGGAAACAAAAGCCACTTGTAGCGCATATTGTCAAATTGACAAAATACCAATCCCATTAAATAACGACATATTTTTTTCGGCGGATTACGGCGGCAAACGCCTAATCCGCCCTACACCGGCCACACCGGCTTGAACAGCAAAGCAAATATTTTTTTCGATGATTTCGTCAATTTCGTGCTATTTTGCCCTGCAATTACGGGTTTCATCGTGATTTAAATTCCGTACGACCGAATTTTACTTTTCCGTCGGGTTGAATTATCGCGATTAGTTTTGAGCCGTCCGAAGGTTTAATCCAAATTCGATCCTTAGGGGAATCATCTATCGTATGTCCGGCTTGCCGCGGAATTCTCTTCAGCTCTTCCAATTCCGACGCCGTAATTGAAGGCGACAAAAACAGATGAACCGCATCGTTGCTGAATCCAATGCCTTTCAAGTCGGCGGGAACCCCGTTTTTCCAACCGCACCAATCAAGCAGGATTCCGGCAAATTCACAACTGCCGGAAGCGATATTTTGCTTGAAAAAGTCGATCGCCAAGGTTCGCGACGCCGGCAAATAATAACCCTCTACTTTGTCGTTAAGCTGCTTGAATTCGGCGACAACGCGAAGCGGCACCATAATTTTCCCCAAAGCGTTGAAATCGGCACCGTTCATTTCCAGCAAACGGATCGTCTTCATCAAGTCTTGTCCCGTCGGTAAACCGAAAGGCCCGATTTCCCGCATGTCCGGCATGATATTGATCTCGCCGGGAGTACCATTCCAAAATCCGACAACTTGTTTTTCAATCGCGTCAACCGATTCGGCAAATTCCTTGGGACTGTCCAGAAACCAAACTTCTTTTCCCTGGTTTCGCGTCCTGAGAAACGCAATCTGTTTCAGTGAAGAAGTCTGCCCCTTCGGATTTTCAACGACGAAACGATCGATGAAAATCATCTCGTCTTGTTTTTCAGCCGGAATATAAGACTTCAATTGGTTTATTTTTCCCTGAGGATATATCCGTCTGATCGACTCGGGCAGCTCCATCGGAAATTTCGGACTCAACGGAGCATCCGATTGAGTTTCAGTGATACCATACTCTTTTTTTATCAGAATTTCTTCCGGAGAAGACGGCTCACGGCCTTCCATCGGAATCTCCGAACCGCCGAAATAATAAGAAGCACCCGGAACTCCGACTTTCATACTCAACCAACGCTGAAGCAAAAATATCGCCTTGCCGAATTCCGGTTTGTCGATAATTCCAAGCTTCCCTTCGCTTACGACATTGAATGGAATCATACCCGGAGTATTGCTGCGCGAAAGGAAAGTAATGGGTTTCATTGACGGGTCTTTGTAAATTTTCACTACAAGCGACGGATAATCGTCAAAATGAGTTATTTGGGTAACGAAATTCTTGCTCGGAGACGCATCTTGTACATATTTCACGAGCGTGTTAACAAGATAAGCGGGAATTTCAATATTTTGCTCCGCATCGAAGAATCGGTCTTTCTTCCATTCCAAATTTCTGCGTTCATCTACGGCTTTGCCCATACCACCCCACCGATATTGAATCTCGACTTTTTCGATTCCCTCGCCTTTTTCCGCTTCGACCGGAGGTCTGATTTTTCCAACAGCAAGTTGGTTCATGAACTCGGAATCTTTTCGAATAGGCTCCAGATCATCATCCAGATTGATCTTTCTTAAAAGATCAACGTCGAGCAAGGAACATAGAACGAGAAAATCCTTTGCCCGCGGAATCAAGCCAAGTTTAGCCATGGAGCACGCGCCGCCATAGAGAACTTTGCGATCCAACGAATGTTTCTTTACAACTTCGTCAACTTCTCTTGCGATTTCATCCTTGTTTACTCCGGCACCGCTCAAATAAACAAGCCTTTCCATGTCCACTTCCAGCGGATCGATTCGCGGCATGTCGCGGCTCATTCCGAAATACGTTTCCATATTTTGCCTTAACGCAAACACCGCGTTTATATCGGGAAGAGGAAACTTCGCCGAAATCACCGATAGAAGGATTCTATCCAATATATCAGCTTCATCGGAAGCGCCGATGGACAATCCGTAAGCTTCGACCAGCGCGGGAAGCTCCTCCATGCCGATCTTGCGGCGGGCCAGAATTTCCCTTACTTTTTTCGCATCGTCGACTTCTTGAGCCATGACGTTTTTCAGCATCGCCGGATCTTGCGGCGGGCCGTTTTTAATCATTGCCAACACTCTTACCAAAATGGAATTTCGCGCGTATGGATGCGACAAATGATCCATGAGATTGGTGCGGATGAGACGCGGGGCGGAAGCTGTCTTTTCCCGCGGAACGGTAACTTCGCGCGCGAATTTCAAAAATTCCGCGACTCCGTTATATTCATCGGCGCAAGCGGCAAACGAAATAAATGCCGACAGGATTACTCCAATAAGCTTGGCAAATGTGACGATCCGTTGTTTCATTGATGTTTTCCATCCTTCTTTGATACGTATATCATTAGGGTTCGCTCCTAGGCGGCGGATTACGGCTCCGTGAGCCTAATCCGCCCTACATCGCCCAGGGATGGCGCGCTTTTTCGGGTACCCGAAAACCGGCTTTCATTTTGCAGCTATCAATAATTACGGTTGTTACGGTCTGAAAATCAGTCTGAAAATAATCTCCAGGTCTTTGCCGGCCTTGTTCGGGAATTGCAATCCCTTTAAAAAGGCCAGAATCTGTTTTTCCAAATCCTTGTCGGAAATCTCGCCCGATACGATTTTGACTTTCTTCACTCCGCCGCCGCCGTCGATATAAATCTCGAAGCCGAGCTCTCCGGAAAGTTTCGGATTATTTTTCAAAGCCTTATCGTAATTCTCTTCAAGTTTGGAGATATCGCGATTAATAACCTCGCGGATTTTATCGCCGGTCAGATCGCCGCTGGTTACGATGTTGCTGACGGAAATTCTTCCATTTTTCTTTGCATCCTTTTTTACTGCTTTTACTACGGATGTCGTAGGAAGCGCATTGCTTTGAGGTTTTTCAGAAACAGCGAAACTGTCCGATTCCCTGTATTCTTTCGGTGATGGGGACGCAGCGGAAGGCGCGTAACTCATCTTCAGCATTTCCATGCCCGCACCGCCACCGACCGCCAGATTGGAAACCCCTTCCGGGAGAGGCAAGGGTTGATTAACCGTGGTCATTTGATTGGGATCGGCGCGGATTTGGCTGTCAACCGCCACGAACGAAGTGTAAGCGGTTAATAAACTGTATTCCAATCCAAGTTTTGTCACTTCCTGCTTGATTTCGGGATCTCTTCCGATCGTTCCGTTGTCGGCGAGAACGGCAATGCGATGACGAGCCCACAGATAACGAATCGCCAAGTTGTCTTTTTTCGGCCGAACATCGGCGACTTTGAATTCCTGCTTGTATTCGCCTTCTCCGGATGTTCCAGTGACGGTGATGGTGCCTTCGGGCTTGTCGGTCCATTTTCCGAAAACAATGACGGGACGTTCCGCCAAAACATCAGGAACGGCGGGTGGCTCGACGCTTTTTGCCTGAAAGCTTCCGAATTCGCACTTGATTCCCGTCAATACGGGGCTTTGAATGTATTTGCGGAATTTATCGGCTTTACCCGCGGCTTCGTCGGGCTTTGTAATGATGAAAGGTTCGCCCATACCGGCGCGAGCCATGCATTCCATGAGATGGCGATTGACGCTCGTACCGATACCGAAAGCGAACAGATTCGCTTCCCCAAGATTTTTTCGGATCTCGTCGAAAGTCTCGGCTTCGACCGAAACATAGCCGTCGGTCGCAACTATAATCGAGCGCGAAGTTCCCTTGCTTCTCGGTAAAGTCAAAGCTCTTCGAAGCGCCGGAAGAATTTCCGTTCCACCGCCGCCTTGCTGACGATTGATGACATCAACGGCTTTCTTGATATTCTCTTGAGTCGCGGGAAGCGATTCTTCCGAAAGTATCGATGAACTGCCGGCGAAAAGCAGAACATTGAAAGTGTCTGTTGAACGCAGATTGCCTATCAATTCCTGAAGCAATTTTTTCGATATGTCAAGCGGATAACCATGCATCGAGCCGGAAATATCAACGATGAAAATATATTCTCTCGGCGGAATTTGCTTGGGTTCGACCGACTTCGGGGGTTGTACCATCATTAAAAAGAAGTTTTCTTTTTCACCTTCGTACAACATCAGCCCTGAATCAATCTTACCGCCGGCCAAGCGATATTTTAAGATGAAATCGCGATTTCCTCCGGATTTCTCTTCGGATTTCAAATTCACGACGGCATTTGCCGGGCCGTCATATTTTATCTCAACTTTATGAGTTGTACAAGATATTTCCTGAATCGGCAAACCCGTCGATATTCCGGCCTTGATGTCAAAGGTCGTGGTGGTCGCTTCGCCTTCCTTCAAATAGGGGTTGGCGATCCATTTATCATTTTGCGCGGCCGGGGCGGCCGTCGTTGATTTTTGATTTGAGTATCTTGGTCCGACGACGGTCGGATAAACAAATTCGTAAACGCCGTCGGTCGGAACGAGAAGCTCCGTATAACTCATTTCAACCTTTATTTCATCACCCGGCATTATATTGGCAACATTCATCTGGAAAACATTCGGTCTTTCCTGTTCCAAAAGCGAGGCGCTTTTCCCTTGGCGTTTGGCGTCTTCATATTCTTTCCGCGCCATCTCGCGTTCCTTTATTTGCGCCGTGATGGTACGATCTCCGATCATCATTTTCATTCCATAAACCGCGGCGCGGCTGGAAGCCGGGAAAACATACAAAGCCTCGATAGGCCTTTTCCCTTCGTTCTTATAAACCTGGGTTACCAAAACATCAGCGATCACTCCGGCTACGTTGACCTTCGCGGAAGTTGATTTAAGCGGCAATTGGTCGACAGCGGGGTCGTCGCTTTTGACGAAAAAATACGGAGAGAGACTTTTATCATCGCCGATCTCGGGTTGAGCCCAAGCAACGATTGCAAACGAAAAAACAAGCACAGCAGCAACCGATATTCCAATCATCGAATGTTTATTCATGATCCCGACTCCTTATATAACCGATTAATTTCTGACATTTCCTTAAACGAAATATTACATTTCCGGATTGAAATTTAACTTATTCGCAATCTTCGGGTTTTCAAACAGCTCTTTCGCCTTTTCTTAAAACCTTCAATTCGTCGCTATCTCAAGTTGAATTCTTCCTCTGTCATGTTCGATTTGCAACACTCGAACCTCGACTATTTGCCCGACGAACAATTCCTCCAATGGGTTTCGGGAACGACCGCCCATGCGGGATTTATGAATCAATCCGTCGACCTTGACTCCTATGTCCACGAATGCCCCAAAATCCACGACATTGCGCACGGTTCCTTGAAGCCGCATTCCTTCGGTTAGATCCGTCAGGGAACGAACTTCCTTTTTTAAAATCGGTTGCGGGAAAGCCGCGCGCGGGTCAAGATGTTTGGCGGTCAATGCGGAAACGATATCGGTTACCGTTATCGGGTTCAGATCAAGCTGTTGCGCGATGCTTACAACCTTCAATTCGGCGAATGCCTCACGCAGTCGATCACGGGAATCGGTATTTCCAAGATTCGTTAATGAAAAGCCGCATGCATTAAGAATTTTTTCGCAAATCACATAAGATTCCGGATGGATTATCGTGTTGTCCAGAGGATTATCCGATTCCGGAACCCGACAAAAACCCGCGGCCTGCTCGAACGCCTTCGGACCAATTCCCTTTACGGTCAACAACTCGCGCCGATTTTTAAAGGAACCATTCTCATTCCGATGTTTTACAACGGCATTTGCGGTTCTTTTATTCAAGCCTGAAATGAAAGTCAGCAAATAGGATGAGGCCGTATTCAAATCGACGCCGACGAAATTCACCACGGATTCGACTTCTCTTTCCAAAGAGGCCTTGAGCTTACCGGCATTAACATCGTGCTGATACATTCCTACTCCGATTGCTTCCGGAGATATTTTCACCAATTCGGCCAAAGGATCTTGGACACGCCTGGCAATGGAAATAGCCCCACGAGTGGTTACATCTTCATCGGGAAATTCCTCGACCGCCGTATTGGATGCCGAATACACCGAAGCCCCGGCCTCGGAAACTATTATGTATGCGGTATTTTTGTTCCCGCTCTCCTTAAGCCAATCTGCGACGAACGATTCGGTTTCACGGCTCGCCGTACCGTTTCCGATGGCTATTACGTCTGTACGATATTTTACGGCAAGTTCTTCAAGAACGATTCGAGCTTTCATCGTCTCGTTTTGCGGCTGATGAGGGTAGATCGTTTCATTTCCCAAAAATGTTCCGTTCTCATCTATCGCCGCGCATTTACACCCGCTGCGAAATCCCGGATCGATGCCAAGGACTCTTTTTCCCTTCAAAGGTGATGTTAGAAGCAGATGTCTCATGTTTTTCGAAAAAACTTCGATCGCTCTATCTTCAGCCGTTTCCTTTTGTTTCGTCCTGATTTCTCTTTCTATCGCCGGAAAAAGCAATCTCTCGTAACCGTCTTCGACAGCCTTCTGCAAAAGATTAAAGTAAGCCAAATCCGGCGTGAAATTCACGAATTTTTGAATCGACTGAAGCGGCGGCGGAATCAATTCAATGCAGATTTTCAAAACTCCCTCCGATTCACCACGATTCATCGCTAAAATTCGATAAGGCGGGACGGCGCCAAGCGGCTGTCGATATTCGTAATAATCGCGAAAAATCCCCTTCGGATCTATTTCCTCACTTTTCTTCTTGGCTTTAACCGACACGAGAAAACCGTATTTCATGACCACCGATCGCAACACGTTCTTAACCGACACCGAGCCGGCCACGTTTTCCGCGATGATGTCGAGAGCTTGATTTTTCACATCATCCACAGACAAAAGTTTCTTTTCCGGATCGAGAAACTTATTAAAATAATCATCCCGCGAATTCCGAGCGGTCGTTATGAAGTCCGCGACCGGTTGGAGTCCTTTTTCCCGTGCTGTATCCGCACGACTTTTCTTGCCTTTTCGAAAAGGGTGATATATATCTTCAGCCGCTTGTAAAGTGGCGGCATTCTCTATCGATTTTCGCAGCTCATCCGTAAGTTTTCCTTGTTCCTCTATCGAATGAAGTATTTCATTCTTTCTCTCCGCCAATTTTTTCAGATATTCAAGCCGATCCGATATCGAGCGCAACTGCGTTTCATTAAGCGCATTCGTAGCTTCTTTTCTATAACGAGCGATAAATGGAAGCGAGTTGCCCTCTTCGAATAATTTTATCGCTGCTTCGACTTGAGCAGACGGCAACTCCGTTTCCTTTGAAATGATATTTACCACATCAGTTTGCATTACTAAAATCGACCTCCAAAATACCGATCTCTTTGCACCGCAGAAATAGAGTCACAGAGAACAAGCCAAGAAAACAAAATGACCGGGTTCCGCTTGGATCCCGGTCATTTATACAAACAATGATTGGAATTATTAGTAGGTGGTAACAAGTTCTCCGTTGAGATAAATCTGAAGTGTCGTACCATTGGCCTTCATTTCCGCCGAATTTCCATCGCTGGAAGTCGTTTTGAATGATCCGTAGCCATAATTGGTTGTTGAAGACGTACTGCTGAGAGGAGCGGACTTGAATAATCCGGTGACGCTTTGGTAAGTCTCACTGCCGGATACGACATTGCTGATCGTTTGATTATAGGCATCACCATCAAACGTGCCTTCAACCTTCCAAGTACCATTGCTCTTCATATAAGTGTGTCCGGAATATAGAATCGTATTGGTAAGACCGCCTACGAAACACGGATCGGATTCCGAACCGTAAGTTCCGGTCATTTTATAAGCCGCGGCAACTGTGGGTTGAGCATTTGTCGAGGAAGAAGATGAACTGCTGCAACTATCAGCCAAAACGGCGCAAGAGGTAGTCGAAGAAGATGAAGATGTGGTTTCGTAAGAAACCGTGCAAGTCCAGGTGCCATAGTATTTAATTACGTCAACATCGGAATATGTTCCATTGGAAAACGAATAGAAATAAGTCCCGGTGGTGGAAGGGGTAAGAACCGTTCCATCGCTCTTCAGGAACATCATGTACATCTCATAGGTCATCGCGTAAGTCATACCCATATAGCTGGTTCCACTGGTGGTATAACCGAACTTGGTATAACTGCCGGTTCCGGTGGTAAGAGCCATATTATTGGTAGCTGCATCGGTTCTTTGGCGGCTGCGGCTGGCTGTTTTAATGCTGGCCGGGGGAATGATCCCCATTCCGCTTGAGAAAGAAGGCATGCTGAGACCGAAATCAGCCAAAACCGGGTTTGCGCCGATTCCCGCTGATACCGCGTTCATACAACCGGCGGTGCTTGTTAGAGTATTGGCCGCGACGGTTTTGGCTGCCACCGCACCACCCAGGGATTGTGAGTTACCTGACCCTGCAGGGGCGGGAGCCGCCGCGGGATTGGCCATCCAGTATCCGCCGCCGCTGTCACCGCAACCTACTAGGCTGACAGCCAGGCTGAAGGCCATTAGAATATATAGAATTCGCTTCATGCTGTTAAAACCTCCTGTTAGTGTGGAGATTCGTAGAGACGCGATAAACCGCGTCTCTACGAATTAGATCGAATTAGAACCGGCTGTAAAGTTCAGCCCAGAACATATTGTAGTCGTAGTCCCCGAAGGTTCCGCGACCGGCTTTGACGCTGGGGAAAGTAGCATTAACGGTATTTCCGGCAGCGGCGCGAGTCCATCCACCACTCCAAGCGGTTCCGCCCATGTCGAAAGCGGTATAACCGACTCGAATGCGGGTGTTCTCAGCCAATTGGTAGCGATACTCGAAAGTAAGAACGGTAGCTTGAGCATCGGCAACCAAGAAATTGTTCCAACGATCATAGTTGCTGTTGGTTTTGGAGGTTCCGGCCGGGATATCAGTCGTATTGGCGGTATGCCGAGCAACTGAAGAGCGGGCCGCATCGTTGGTAACGGTGTCTTTCAACTCATCAAGGAAGTCGCCGACCAAGCGGAAGTAATGCTTGGTGTTGTGGGGGCGATATTCCACTTGAAGTTTGAGGTCATACATATTCATCAAACCGTTGATGAAGTAGTTGTTTCCACGGGAGATGTCTTCATAGGGAGTTTCGATGCCGTCATCATAGCGACGATCGTTATCCAAGCTGAGAGGTCCGGTATTCTCGTCGGTTCCGAAGGTATAAGCGAGTTTGGCGGCCCATTCTTTCTTGGAATCCCATTTAACCGCTACATGTCCGAGCCATCCATTCATCTCGATATCGGAGAAGGTGGTAGCACCGACATTGGCGATATCAGCTTGATATCCGGTGTAAGCGAATCCGAGGTCATAATCCCAATGACCGTTGCGGCCGATGGGACCTTTTCCACCGAATTCCACATCAAACATGGTGTCTTTGGTCTGATTTCCGGCGGCTTTACCAAGAACGGTAGCGACGAAAGGAAGAGGTTTAACAGCAGTGTTGAGCCTGTTGGGTTCGTCTTGGCCCCAGAAATTCAAATAAAGGTCGTGATCGCGATATTTGTTGCCGAGGGTTAATCCCCAGACCGGGCGATAATCAACAGCCGCGAAGTCCTTGTAATTTCCCACATGTCGGTCATAGATGGTGTAGAGAGCCACATCGACATCGCCGCTGCGTTTGTTGTATTTGATCCCATCGACGTAGTCATTGAGGAGAAGGCCATGACCGGTGCTGTAGAAGTTGCGGCCGAAAGTGAAGTCGCCGCCAAAGCGGAACATGTCTTTAATGTGCAAGTAAGCCAAATCGAGATTAGCTGAAACATTGGCGTTGTTGGTCAAACCATTGCGGAGACCGCCGCCGCCGAGGCCATTGGTGCCCCATGCGGAAGCATTCAGGGCAACGCCGGGAGCTTGATCGACTTTATCGAGCATGTGCCAGCGGGCTACCGCTGTAATGTTCTCGTCGATGTTGGCTTTGAATTGGAAGCGCAGCTGAGTCTGAGTGACATTGTTGTTGGAATTGCCGAGAGTTCCGGCAATGGTGTTGTAGTCACGATTGTGAATCAAACTGCTGTGGCGTACGAGCATATCGCCGGAGAGTTTAACTTTCTCCATACCGCCCTTGGCCATGTAATCTTTGATTCCTTCAACGTCCTTCTTCAAAGTGGAGACGTCTTCCTTCACGACTTGCATATCGTCTTCGAGAGCGGTAACTTTAACGCCGAGAAGAGCGAGTTCGTCCGCGAATTCGACGGTCAACTTTTCGAGGGTCTGAAGGTCGGCTTTGGTAACCAAATTGCTGCCGAAACCTTTTTCCATCATCTGCTCGACATTGGCGAGCATTTTAGCGGTAACCATGGCCAAAGCATAGCGTGTAACATGCTTTTCGCCCTTGTACGTGCCGTCAGGATAACCCTGGATCAGACCTTTGGCGGCCAACTTGTTAACCGCATCATAAGCCCAATGCGAGAAAGGAACATCAGAGAACGGATTAGCGCTGGCCACAACTGTGGTGAGCACTAGAGCTACGACCAAAAGAATTGAAAATCGCTTCATTTTTTCCCCCTTTTAGGTATTTTGGTTGAATTTGGAATTTTTTGGGGGTCCCTGATCGGTTTACTCTTTTGGTACTCTTGGAAATCCATTTGAAGTGTCCACGTTTCCTTCACTTTTTTTTCCAGTTGTACCTTCAAAATTCACTTTTCAGTTTCCCACCGGTTGGCTTCGGGCTTCATCACTTCAGGCTACCTATAAGGTTTTCCACCTCCTTTCGCTGCACCCAAAAGATGTCAATCTGCACCTATGCCATGGCGCAAGAGTATATTGAAGTGACTAATGATTGTCAAGAAATATTTTTCCCGCATTTCAAGTAAAAATTTAATTTTAACCACAAAAATGCAAATCCTTAAGGGGAAGTGGAGAACGAGGAGAACCGGGGAAGAAAAATGATCTCAGAGAAAAATAATTTGATCGCAATGACGGTAATTTTCATATCTTAGGGCTCTGAATTACCATTCACTAGATTGTGGGAAACGATATAACGCTCTCCGATCAACCAAGCGGCGTAATCATCAACCGGACATGGCGGAGCTTGCAAACCGATGGGAATCAATTTCCAAAATCCGGTGGGCGGATGATCCGCGAAATATCTTTCCCTGGCTTCAAACGTCGTATTTTTCTCGTCTCCAAAACGAACCTGCACTCCAAGGTTAATATCTTCAATCAGATGCATGACAGCTGTT
>Ga0209749_1001926_pt1 | contig 15760 bp, 10 predicted proteins | sample EPASupsiteSAE347_FD_187267 | JGI IMG/M metagenome (GOLD analysis project Ga0209749, IMG submission 187267) | Bioremediated contaminated groundwater from EPA Superfund site, New Mexico - Sample SAE3-47 (SPAdes) (version 2) | ecosystem: Environmental > Aquatic > Deep subsurface > Groundwater >... | reverse complement strand
CGCATTTAATGCGTTTGGCTCTTTACGTCCCCGTATTGATTGTTTTCCTTCTTCCTTTCGGATCTTTCTTGCTGCCCGTCCTCGCCGAAATAATCGACAGGCGGGAGGGAATGCGAAAAAAGGAAGCCAACGGCCTGTCCAATTCGATGGTATAGTGGCAGGATATAGTGACAGCCTCTTGCTAAAGCTGTCACTATACCCATTAGGGGCATCTGTCAAACGTTCAGGGTCATCGCCATCAGGTCGCCGATCGTCTTGCTGAATCGGGATGGATTGTCGAGCTTGCCTCCCCCTGATATGACCGCCATATCAAACAATAAATCGCTGTAATCCTTCAATACGGAAGAATCCTTATCCTGTTCGTAGATCCCTTTGATCTTGGCGAGGAGGGGGTGATCCATGTTCAGTTCGAGGACCCTCTTAACTTGCGGCGTTTCCTGGCCCGTAGCTCTGAGAACCTTTTCCATGTATGCGCTCATATCGTTGGGGTCGCCGGACAGACAGGCGACGGAATCCTTCAAATGGGTAGACGGTTTGACCTCTTTGACCTTCTCATCTAAAGAAGTTTTTATGAAATCAAAGAGGGCATGATATTCATCCTTTCTGTCGTCGTCGATCTTCTCGAAATCGAGATCTCCCTTCTCGGCGCTTTTGAAGGTCTTTTTTTCATACTCATGGAGGTCCCGCAAGACCCATTCGTCCATGGGGTCGGTCATGAGCAGTACTTCATAGTCTTTGTCCTTTAACCGTTCCAGGTGCGGGCTATTGAGGAGGGCGGAGAGATTTTCTCCGGTGATGTAGTAGATAGCCTCCTGGTCCGTCTGCATCCGGGTTACATAGTCCTTCAGAGAAGTGTAGGCGCCGTCGGATTTGGTTGTCTTGTAGCGGAGGAGATCGGCGATCTTGCCTCGATTGTCGAAATCCATGGATAGGCCGGCTTTGAATATGGAGCCGAATTCCTTGAAAAATTGTTCATACTTGTCTTTGTCAAGCTCTTCCAAAAGAGTTAAAATCTTCTTTACGAGGTTTTTCCGGATATTCTTCACGAGGGCATCCTGCTGGAGGATCTCGCGGCTGACATTCAGATTGAGATCGGGGGCGTCGACGACGCCCTTGATAAAGGCAAGATAGGGGGGCATCAGTTCCTTGCAGTTTTCCATGATGAAGACGCGCTTGCTGTAGAGCTGAATCCCGTGCTTCTGCTCGCCGTGGAACAAGTCGAAGGGCGGTCGGGAGGGAATGTACAATAGGGCGCTGTACTCCGTCTTTCCTTCCAGCTTTACATGGAGGTGAGTAAGCGGCTCATTCCAATCATGGGCGATGTGGCGGTAAAATTCATTGTATTCCTCATCCGAGACTTCCTTCTTATCTTTTGTCCAGATTGCCTTCATGGAATTGAGGGTTTCTTCCCGGACGACTTTTGTGGTCTTGCTTCCATCCGGTTTTCCGTCTTTATCGAGGACGGGTTCCGTTTTCTCGACGTCCATGGCAATGGGATAAGCCACAAAATCGGAGTGTTTCTTGACGATGCTGCGGATCGTCCATTCCTCGGTAAAATCCTGCTCATCCTTTTCCGTTTTTCTGAGCGACAAAATGACGGTTGTGCCCCGGGTCTCCTTCTCCGTCTCTTCGACGGTGTATGACCCGTCTCCCGTCGATTCCCATTTTGTCGCCTTATCGCTGCCGGCGGCTTTCGTGATCAGGGAAACCCGCTCCGCTACAATGAAAGCGCTGTAAAACCCGACGCCGAACTGGCCGATCAATTCCGGCGTCAGCATATCCGGCTTGTTTAGGGCGGTTGCCGCTTCCAGGAATCCGGCCGTTCCGCTCTTGGCGATGGTGCCGATATTTTCCACTACCTCGTCATAGGTCATGCCGATGCCGTTATCGGATATTTCCAGGGTTCTTTTCTTTTTATCGGGAACTATTTTTATTTTGAACTCCGTATCCGTACCCATAATGTCGGATTGAGTCTGGGCTTTGAATCTCAATTTGTCGATGGCGTCCGACGCATTCGAGATCAATTCCCGCAAAAAAATCTCCCGGTGGGAATAAAGGGAGTTGATGATGATGCTCATTAGTTGCTGGACTTCCGTCCTGAATTGAAGGGTTTCCTTTTTTGCTTCCATGATTGACTCCTTTTCTGTGGTGCTTGATTTAGATTAGACGAATGATCGGCGCTATGATGATAACGAATTTCAAAATGTCAAGCCTCAGACGAAAAACTCTCTTATTACCCGGGCAACGAACGGGTATGTCAAATACGTCATTCCCGCGCAGGAGAATCCAGAATGTGGACTGGATAGCGGATAAAACTCAGCTACCCGACAATAATCCTGCTTTTCCCAGATGGCAAGATATGAAATGGGGTGTGGCCGAAAGCGTTGTTTCCCCGCCATTCGATTGCCTTTCTCCCCCCACTATTGTATATCCGGTGAAAAAATATCCTGCGGTCGTGTCTTGATTTCATAGAAATATCGGGATTGTCTGAAAAAGAAGACAATTAAATAGGACGCTCGTAAAAAAAGCCCCTTAATCGTCATACCGGCGAAAGCCGGTATCCAGAACTGCTTGAATAACACTGGATTCCGGATCAAGTCCGGAATGACAAAAACGGCAATATCCGAGTTTTTACGAGGGCATCAAATAGGCTAAATCGTGAAAAAGCTTGATCTGATCATCATATTATCTCTTCTCGTCGTTATATCGGCCGCACCTCTCGTCCGTGCCCAGGGGGCGGCGTTTATTCCCACGGCAACGAACGATCCCTATTTCTATCCCCTGACCAGCGGCGGTACGGACTATCCCGGCCAGTGGCACCTGTGGAACCAGGCCCCCGTCACAGCCGTCAACGTCGGTCAGGACGCCGGTCTGAAAAATGCCTGGAATATCGGCGGCGGCCTCGGTTACACGGGTCGCGGGGTCGTCATCGGCATCGTTGACGACGGCGTGCAGGGGACCCATGAGGACCTGAAAGACAATTACCTGAAGGGGCTCAGCAAGAATTTCAGCCAGGACCCGACCCTGGCGGCGCAGGACCAGGGGCCGGTCCTGGGCAGCGACAATCACGGCACCGCCGTGGCCGGCGTCGCCGCCGCCCGGGGCGGCACCGGCTTCGGCGGGACGGGGGCTGCGCCTTACGCCGGTATTGCCGGCCTCCGCATCCGCCTCGGCAAATCCCTGACCGGTGACCCCACTGTATCGACCCAGGATTACATCGACGCCTACCTCTGGAAGAGCGGTCTCAACAGTTCCACCCTGGCCATCGAAGCGAAGCCGGAGATTCACATCAAAAACCACAGTTACGGACCTGATACCCCTTTCAGTGAGGAATCCGACCGGGTCAAGGACGTCCTGAAGGCTACGTCGGAAAACGCTGTCGTCCACGTATTTTCGGCGGGGAACGCCCGCAACAAGAGCACGGACGCAAAAGAGGCGAGTTGCGAGGATGCCAACAAGGACTTCGCCGCCACCTCCCCCTATGTGATCCCCGTCGCCGCCCTGGGCAGCGACGGGACCTACGCCTACTACAGCAGCTACGGGGCCAATGTCTTTGTCACCGCCCCTTCCAGCTCCTACTCGAACTATCTGGGCATTACGACGACGGACCGGATGTACGCCGATTACGGTTACAACAGATATGATGCGTCGAAGAATCCCGATGGCGACAAGAATGACACCTATCCCTACTACAATTATGCCAGCAAATTCGGCGGCACGTCCTCTTCAGCCCCCCTGGTTTCGGGGATCATGGCCCTGGGCAAGGAGGCGAATCCCCTGATGTCGGTCCGCATGGCCAAACACGCCCTTTCCCTGCCTACCGTCACCAGCAAGGTGGATGCAGGCGACAGTGAGTGGATACTTAACAAAGGAGTGGACGTCCAGAGGAACTTCAACCCCAATTACGGATTCGGCCTCATTCAGGCCGACAAGTTCGTCAACAAGATCGCCGATGTAGCCTACGTTACCAGGGAAAAAACCTACAGTATCGATGCGACTGCCGTCAATCTCGGCATTCCCGATAATGACGCTACGGGCCGTTCGGTAACCTTTACCGTCAACCCGTCCCTCCCCGTGGAAAGCGTCGAAGTGGAGCTGAAGTTCTCTCATCAGCGCCGGGGCGACCTCCGGGCCTTCCTCACCTCGCCGGACGGTACGGAAAGCCGTCTTTTCAACGATACGAGCGTCACCATCACGAATGATAAATACCGGGACAATGAAGCGGTGACGGATTTCGAGTGGACTTTTCTGACGAACGCCTTTTGGGGAGAGAAGAATAATGGGACCTGGACTTTAAAAATGGTCGATGTGGCGGCGCAGAATACGGGCACCTGGCTCCAGTACGGCCTGCTCTTTCACCTGGGGAAAATGGAACTCCAGAAGGACGAAGTCATTGACCTGGGGAACAATGACGTCGAGGCGGAATCGCTGACGATGACCAAGTACAGTGGCGCCGGCTATAAGATCAACAGCGGCTATACCTTTTCCGTCCGCGACGGCCTGCGCCTCCTGAAAGGGAAGCTGGAGGTCAACGGGACCTTCGATCTCCAGGGGGCCTACGATTCCACCCTTGACGGCGTCCTGGCCGGAACGGGCACATTCCTGAAGTCCGGTCCGGGAACCCTGACGATCAATGGCGACGGCTCGACATTTACCGGTGAGACGAGTCTTTCCCGGGGACAAATCAACATCGGCGCCGACGGCAAGCTGGGTGGCAAGACGTATGTCAACGCCGGGACGATCCTGGCCGGGACCGGACAAATCGGGGCGCTGAACAACAACGGTAAGGTGAAACCCGGGAACGGCAGCGTCGGGACCCTGAAACTGACAAAATTCGGGGCGTCGCCGGCCGCCGACTATACCCAGGGCAGCGGCGGCACCTTGACGGTCGCTGTCGTGACGCCCACGAGCAACAGCCTGTTACAGGCCCAGGGCAGTGCGACCTTGGATGGGACGTTGGAAACCTTATGGCAGGGGAGCTCGATTCCCCACAACAAAACGGTATTCGGGACGATCCTTTCCGCTGCCGGTGTTTCCGGGAGATTCGCCAATCTCCTCGGCAACAAGATATCCCCAACGCTATTCTTCAAGCCCCAGTATGACCGGGCCACGGAGGTCTATCTCATAACGGAGCGCGATTACGCCACGAGCGATCTGGTTTCCTCCCTGACGGGAAATCAGCGCGCCATATCTCAAATGCTGAACCCGTTGGTCAATTCGGCAAGCGGGGACCTGGATACGGTCCTGGATAAGATCGACAATCTGACGACTAATGCGCAGGTGGCCGCCGCCTTTGACCAGTTGTCTCCCATCGCCGGTATGGCTTACACCAACATGACCTCCGGAGTGGCCTCTTTTCAGACCGGCAATGTCTCCTCCCGTCTGGGAGATTTACGTGCCGGTGTGCAGGGATATAGTTTCCAGGGCCTGGAAAATCTGGACTTCCTTTCCGCAAACAGTTCCCGACCGCCCTTTCTCCTCGCCAGCAACAGTGATGATCTTCAGGGGATGATCCCCGTGGAACCTGATCCACGCTGGGGCTTCTTTATAAAGGGGAATCTTGTCCAAGGGGACCAGAAGAATACCGCGGAGCAGCGGGGCTACGATTTTAAGAACGGCGGCCTTACCCTAGGGACGGACTACCGCTTTTCGGAACGGTTTGTCGGCGGCGTCCTCTTCGGGATGAATGCGGCCAAATCATGGATCAACGACGCCGGAAGCACGGTTAAATTGGACGGTTATACGTTGGGCCTCTATGGGACCTATTTCCGGGAGGCCTTTTATATCGACGGTCAGGCCGGCTACGGATGGAACAGCTTCGATAACAGCCGGCGCATCGTCTTTCCGGGGATTGACCGGACGGCCACGGCGAAACCTGCCGGTGATCAGACGACGGCTTACGGGGGGACGGGTTATGATTTCCAGTTTGGTCCCTGGACTATCGGTCCCGCCCTGACGTTTCAGTATCTCTCCATGGTGATGAACGGCTACACCGAGTCCGGGGCGGACTCACTGAATCTGCAGGTAAGCCGCCGGACGACGGAATCTTATCAGGGGGGCGCCGGTGTGAAGGGGGCCTGGAAATGGGGGCAAGACAAACTTATGATTGTGCCGCGCCTCTGGGTGTTTTACCGGCACGAATTCGGGAGTGTGAATACGGCGACGATGGCCGCTCTGGCCCAGGGGAGTTCGGTCTTTACCATTGAGAGCGTCGCCCCGGAGCGGAACTTCCTTAATGTGGGAACGGGAATCAACGTCCACTGGTCGGATAACGTCCTGGCTTACCTCAATTACGATGCCCAGCTCGGCCAGAGCAACTACAGCGCCCAGAGCGTTGCCCTCGGCCTCCGCGTCCAGTTCTGAGAGGGTCATGGGGTCAGTCGGGGTCAAAGACGTAACCGATGGATCTCAGGCTTTTAAAGTAGCGGGGTTCCTGGGGATTGTCCTCGAAATATTTACGAAAGCGGACGATGAAATTATCCACCGTTCGCGTCGGCATCGCCCCGGTATAGCCCCAGCCCATTTCGAGGAGTTCGCTCCGCGTCAGGGGCTTGCCCCGGTTTGAGATGAAAAGCTTCAGCAACCGCATTTCCTGTTCCGTCAGCTTGACTTCCCCTGCACGGCATTGGGCGGTGAAGGTGTCGAAATTGATGATGTTATTGCCAAAAGAATAGGTTGAGCCCAATTGGGAAGAGCTTCCGGCGCCCTTCGCCGGTTCGTGGCTCCACTCCGCCCGTGTCATGAGCCGATCCACCCTGAGAAGAAATTCGTCGAGATGAAAGGGTTTGGACAGATAATCGTCGACGCCGTAAGCAAGGCCCTTCACCCGGTATTCCGGCTCGCTCTTGGCCGAAAGGATGAGAATGGGCAGCTTCTCATCTTCGATGCGGATGTGGCGGAGGACGGAAAGACCGTCGATGCCGGGGAGCATGATGTCGAGGACGATGAGTTGGGGCCGCCAGTTCCGCCATTCGCGGAGCCCCGCCATGCCGTCCGGGGCAATCCGGACTTCATAGCCTTTCAGGGACAGATTGAGTCTTATCCCCTCAGCGATGTGCAGATCATCCTCGATGATCAGGATCCGCTTCTTTTCCGAATCTTTCATTCCATATTTCCTCTATGATGATTTCTCCCTCCTCCTCAAAGGCGGGTCGGGCCGGGGCAGATTAAGTATGAACGACGCACCTTTCCCCGGGCCCTCACTTTCTGCGGTCATGCCGGCCCGGTGGAGCAGGGCAATCTGCTCGACAAGGTAGAGGCCAAGGCCCGTTCCCTTCGCCGTCATATCATCTGTTTGTCCCGCCTGGTAGAACTTGCGGAAGATTTTCTTCGTTTCCCCCTTTTCGATTCCCACGCCGTTGTCTTCGAATCTTACAGCGAGGCCCTTCTTGTGGGGGGCAAACCGGATGTCGATGCGGGGCTGATCAGACTGGTTGTATTTGATTGCGTTGGTGCACAGGTTCATCAGGAGCATGTCGAATAAGGGCAGGTTAAGCCAGTAATAGTAGGCTTTTTTTAAAGGATTGTGCACGTTGATTTCGCAGCCGCGAAAGAGGTCGGCGTTTTTCGCGCAGAATGCTTCAATATTTTGAACAATATCGACACGAGTTAAGTCTTTCTGGTAGCTCTTGCTTTCGATGCGGGCCAGATCCAGGATACGGTTGATGTTTTCCAGGAGGCGGTTCACATCATGGATCATGAAATCGAGATAACGGAGTTGATCTTCCCGGGGCAATTCGTACTTGGCAAAGGTGTCCAGGTAAAGGCGGAGAGAGGCCACCGGTGTCTTCAGTTCATGGGTGAAATTATTGATGAAGCTTCTCTGCATCCGGTAGAGACGCCAAGTCTTCTCGTTATAGACAAAGATAGTGAAAACTCCCGTCAGGATCAGCCCGACCAGGATGGAAAGGACAAGGATGACAACCCAGGTCTTGATCTCGAAAAACTGCGACGGGTCAAGGTTATATTTCTTTATTATTCTTTGTAATCCGGCACTTACCTCAATATACCAGTAGATGTACAGAAAGAGGGAGGCGGCCAGGGCCGCAATCGACAGGATGAAAATAAGGACTGGATGGAAAAACCATTTTACCCGGTTCATAGGCTCTGGACTCTGCTACACCAGTGCCGGCCGACTGTCAACGGCGGATCGGGGCCGGTGGTTCATCGGAATGTAAAACTAATGTAAAATCAGTATTTAGGACTTTCATTTCTCCGTAAACTTTTCTATGAGGATTCCCAGCGAAATAATAAACGGGGTCAGACTTACTTATTGACATTTGCCGACAAATGTCAATAAGTAAGTCTGACCCCTCCCCGAGAGGAGATCCGTATATGGCAACTGCCAAGCCCCCCGTCCACCCGTTGAGAACCCGCGCCAATATCCTGCTGGCCGGCGTATTTGGTCCATTTGCCCAGAATGACCGGTATGGCAGCCGCAAAAACAATCCCATGGAGCTATATCATAATCAGGTTACCCGTCTCCAGGGCGGTTTCTCCCTGCGCATGTTCCATAGGACCTTCGGGCTTTTGATGATTCAGGCGAACATAGAGGCCCCCTGCACGGTTTTGGACTTTCCGTCGCGAAAGGATTTCATCAGGGAGATTCAGAGCCACGATTACGACATCGTCGGGATCGGGTCCATTCTGACCAATGTCGGCAAGGTGAAAGAGATGTGCGACCTCGTCCGGCGTTACCGGCCGGAAGCGACGATCGTCGTAGGCGGTCATATTGCCGCCCGGGACGACCTCCACCGGGTAATCGACGCCGATTATATCGTCCGGGGAGACGGCATCCGCTGGTTCCGCCAGTTTCTGGGACAGGACGAAAAGGCTGCCATCAGGCATCCCATGGTTCTTTCCGGCTTTGGGGGGCGCATGATGGGCATCGAGCTTCCCCACAGAAAGGGAAACACCGCGGCCATCCTGATTCCCTCCGTGGGGTGTCCCGTTGGGTGTAATTTCTGCTCCACCTCCGCCTTCTTCGGGGGGAAAGGCAATCATGTCAACTTTTTCGAGACGGGGGAGGAGCTTTTTTCCGTCATGTGCCAGATGGAGGAAAAACTGTCGGTGCGCTCCTTTTTTGTCCTCGACGAGAATTTTCTCCTCCATCGCCGCCGCGCCCTCCGCCTCCTGGAGCTGATGGAAGAACATGGGAAATCATGGTCTCTCGATGTCTTCAGTTCCGCCCGGGTTATCGAGTCGTATTCCGTGGAGCAACTCGTGAGGCTGGGGGTGACCTGGGTGTGGATGGGCCTGGAAGGGGAGGAAAGCGCCTACCGGAAACTCAGCGGCGTCGATACCCGCAAGCTCGTGAAGACCCTTCAGTCCCATGGCATCCGCGTCCTGGGCTCCTCCATTATCGGCCTTGAAGACCACCGGCCGGAGGATATGGACAGGATAATTTCCTACGCCATCGCCCACGACACCGATTTCCACCAGTTCATGCTCTACACCCCCAATCCCGGCACCCCTCTTTACCGGAAACATTCAGAGGAGGGAAACATCCTCTCCGAGCAGGAATTGCCTCTTGCCGACCGGCATGGTCAATACCGCTTCAGCCATCGTCATAATCATATTACGGGCGGCAGGGAAGAAGATATCCTCCTCAACGCCTTTCAGAAGGATTTCGAGGTGAACGGACCCAGCCTGTATCGCCTCATCCGCACCATGCTGAACGGCTGGCAGCGCTACCATGACCATCCGGACAAGTGTGTGCGGGATCGTTACGCCTGGGATACGGCGCCCCTGCGGACCGCCTACACCGGCGCTGTCTGGGCCATGAAAAAGTGGTATCGGCAGAATGACGTCATGAAGCATAAAATCGATGAACTGCTGAAGGACCTTTATCGGGCCTACGGCTGGAAGACGCGGTTGTTGAGCCCCGTCATCGGCGCTTATGCGTTGGCTTGCCTCATCCGTGAAGAGCGGCGCCTGAAAAAAGGATGGGCCTGCGAACCTTCGTCCTTCGTCAACAAGAACGCCGCCGCGCTGGCCTTGAGAAAAACCCGTCGCCTCCGCCTTGACGTCGCCATCCCCGAGACGTCAACCGCCTCGTAATAAACGGGGTCAGACTTACTTATTGACATTTGCCGCGCAAATGTCAATAAGTAAGTCTGACCCCAATTCCTACAATCCCAGTTTTCGGTCAATCTTGAGCTTGTTGACGGCGAGGACTTCCCCCGTCTCCACGCGGAGCAGTTTCAGAAATATTTCGTAGTTGTCCTGGGAGAGGTAAATCTTCCCGGTGATGATCATTCTTGCCCCCATGAGCTTGCCGGCGGCGGCGGCGCTTTTGTCGTCCACGATTCCCGTGCCCTGGAGTTTGAGTTCATCAAGGATTTTCTGCATATCCTTGCGTTCCACGATCCGGAAAATCTTGTTTTTCCCGAGGGAAAAGCTCATCTGGGCGGTGAAATACTCGGCATTGGAGGTCGTCGCCGGTTTCTCCGGGGAAAAGGGAATGAGGCTTGCCGCCGTTCCCTTTTCGATCTGGATGGACGAGTAGTCGATTAGTTGGGAAACGGCCTGTTCAAAGAGTTTCTGGAGGGTATCGTCCTTTCTTTCGTCGTCCCGCGAAATTGCCTGGAAATAGGCGTCTCCATCCGTCAGGGGCCGGTCCGACAGGTAACTCAGCTCTTCTTTCGTAAAACGGATAATGATGCTTTCCAACTTGTCGGTCTGGAAGTTGGCCCCCGTATGATGGCTGACGCTTCCCTCTTTGCCGCCCTCCGCTTCCCCCCGCTCGCCGTAGGTCAGGAAGATGTATTTGGCATAGGTGTACTGGGAGACCTGCCGCAGGATATATTCCCCGGAAATATCCAGCCCCCCCGTGCCGATGGTGAACATCTTGATGCCCATGCTGCGGGCGTCATGGACGGCGTTCACGTAGGTGTATTTCTGCCCGTAATCGAGATGGGCCGTGGCGTCGGTGATGAGATAACACAGCCGGATGCCGTCTTTATTCCAATTGATCTTTTCGATACCGTCCTGCAGGGCGGATTGAAGGTCTTCCGGGGTGTCGCCCCCGCCCGCCGCCGTTACCTGATTCAACTCGCCGCGGAATTTGTCGAGATCACCCGTCAGGGGAATGACCCGGGTGACGTATTCATCGCCCCGGTCCTTGTAAAGGACCATGCCGAAGCGGATTTTCGGTTTTGAGGAGAGAGAGGCCAGGTTCAGGTTGATGATTTCGATCGTGTTCTTCAGCCGGCTGATTTCCTCTCCCATACTGCCGGTGGTGTCCATGATGAAGAGGATATCGAGAGGCGTGTGCTCAGGAACATAGCGCGTCCGGCCCAGGCGCACCGCCAGCTCCCGGGGGCCCTGCCGGTCGATGAAGATCTCCTGTTGCGCCTGTTGATACGTGATCACGGCACGATAACGGGAAAGGGACTTGTCGTATTCGGAAGGGAAGAACAGAAAGGTTCCGTCGGCGTAGCTCTTTCCCGCACACAGGCGCTGCCGGTCGTCATAGACGACGATTTCGGCGTTGCTCACGGTCTTGTCATCTTTATCGCGTACCTTCAGCATGATCCTTTCTTCGATAGGGATGGCATAATGGCGAGCCTGTTTTGCGTATTTCTGTAAGAAGGAGACGAAGTAATTGAATTGCTTGTTGTCGTCGGCAAAACCGGCCTTCAGGCCCGAGGCGGACGGCGGCGCCGCCGGGCGGGAGAGGCGCGGCCCCGAGGGGGCCGACGCTTTCGCTGCCGCTTCCGTCCTTTTTTTTACCGGCCCGTCGAACTCCTTCATGATGGGGCCTTTATCCGCCGTTTTCATGGCGTCGCTTTTGGAAATCGATTCCTCCGCGCCGAGGGCGACTTCTCTGCCTGGTTCAGATGGTTTGACAGGAGGGGGTGAAGAAGGAGATGCCGAGACGGCGTCGGCAGCGGCACCGTCTTTTTCTGTCTTCCTGGCGGTATCCATACCCGCGCAGCCCATAACGATCATGACGATCAAGGCAATGACGATGAGGGCAATATTTTTTAAATGCATATGCGATTCCTTCCTGCGATATGTCTCTATGTTCGAACAATTTCCTGTTTCCGTCAAGTTTTATATAAGACGCTGTCGGTTTTATGCCGGGCGCCATAGAAAATCACTCAATCTGTTTGCCTTAAGGGTCATTTTTTGTTAAGGATAAAATAATGAAAGAACCGAACGAAAACTTATTGAATGTATATCGGGAGCAGACACTAAGCGATAAGCAAGGAGCAAGGGAGGAAAAATGACCGATTATTGGGTAAAAATTACCGAAAAAGAAGACGAGGAAGTTCGCCGTCACCATTATCTTGTGACGGCCAACGATATCAAGGAGGCCAGAAAGGTGGCGCAGGAGTTCATCCGGCATTTCTGCGACGAAGACGATGAGCCTGAAGCCATTGCCGATGGTTTTGCCTTTTGCAACCGGGCGATTACCGTGCATATCGCCGACATCAAGGAGACCACCCGCGAAGAATTTAAGGAATTCCTCTTGAAAACGCATACCATCGACTGGAAGTAAATCCTCATATCCAACCCCATCCCCACCCCGGCCCTCCCCTTGAAGGGGAGGGAGTTTTTAATCTCTCCGGGTCGAATTCCCCGCCGCTTGCGGCGAATAGAACGCTACCGCTCGGAGATACCCCGCTGCTTGCGGCGGGGTATCTCATTAGCGGCCTTTCCTCGCTTCATTCGGAATGACATGGCGCGAGGGGGGGGCGAAATGATATAGTTGAGGAAGTTGGAATGACATGACGAGGGCTTTCGACTTTTTACGAAGATGTCACCTGTTTATCTTTTTAGCCTTCCTTCCTTTTTTTACCCCAACGGACTGTACAGCCCTTTCTGCCGCCCGAACAAGGTCTATGCCGATGTCGTTTGCCCATTTCTCGTAAACGGGCTTTGTCTTGACCTTGAAAGCCTGGAACTGCTCCGGCGTCAGTAGGGTGGCCTCCATGCCATTCTTTCTCAGGACGTCGAGGGAGGCGGAACTGTCCGCAAGTCCTTCCCGAGCCGCCTTTTTCTGCCACCTTGCCGCTTCCCGGGCGGCTTTACTGATAATCTCCCGATCTATCTTGTCCAAGGCCTCCCATGTTTCCTTACTGGCCGCAAAGATCAGCGGGTCAAACGCATAATGCCAGAAGGTGATATGTTTGTTTGCTTCCCAGAGCCGGTAAGGGATCGTGATGGAGGCGACGGGATTTTCCTGGCCATCCACCGTACCCGACTGGAGAGCGCCCAGGGCTTCTTCCCAGTTCATGGCTACCGGGGCGGCCCCCAGGGACTTGAAGATGTCCATGAAGATCGGCGTCCCGACAACACGGATCTTTAGGCCCTGCAGGTCGTCCGGGGTGTGAATCGCCCGTTTGCTGTTGGTGATCTCCCGGAAGCCGTTTTCCCCCCAACCCAGGGCTATTGCCCCTTTATCAGCAAGAATTCGGAATATCTTTCTGCCGACTTCACCGGCCTCCAGGGCATCGACTGCTTTGTAATCGTTATGAAAGAGAAAGGGCAGGGAAAATAGATTCAGTTCTTTGACCGTTGTGGACCAGTTGATGGTCGAACCGAGGGCAAAATCGGCGACGCCCTGTTGGAGGAGCAGGAACTCGTTGGTCTGTTTCCCCGCGTAGAGCCGGCCGCGGAAGTAAGGTTTGATCACAATGCGCCCGTCCGTCCGCTTTTTCACCAGATCGGCGAACATCTGGGCCCCCTGTCCCCAGGGCCCGGTCGGTTCGACCACGACGCTCATCCGGTATTCCGCCTTGTAAGCCGCCATGCCCGGCGCGGCCGGGATAAAAAGGAACAGACAAATCACCGTTAATCCCAACATTTTCTTTCTCATACCCAATACTCCAAGTATTCATTGCGTGTCATGGCTAACGGTCGTCTTCCGCTTCCCGCTCAAAGGCCCCGGCGGCGTCTTTTTTGTCTTTCTGAAAATAGCCCCCGTAATGGGTCTCAAACATCTCGATGATTTTGTCATACGGCACGTCGGAAAAGGAGCCGTGATCAGTCACATATTCCATATGACGCCGCCCATCCACATCATAGGGATGAAAAATGGCGTCGTTTTCTCCGTCGAATTCGAGGGGCTTAACGTGGAAGCGTTCACAGAGGGAGCTGTTGAAGGTCGGGGTGACCTTGAGCCAGCGGCGGTTGAGCATAAATTCCGTGTAGCCGTGATAGATGAACAGGTCGGTCTGCATGACCTTTTTCAGCCGCTCCGTCGTGAGGTGATTGCGGACGTCGGCGAAGCGCAGGCGGCTGGGGATTCCTGCCGCCCTCCCCGCCGCGGCCAGGACGATGGCTTTGGCCACGCAGTAGCCGTAGCCCTTGCCGATGATCACGCTGGCCCGGAAGGCTTCGGGGGTAAATTCAATCCGGTAGGGATCGTATTGAATTTCGTCACGGACGGCGTTGTATAGCTTAATAGCTTTATCCTTATGACTAGTTATGCCCGCTGTTACCCTGTCGGCAAAAGCGATGACCGCTGGTGAATTGCTGTCGATAAATACTGTCGGCTGTAAAAATTCAGCGAGAGCAATACTATCCTCTCTTTCCATGACGATTTTCCCTCCTTCGCCGGAAACCCATCCCCACCCTAACCCTCCCCTTGAAGGGGAGGGAACTAAACGAAGATGAAGTTCTTATCGCCTTACCCCCGCACCCCACACCCCATTAATAATAGGAGGGAACTAAACGGAGATGAAGTTCTTATTACCTCCCCCCGCCCTCCTCCTGAATAGGAGTGAGAAAATTACTTTTTGCGGGGCAACATTATTCACCGCAAGTATGGGCAATAAGAAACGGGGTGTCAAGAAGTTAATAAATTTCGAACACCTTGATTGACGTTATCGGCAAGATGATGTAAGAGCTGTTCAATTAATATAATATTATGAAAAACATAAAAAAATCGAGGACAGATATCCCCGGCGCCAGAACGGGATAGGGATGAAGGGAGTGGAGGAGAGAATGATAAAGTCGGCATGGGGGCGTTTTGCCTTCCTATTGGTTATCGTTGCCATCTGTAATTTGACAACGGCTTGCGGTATGGTGGCAATACACGTCATGAATAATTCCTATGAATCCCTGGCCGGGACCAGGAAGGATGCCGCATATCCCGGCTCCGGGTTTCAAAAGATTGTTGTGATCGGTCTGGTAGAAAACGGCTCCACCCGGATAGCGTACGAGAATACCTTTATGAATCAGTTTATTGGAGAAGGCGTGAATGCGGCTATCAGCAGCATTCACCTACCTGATGCCGATTCATTGAGAAATAAATCCCTTGTTGAGAGGGTAATCTGGAATGGGGGCTTCGACGGCGTCATTACCGTCGAAGTCAAAAACATTGCTGAAGACGAGACACCGCAATGGCTCAAGACCTGGGTGGCAGTTCCCGTTCCCGGCCGGGATGATTTGTTCGGGGTCCTTGCCAATGCTGATAAATCGCTGCCCGTCACTGCCGAAAAGATAAGATTTGAGGTTATCCTCTGGGATGGGAAGACGGCCAAACAGATCTGGGTGGGGACAACCATAGCGGTCGATAAGCACTGGATATTAAGGGAAGCTCACCCTGCCGCCCATTCCACGGTGAAGACATTGATAAAAGCCGGTCTACTGCGGTCGACTTTGTGAGAAAAGGGTCTCACGGCAGAATGCTTACCTCTTGGCGCCGGCAGAATGCGAAATTTTTCTTTTGCTGTCAAAAGTCTTTAAATCGCTCATCTCCCATCGGTATCACCCGGTTGGGTCGAACCTTCATGCTTGGATGATAGGG
>Ga0209749_1001925_pt1 | contig 15763 bp, 12 predicted proteins | sample EPASupsiteSAE347_FD_187267 | JGI IMG/M metagenome (GOLD analysis project Ga0209749, IMG submission 187267) | Bioremediated contaminated groundwater from EPA Superfund site, New Mexico - Sample SAE3-47 (SPAdes) (version 2) | ecosystem: Environmental > Aquatic > Deep subsurface > Groundwater >... | reverse complement strand
GGCTTCTTTATAACCTTCTGCGTAGATGGATAGCTTTTCCTCTGTTCTATAATAATCAAGAGAAGCCTGATTCCACCAGTCAAAATCTGAATTAAAGACTTCTATTCCTTCTTTCGGCCATTTTAATTTTTTCATGTTATTCTTGAGCAATGACATCAATATCTCTCCTATAATAAATGTTTTTAAATATCTATCCTATCCTCGCAACACGAAACCCAAAAAGAAAGATGCAAGAGTCTGGCTTGAAGTTGTAGCGTCTGGCACAACGCACGTTGATTGGAAAGTCACCCCACGAACCACCACGCAAAACACGGTCAGCACCAGATGACGGTCCTTTAGGATCAACTTGCGGCGAATTCAGATAATATTTTGCACCATACCAATTCTGGCACCATTCCCAGACATTACCGGTCATATCATACAAACCAAATTCATTCGGTTCGTATGAGCCTACCGGTGCAGTATAAACATAGCCATCATCGTAACCATCCCAAAATCCGCCCCATTCGTGTGCCCTTTTCAGAGATTCATCGGCGATATTGCCGCCTTTTCTGCCTTCCGGTCCAAGATTCCCCCACGAGTATTTGTAATTCTTGCCGCCACAGCGCGCCGCATATTCCCATTCGGCCTCCGTCGGCATGCAATACGTTTTTCCCGTCTTGCGACTCAGCCATTCGCAGTAGGCCATTGCATCATACCAGGAGACATGGATCACCGGATGATTCAATTCACCCGAACGGCGCACATTTCCCTGCGCATCACAACGCCAGTCGACTCCCGCTTTCTTCTCCCAAGCACTTCCTGTCCAGCAAGGACTACCATCTCCTTTTTCGGCGTCCGTATGATAGCCAGTTTCCGAAATAAACTTTTCAAACTCCGCGACAGTCACTTCATATTTTCCCATCCAGAAGTCGCCGACCGTCACAGTATGCACTGGTTTTTCGTTGTCCTCTCCATCGTTACTGCCCATCTGGAAGGTGCCGCCTTTGATGAAGACCATTTTGGGGAGATCGTCGGATTTAGGCGTTCCATTGAGCGACTTTGAGGGCGGCACTGTTTGGTTACCTGCCAGTTGTCCGGCGACTTCACTTAGGCAGGTCATGACATCGCCAATGTCGCCTTTCAGGTCGCACTTGCCGCCGCTGATCAGGTTGCCTTTTTCGACGTCGATCAGACGCGCTGTGACCGAGTATGTTTGCCCGACATGACTCACCGAGCCCGCAACCATTTGCTTAACTGCCAGAAGTTGACCAACTTCCACGGCGCAGGCATCCGAAGTACAGCCGGTCATCTGGAATTGCTGTTCTTTCAGGATCGCGTCCATTTTCTCGCGTTCCAGGACGACGAATTTGCCGGTCAGAAAGAGTTCCAGTCTCAGGCGGTCAGTCAATGCGCTGGCGTCGGCTTTTGAGACGTTTTTTCCTTCAAAATCAATAACGGCGATATTGGTCTGACCGTTGAGTGTCAATGCCAGAAAAAGTAAAGCGGCCAGTAATTTCTTTTTCATTATCTCCTCTTTATCAGTTATTTAATAATAAAACGAATTCAGGAGAATATCAAGAGTTTAAAATTGGGAGTGCATTAACAATGTTGATGCTTGCGAATGCAGTTCGCAGTATTCCTTTCCTCACTTCGTTCGGAAATGTGCCAACATTTTTGGCACACTCCGGAATAGATTTTTCCGGTTTGAGAACCAGCCGGAACGCGTAATCCGTGGCTGTGCCTGTCAATTGGTACTCCAGCAACCTCGCGACCTTGATTTTTAACCAAATTTCCATATCAAACAACTATCAGTCCTTGTTTTTCAACCAATTTTTCTAGTAAAACAACCGTCGTTCCTTGTTTTTCAACCATTCGTCCGTATAAAACAACCATCATTCCTTGATTTTCAACCTCAAAATCCGGCTAAGGTGAAAAGGGTACAATACGCTGTGCCCCTACATTTATTATTTGATCTTTGCGTCCCTTTGCGAACTTTGCGAGAGATTACTTCACGAAGACCACTTTTTGCATGGATGTACGATTGCCGGCTTGCATGCGGATGACGTAGATGCCAGCGCTAAGGTTCTGCGGCTGCCAGGTTACCGAATAAGTGCCTTTAAGAGTATAAGTGCTGATAAGAGTCTCAACCAACTGCCCGCACATGTTGTAAACTTTCAGAGTAGCCTGACCATCTTCGGATAATCCGTAGCGGATGGTCAAACGCGGATTGAATGGATTAGGATAAGCGGATTGTAAGCCAAACACTAACGGCACCTGCATATCCTCGACCTCAACCTTGACCTCAACCTCCTCATGCCAGGTGATTTTCCCGCAGTAATCCACATCCGCCAGACGATAGCGATAGGTCGCACCCGAAACGACCGCCGCGTCGGTATAGGCATACTCATGCGCTTCGGAAGTGCTACCATGCCCGGCGACAGATTTTATGTCAACGTAGGAAGCGATCTGTGACCATTCAGCGGGCAAATCATGATTTGCCCCTACGGTTTTTCTTTGAAGGATAAAGCCGAGGTTTTCGGTCTCGGATTCGGTATTCCATGTCAAAACGACCGCTCCAGCCAGATATTCAGCCTTGAAAGCCGTCAATCCGACCGGTAAGGAGTTGTCCGACTCGTCGCCGCCAACGCCAAATTGCGAGAAACTCGTGAGTCCGGTGCGATGCACAATCGGTGCACTGTTTGAACCGGTTCCGGCGCTGTGCGAACCGCTTACGCTCCAGCTCGACCCGGCGTCGGCCCGTTTCAGCAGATGCAGATCGGTATAGTCCGAAATACTGTTGAAACTGGTTGCAGTCAGATCCAGGCTATATGTCCCATCAGTCAGACCGTTGCCGGATGTCAGAGTCCAGTAGCCGTCCGAAGCGACTTTTGTGATTTCATAAGTATCGTCGGTAACCGGCAGGCCGGTGCTACCCGGATTGGAAGCTGTGAAAGTCGCCAGCAGTGTGCCACCGGAAGTCGGGGCGGTTGTAAAACTGACGTTCGCCGGGCGATAATAGGTCGCCGTTCCGACCGGGAACAGCACATCGGATACAGTCGATGCGGCAAACCAGCGTTTGAGGTTGCCGATGACCGTTCCGCTGGTGCGCGACAACGAACCGGTCGAACTGGCGCTGGAACCGATGGTCAATGTATAACTATCGGTTGTGATATTTCCCTGCGTCATCGTCAGTTCACTTGTGACAGTTACATCTGCACTTAATATGATGCCACTGGCATTATTAATTGTAACATAGGTTCCTCCGGTAAAGCATTCACCGGGGCTGTAAGTCTCGAGTATCCATTCACTCGGCCAGTAACGGTATGTGGAAAATCTCAACACACCACCGTCGTAACCTACGGGAGCGGTTGAAGCGCCGCCCGTCAGCCAGATAGCGCTGCCGGAACTCCAGGAAACATAACCACCGGTACTGTTATCGGACATATAACAATATCCGCTTCCGGTGAATTTTAGAGTCGTATTGGCACCGATGGTCAGATGCTGATAGATTTTTGTTATGGCGGTCGTGGTGCCGCCACCGACGATAATGAATGGGAAGGATTTCGACCCGCTCGTCCAGGTGTTTTCGGCGTTTTCCCATAGATTTCCGCCATAAATCCCGAAACCATTATTGGTATTGCCACTCCCGGTGTTGCCGGCATAACTGTACAGATACAGATTGTTCAGATAAGCACCGTATCCGCTGTTGCTATTGAATGTATTGTTGTCGATAGCGGCGATTGTGTTGCTGGTTAAGTACAATCCGTCGGCCCCGTTGCTTGCGAAGGTGTTATAGGTAATTGAAATACCGGTTGTGGCTTCCGTAACATACGCGCCGTTACTGCCGTTATTCGAGGCGGTACTGTAACTGATTTCCGGATTGCAGTTATTGACATATAAACCGTAATTCTGGCTGTATTCGCTGGTGCTGTTGGTAAAGTGACCGGCGTCAGATTTGTAATAATACACATTGGCGTTGTTGGTATTTCCGCTCGTCCTCCCGCCGTAACGAACCCGGCAATAATCGAAATAGCCGATGCCTTCATAAGAAGAACCGTCGAGGTAAATTCCATCCCAGTCGCCGCCTGACGGACTGGTGGCGGTGCCGTCGCCTTTGGTGTCACCACCATAGTCATCGTCGTTGATGGAAGTAAAAGTAACCAGCGAACCGCTTTCACCATTTACGTCCAGCGTTCCGTTCGCCTTTATATACGAACCGGAGTTTCCCTTGATGATGGTTCCGGCATTCAGGGTTAAGGTATATCCCGAATTGATTTGGGTCAGTCCCAGCAAAATGAATGGAAAAGAAGACGACCCGCTCGACCAGGAACAATTGGCGCTCACGGTTCCCTTGAGGCCGAATCCGTTTGTGGAATTGCCGGTACCGGTGTTACCGGAGTAAGATATTAACGCTATCCCATCGCTGCCGGCGCTGTTTCCCAGGTATACTCCGTAGCCGGAATTATTGGAGAAAGTGTTGTTGGTAATGGTCGGTGATGAATCGCTGGAATAACCATACAGACCATGTCCGGAATTATTACTGATCGTACTGCTGCTGATCGTTGGTGAACAGCTATAGACACAAATTCCGTAATAGCCGCTGTATTCGATCTGACAATTGCTGACATAGCTGGCATCGTTGGCGTTTGAGAACCGGATATTCCCATATTGGCCGGTCGAGAGTCCGCCATAACGAACCCGGCAGTAATCGAAGTAACCATAACCGCCATCGATATTGATTCCCTGCCAGTCGCCGGCCGCCGGAACTCCGTCCGAACCACTGATCGTTTCGCCGTAGGTGTTATCATCCCGGGAGGTAATCACAACATTGCTGGATGAATTGCCGTTGACATCAAGAGTACCGACCACATTGATATAAGCGTTCGGTGCAAATTTTACCACCGCACCGGCTTCAATTGTCAAAGTCGTTCCCGAGGCAACGCTCGCACTGGCGGAAAGATAATGCGTTCCGGCCGACCACGTTCCGGAGACGGAGCCGCTGTGAGTTTCGTAACTGAAAAGAATGGTGGTCAATAAAAAGAATACACAACAAAGAAACACAGTGAGTTTTTTGGTCAACATAATAGTACTCTCTCGATAATTAAATCATTAATATTGACTGTAATATTCCGAACTCTGATCGAAATAACAATGGGTTCTTCTTCCCAAAACACGATTTAGGAATAGAGGAGCGTTTTCGAGTTGGTATTTTGAATTTTAGCGCAGGCTGCGGATATATTCGGAAGGCGACGAGCCGTTGACGGTTTTGAAGACGCGGTTGAAGGCCGAGCGGGAATTGAATCCGACCCTCAGATAGAGTTCGTTGATTTTGACATCACCGGCTTTTTCTTCGATCAGCCGGGTGGCGGCTGCAATTCGGTATTTATTGATCAATGAAACGAAATTCTGATCATAAACCTCGTTGATTACCTGTGAAATTTTTCGGGCCGGCACATGAACTTTTTTGGCAAAGAGGCCGATATGTAAATCAGGGTTAAGATATAGCTGATTGATGCTCAGATATTCATCGATGACAGCTTTAATGCCGTTTTTTTCATCGATAGTAATTACACCCCTGAGGTTAGAATCCAGTTTATGCGATATTCGATTGAAGCGCGATTGCAACACAATCAGATTTTGTTTAAAACCGATATAGACCGCAAAAATGATAAAAGGCGTTGTCAGCAATATATCAACGAAATTCTTCTGGTCGCCGGTCCAGTTGGTAAACAGGCCCAGAATAGCGGCGGCTCCTTCGTAGAAAATTACCGCTACGATATAAAACGAGATATATCTGACGAGCAGAGTTTCCGTGAAATTGCTCCCGAGGTTTTTCTGCGCAATTTGAATCAGCTTCAGGGTCAGAAAGATGTAAACGACAGTTTGCAGATAATAAGCCGGGATTATTACCCATTGGCATAATGCAAAAGCATGCAGGCCGGTGTTTCTTTCGGAGAGATGATATGTCGCGATCTGTAGTTTCTCGGCGTAGCCGAGTGGATAATAAACGAAAGCCAGGACGATGAAAATTATCGTCGGCAGGATCGTGTAAACCCACAGGGGCGGACGATTATTGTCCCGTCCGTTAAAAACCAGATCGCGCGAATAGGCATAAATCAACGGATAGATCATCAGGTTGGCCCAGAACATTAAAGGCAACAAAAATCTGACCGCGAACGGAATACCATTAATCAGCAGATCGTCGGCGATCAGTACGAACATTATTGCCAGCAGACCCAGTTTAAGATAAAGCCGCGGCTTGGTCCGGAAGCGCTCGATCTGAAACAGGAAAAAGAAAAATGTCAGGAAGAGGATAACGAAAATAATGGTCAGGACATCGAACAGGGAAAACAAAATCAGCGCTTTCTTATTTCAGCAGGAAAATTGCTCATCCGGAGTTTTGAAACTTGGACGAATTCTAAATCATGCATGTCGTTACCAGATTGAATCCAACGAAATTATAAAAGCCGCGACAATAACGGATGATATAATAGAAAATATTGTCCTTACCTGCAACAGGATTTTCACTCTATGATGTGCGACCGGTCAAATGAAAATTTTCCGCAAAGGAATTCGCTCTTGATTCGCGCTGGTTATCTTTGTAAAATGTCGAAGCGAAAAAATAATAAGGGCGAGAGTATATGAACGAAGTTTTAAGCAGGATTGAACAACTAACCGCTTCCGGTCAGGCCGGTGTCGTCGTGACGGTTGTGGAAAATTTAGGAGCGGCGCCGGGGAAAGTATCCTTCAAGATGCTGGTTCGGCCGGATGGTAAAACCTTTGGCACGGTCGGAGGCGGCAGTCTCGAAGCGGCGGCGATTCGGGATTCTGTAAAGATTTTCCAATCACAAAAATCAGAATTGAAGAGATACGATCTGGAATCGCTGGGCATGTCCTGCGGCGGCAGTTCGACGCTATTCTTCGATTATTTTCCGGCGGCGCGCACTCTGCTGATTTTCGGCGGTGGTCATTGCGGGCAGGCGCTTTATAAAATGGCGCCGCAGATTGGCTTTCACGTCCGGGTTTTCGATAATCGCCCGGAATTGCGCCCGCAATTTACCGAAGCGGATTTGACCCTGTGCGACTTAGCGAAATTGCCGACGGAAGCGCTTCCGGACTCCAATTGCTATGCCGCGATTATGACCTACAACCATCAATTTGATTACACTGTCCTGCGGCAGCTGCTGACCTGCGGCAAATCATTCGAATATATCGGACTGATCGGTTCGGCGCATAAAGTCGGGGAAATCCGCGCCAGCCTGGCGAAGGAAAACATCGCAGTTCCGGACTGTTTTTATTCACCGATTGGTCTGAACATCGGCGCCCAAACTCCGGCCGAAATCGCGGTCGCAATCCTGGGTGAAATCGTCGGCGTGGTGAATAAAACCGAGACTGATTCTTTGAGAAAAAAGGCTTAATTAACCGAGGAGATCGCTAAGGACGCGGAGAAAACTAAACTTATTTTTTTATTCCAATTTGAAATGAAATATTTGAAATTTGAATTTTGAAATTAGCAATCTCCAATCTCCAATATTCAATTAAAAATCTTCTCTACCATTTTTCCGAAGAAACGATTATCTTTGTCATTGATGTCGGATTCAGCCAAACACGAACTTAAATACGTCGGACAGTCGATTGTACGGGTCGATGCGGCCGATAAGGTCCGTGGCGCGGCCCAATATATCAATGATATTGAATTTCCCGACCTACTGATCGGCATAACGATCCGCTCGACGCGTCAGCGTGCGAAAATTCTACACATGGTCGTACCGGTATTGCCGCCCGACGTTACGTTCGTAACGGCAGATGATATTCCCGGTGAGAATTACGTGGCGCTTTTTAACAAGGATCAGCCGTTGCTGGCTAGGGATGTCGTTAATTACCTCGGCGAACCGATTGCGCTATTAGCCGGAATCGATGAAGATGCGTTACGGAAACTGGCAGCGCAAATCCAGATTGATTACGAAGATTTGCCGGCAATTTCTTCGATTGAAGACGCGCTGTCTGGTAAGTTCAGTCCGATTTATGGCGATGACAACGTTTTTAAAATCTACAGCTACGTCAAAGGCGACCCGGATAAAGCATTCGCGGAAAGCGCATTCGTATTCGACGATACTTTCCATACCGGTTACCAGGAGCAGGCCTATCTTGAAACGCAGGGCATGGTCGCGTTTCCTTATCAAAATGGCGTAAAAATCGTCGGGTCGTTGCAATGTCCGTTTTACATTCAGAAAGGTCTGGCCGCTGCGCTGAAACTCGACGCGCACGATATTGTCGTCGAGCAGGCGATAACCGGCGGAGCGTTCGGCGGCAAGGAGGAATTCCCTTCGTTGATTTCCGGGCACGCCGCGCTTCTGGCATTGAAAAGCGGTAAGCCGGTGAAGATTACTTACGACCGGCATGAGGACATCAGTGTGACGACCAAGCGCCACCCGTCGAAGAGCATTCGCCGGATCGGATTCGATAAAGATCATCGCATTACTGCGATGGACATCGATTTTGTATTGAATGGCGGCGCGCACAGCACGCTCACGCAGGTCGTTCTGGCGCGCGGGGCTTTAGGTTCGCCGGGCGTTTACAAATGTAAAAATATCCGACTGCTCTCTCGGGCGGTGGCGACCAACCAATTACCGTCGGGCGCATTTCGCGGTTTCGGGGCGCCGCAGGCGTTCTTCGCCATTGAAGCCCAGATGAATCACGCCGCCTATCGGCTGAATGTCGATCCGTATTCCTTGCGCAAGAAAAATATTCTGCGGCTCGGCGACTGCACCGCGACCGGCCAACTGCTGAAAGAGTCGGTCGGCCTGGAAAAAGCCATCGATGCCGTCGCCGAACGCACTGATTTTGTGAAAAAATATAACCAGTATCACTCTCAAGCGCATACTGGTCAGGCGTTAAAAGGCATTGGCATGGCGACTTTCTTCCACGGCTGCGGTTTTACCGGCAAAGGCGAAGAACTCATCAAGGCCACAGCCTCGGTCGATTATTCAAATGAAACCGGTGTGCTGATCCGCATCGCCACGGTCGATATGGGCCAGGGCATGAACACCGTCATGCGCCAGATCGCGGCCGACGCGCTGAGTTTGCCAATTGACCGTGTCAGAGTGAATGTTCCAAATACTGCTGAAGTCCCGAATTCCGGGCCGACGGTGGCTTCGCGCACGACGATGATTATCGGCGGATTGATCTGTCAGTGCTGTGCCGATCTGTTGAAACAGGTCGGTGCAACACCCATCGCAAAAGATTTTGCAGAAAAAGCTAGGTTGTCCAATGTCAAGATCCTCACCGCGACCCGCGATTACCGCGTGCCGGACGATGTCGTCTGGGACGAGGATAAATTCGTCGGCGACGCCTACCCGATCTATTCCTGGGCGGCGGCGGTTGTAGAAATCACGGTCGATCCGATTACTTTCGAAGTGACGGTCGATAAGATCACGGCGGCACATGACATCGGTAAAGCGATCAACCCGATTCTTGTCGAAGGCCAGATCGAAGGCGGTTCCCTGCAAGGTCTGGGTTACGCCTCGATGGAAGTCATGACGGAAACCAACGGTCGGCTGAATCAGGCCAGTTTTACGGACTATATTATTCCGACTACTTTAGACACGCCGGAAATGGAGACGATCATTCTCGAAGAAAAGTATTCGCGCGGACCGTTCGGGGCTAAGGGTGTCGGTGAACAACCATTGGTCGGCATCCCGGCGGCTTATGTCGGCGCAGTCGAAAATGCGTTGGGAGTCGAATTCTTTGAGATACCATTGACTCCCGAAATTATTCACCGCAGAGTTCGCGGAGAATGCGGAGAAATATTTAGTAATGTCTGATAGAATGATTAATACAAATAAAAACTCCGCGCCCTCAGCATGCTCCGCGGTTTCTGTGGTGAGTCTTACTGTCAATGGTATCACTCGCACTTCGAAGGCCTCTCCCTCGACGCGGCTGCTTGATTATCTGCGAGAGGAATTGAAATTGACAGGCACGAAGGAAGGTTGCGGCGAAGGCGAATGCGGCGCCTGTATGGTTCTGCTGGATGGCAAAGCGGTGAATTCCTGTTTGGTTCTGCTGGGGCAATGCGCCAATCGCAAGGTTATTACGATTGAAGGCATCGATGCGCCCGAATTATTCAAAGCATTCGAAGAAACCGGCGCCGTGCAATGCGGTTTCTGTACGCCTGGATTTGTCGTTTCAGCCCATGCTCTTCTGCAGCAAAATCCACATCCAACTGTCGCCGAAATCAAGGAAGCACTCTCCGGAAATCTGTGCCGTTGTACGGGGTACAAGAAGATCATTGAGGCAGTTGAAAGAGTGACGAGTGACGGGTAACGAGTGACGAACGGAGTCCAATGACAACAATAAAATCACATAAAGATCTGGAAGTTTGGAAGAAAAGTATTGCACTGGTTTCGGAAGTCTATACATTGACCCGCGATTTTCCAAAAGAAGAGATATTCGGAATTACATCCCAAATCCGCAGAGACGTTATTTCTATTCCAGCTAATATTGCCGAAGGCGCAGGACGAAATTCTAAGAAGGAATTTATCCAGTTCTTATTTATTTCCTTGGGATCGTTAAGCGAATTAGAGACGTTGCTTATTCTTGCAAACAATCTTAATCTTATAGGCGATAATTCTAATCTGAATACGGAAGTAACCTCCATTCGGCGAATGTTGTTAGGTCTGATTAATTCCTTGAAAAGTAAATAGAATGTCCATCTCTTTAACCAGTCACCCGTTACCCGTCACTTGTCACTCGTCACTAAATCATGTGGTATAGCAAACTAAAATTCCTGTCTCCATCCACAAAGGCCGAAGCACTTGACCTGCTGAGCCAGACCATCGCGCAGCCAATTGCCGGGGGAACAGATCTGCTAGTGCAGGCCCGCACGAACTGCAACCGGGTCCAGGTTTTTGTCCGGATCGATCATCTTGCTGAACTCAAGTCTTTGGAGTTTTCTAATGGCATATTGACAATTGGAGCGGGCGTAACTTATACCGAATATCTTGAAAAGGCATCCGAACTCCTGCCGCCGCTGACCGAGGCCGTGGCGTTAATCGCATCACCTTCAATCCGCAATACGGCGACTTTCGGCGGGAATATCGTCAACGCCTCTCCGGCAGGCGATACTCTTCCGATATTTTACGCATTGGATGCCGTGCTGACGCTTGAATCGGTTACAGGTATTCGGCAAATCCCGGTCAACGAATTTATCACCGGCCCGAAAAAGACCAACATTCGCACGGATGAACTGCTGACGGCTATTCACCTCAACATTCCGCAAAATTATAAATATTCATATCGCAAGATCGGGCCGCGTAAGGCGCTTTCGCTTTCAAAGGTATCATTCGTGGGCTTTTACCTGCCGGATGCCAGCGAAATCCGCCTGGCTTACGGCTCAGTCGGGCCAACGGTCATCCGGGCATACGCGGCCGAACAATTATTCCGTGAGGGTAAAATTGTAGCCATTCCGGATTGCATCGAGCGCACTGTCAAACCGATTACCGATCAACGTTCGACGGCCGATTATCGGCGCTACCTGTGCCGGGCGCTGACGGAAGAATTCCTGGCTAAGTATTTAATTTTTTAAGAAGAGTCTGATTTAAAGTAAAAAATACGGCAGGCGATTTTAGAGAAAAACCACCTGCCGCACTGAGATTATCACTGCATGATGAAATTGTAATTAGTAAGAGCGTCTTCGGCTTCTACTGCTACAGACTGATATAAAGTGTCAGCCGTAAATCCATTCGCCGCCGCGGAAATGTTAAAAGTTCCCGCAAGAACGACCAACTGATAATAACCGTCAGCATTCGTCAGAGTGACGATCGAGTCCGAGCCGGAAACGGCATAGACCGAAGCGTTAGCCAGAGCGGTTTGGTCCGATTGCGTCACTTTTCCGGAAATCGTACCGGATAAGACTTTCTTCATCACCCGGAATGTGGGTTGAAGCGAGTATCGATCCTGGTTGTGATATTTTTTGATGGATCTTTCAGCATCGAAATCCAGGTACAGTTCAACGATTTCATCAGCCTCAATACTGAAATTTATATTTAGTTTCACTCCGGATTGAGAACCGCTCGGAACTCTGAGTTCATAAGAATTACCATCTACTACAATCTCCGAACTATCACCAAGCACGAGTCGAATCTGGGAATAATGCCCAACTTCCAACTCCGAATCAATCAGATTAGTCATTTCACCGTTTACCAAACTCAGGAAATCAATAACCGTATCTTTATTACTGACGCCAATCCACCCTGTTGTGGAATCACTGCCGTCCGCCCGGTGAATACTAACCGAATCAATATCGAGATATATATGTTCGACGTTGCCTGTGAATGGGGCATCGAAAGCCTGAATAACCAGCGTGCCTGTCTTAGTATCGTCCGAAGCGCTATCACAGGTCATTATGACCAGTGACAGGATCGAGATGAGAAAGATTAATTTCGTTTTCACGTTTTTGCTCCTTTGTTTTCAATTAGCAAAATTTCTGCTGTAATATTACAGTAAATCAAAATCAAACATTGTGTATTTTATCACTCAAACAAATTTTCAGGAAGACGACGGGATCAATCATAATCCTGTTCGGGTTGCCTGCCCGAGTTTTGCGCGATAGCGGAAAAGACGGGCAGGTTAACGAGTTTATAAGTTCGGAGTTTTAATTGGATGTTCATCCTGCTTTACGCCATACAGTCAGACTCGGATTAACATCGTCCGTCATCTGCCAGCGAGAATTTTCACTTGCGCCTTTAAAAAAAAGTATGTATCATTGAAACGTTCATTATTTATCGGCGATATTAAGGGTAAAACGAGCAATGAACCGATTAAATTTCTTTTATGTTTGCTATCAGCACTTAACCCGGGGTTATTATACGAGCGTTTAATAAAAAAGCCTGCATTTAACATAAAATCGAGATTGTTCAAATGATGAAAACGACTAAAAAATCCAGAGTGTTTGGGCTGCTTTTAATATTCCTCGTGAATGCCGGGGCAGAAAGTGGGGAAATAAATGGTAAAATGTCGGAGTCTAATTCAGTCGAGAAGGAAGCAATTGGGAAAAGTAGCATCAGAGTAATATCCAACCCGCCCGGCGCCAGTATATATCTGGATGGACAGAAAATTGGAATCACACCGTTCACTTTATCAACGCCTGATTCCTGTCAACAAAAGATCATATCGGTCTCAAAACGATTTTTTATAACCCGGACTGATACAATCGGCTTACTGCCCGATAGCATCAGTGAAATTACTTACGAATTGCAACCCGGAGGAGTAATTGTCGTACCTAATAAATCCTATTATAAAATCAAGATTAATGATAAACCGATCGAAACTTTTCCATCTACTCCCCTGCGGGATTATACGTCAGTCGACGGTTTTCCATTCGGAGATTATCATGTCGTTGTGGAAAGACAAAAGTATTATAACTGGGAAAAGGATCTCTCTATAAGTGAGTCTAGCCGCATTGTGTCGTTTAAACTTAAAATGCGGAAGAGGTCGGAAGTCATATACGAGGAATCCATTAAATGCTCATTGATATTTCCCGGAATAGGTCAGCTGCACTCCCGCGAATATTTAAAAGGAATTTTGTTCATTGGACTGATGGAAAACGGTTTGCGTCAATGCTTTTATCTGAACACCCAATATAATTCGGAAAATAAAATTTATAGTGAATATCTGACGGCTTATCAGAATGCAATCGGGCTTACCACGATTGATAAATATCGCGAGCGGGCCAGGAAAAGTCGGGATAAGCTGATAATATATCGGCAACAATTTTTCTGGACGGCAGGGGCAATCGCGGCAACTTACCTAATAAATATCGCCGATATAAAATGGTTGAATTCAATAATAAGGCAACAGACCCCGTGAAGACACCAACTTTCTTAAAGTCAGGAAACAAGATATGACGTCAGTCTGTTTTAAAAGGCATATTACAATGTTTTTAATATTGCCGGTAATAATAATTTGGATTTCCTGCGAAATCTTTACCGGTCCGGTAGAAATATCAAATCCATGGGATCCCAGCGATCCGGATTTCGTGCCGCCATCACTAACGTTTACCTCCGGCCTGAATTATGGTGACGTTGTAGATACTAATTATGTAACGTTTGCATGGTACGGTAACCAACCGAATTTAGTTTTCTACGGATCACTGGACAGTCGGTATATTTATCCATGGGGTACAGATACTTGTATTACGTTTGATTATCTCACAGAAGGACTTCACACTTTTCGAATTTCACCCCGTTACTTAAACGGCATTTTGGTCGATTCCACAGTAACCGTAGAGTTTGAAATTAACGATGTCCAGGGACCAGCTATGATAATATGGCTTAGAGATCGTTCATACCAAAAAGGAGAATATGTATATCTACCGATTTATGCCGAAGAAGTCACAGGCCTGGCAAGTGTGAGCACTCAGATAAAGTACAATCCTTCGGTAATCAGGTTTTATCAAAAATACACCTTACGGACATCTTTTCTCGAACTGAATGGCGGCAAATTAACCTCATCTTATTCCTATGATAACTCCAAAGGCACTTTAAATATCGATCTGGCTATTACGGGCGGAAATCCCCCTTCGGTCTCGGGGCGTGGAATCCTGGCCGAATTTGTGTTTACTACCGTCGGAACAGGCAGTGCTTCTTTTACAATAAGCGATTCTTCTGAAATGAGAGACGAGAATAATAACCGTATCGAAATTCTGAATCTGGTCGACACCGAAATCGAAGTAACGCCGTGATCTTTAGTTCCGGGTTTATAGTTCGCAGTTTCCAGTTTGGAGTTGTTCATCACGCTTTACATCTTATGATGGATTGGCTTTAACTCAGTTGACTTAGATTTAAACGGGTATGCGCAAGGCCGGAATTGTTTATCCAATGGTTTGTTCGATTATTCGCAAGGTTTGCCTTACGATTCATATGGAATAAACAGTAATTCGTAAAGTTTGGTCAGTTATTCATAAGGTTTTATTTACGATTCCGATGGTTTATTTAATTATTCGTAAAGTTTAAGCCGTTATTCACAAGGTTTGGTTTACGATTTCGTTGGAATAAATAATAATTCGTAAGGTTTGGTCGGTTGTTCACAGGGTACGGTTTACGATTCACATGGAATAAACAATTATTCGTAAGGTATGCCGGGTTATTCTGCTGGCTTTGCTATTCGTTCTACAGGATAGGCGGGCTCTTCCGGTGGTGTGACCGGTCGATCCGCTGAATTATCCGGCCAATCACCGGTAAAGGCAAATTTCTCTGCATAATGCCAAAACCAATTTGGCTGCGCGAAAATTGGTTTCTATTGTCACCCAAATGGACCGCGAAAGCGGGATAGGCGGGTCACCTGTCACTCATAACCCATCACTAAAAAAGGCTTGCGCTTGGGGAAAATGTTACGTACAATTAGAGTGTTACGTGTGATTCTGGTTTTGGTAATGGTATTTTTGTTGAAATAATTGATGATAATCGTTGTAGCAGGGAACAAACCAAAAGATGTGGAATAATAACTGAAACACCTTTATATCAGTATTACAAAAAGGAGAGTAAAATGAAAATTCTAACATATGAATATAGCGATCCTACTGGTAATACAAATTGGAACTTTGAAAAAGTTGAATTGCAAAATATTAACTTGTTCGTTGGAAACTCGGGAATGGGAAAAACGAGGTTGTTAAATACGATCTTTAATCTTTTCTCTCAGATTCATAGGAAAACTGTAGTTCCGGGCAACTGGAAAATAAGTTTAGATATTGAGTCAGTTATATACAATTGGGAATTAGAAGTTG
>Ga0209749_1001924_pt1 | contig 15768 bp, 13 predicted proteins | sample EPASupsiteSAE347_FD_187267 | JGI IMG/M metagenome (GOLD analysis project Ga0209749, IMG submission 187267) | Bioremediated contaminated groundwater from EPA Superfund site, New Mexico - Sample SAE3-47 (SPAdes) (version 2) | ecosystem: Environmental > Aquatic > Deep subsurface > Groundwater >... | reverse complement strand
ATCAAGAAAGCGCGATGGAGAGCCCGGAGTCAAAGTTGTTTGGCGCGGAATGCGCGTTCTAGAGGGAGCTGTCGAGATGTATCGTATTCTAAAAGGAAAAGATGTGGGTAATGCATAGTCAGCCCGAACGGAGGGGAAGTTAAGTATTATGCAGTACCCAACCAAAACAGAGAAAAAAGAATTCAACAAGAATGGGGAGTCTCACAAATTACTTAAATTTCTTTTTCGCACATTGAGAGACAGCCTTCCAATCACGTGCGATAAGCGCTTCTTTTTTCTGCCGCGACCACCCTTTAATTTTTCTTTCCCCTTCAATCGCTTCGACACGCGACGGCATACTCTGACTATAAACCAGTTCAAACGGCAAGCGAATCGCTGTATAACAAGAATATTTTTTACACCTATGCTCACTCATACGCTTTTCAATATCATCAGTATGCCCAACATAATATGAACCATCAGAACATCGCAACATATAAACCCAAAAATATTCCATATTTATCAAATAAAAAGAAATTTTCACTTCCCAATCACACTGACGTCAGCTCGCCTTAGCCCTGACGAAGGCTGAGGTGAAATTTACAAAGCAAATTTGTACCGAATGGGCCCGTCTTTATTCAGTCCTACGCGCTGCAATATATGTCACAACCTGCTCGACACTACACAGCTTCTGCGCATCGTCATCACTAATCTCAAGCCTGAATTCGTCTTCTATCTTTAGGACCAATTCAAACATATCAAGTTCATCAGCCCCCAAATCTGAAAACAATACCCGTTCATCAATTTCAGTCGCCTCTTTTTTAAGCACGCTCGCAACCGTTTCTACTACCACACGTTGAATATCAAACGTATTCATGAAATAATCCCCTTCAGGTCTTTGCGTTGTATTATACCTATTACACGCGCCTGCGGCAAATAGGTTTTAATCTGTGCTGGATTCAAAAAACTTGGTCCGATCTGAATAAGCGTTTGACACACACCAATCTGCTTTATTGCTCTTGGTACATCAATTACGCTATACATAAACCGCGTCAACCGATCATGCTGAAACGGCTGATCAACCGCAATATACAAACCTTCATAGTCAAGAAACGGATATCGCGATAATTTGATATCAATTTTAACCAGATACGCATTCATACGCTTTACCATTTCATGCCGACACAGAATATGCAGCGCATATGCAAGTGGCTCATCAACAACCACACACCCCATATCAACCAAGAGCGCTCGCAATCGACAAACAGAAGCACTTTCACCTACAACAATAGATTCACGCTCAGCACAAACAAATCCAACCATTACTACGTCAGAAAATTTTTGGTCCTGCAACAACTTTTCAAGCTCCTGTGGCAAGATCCCATTTACACGAGCAGCCGCAAGTGATTTGTCACACACAAGCTCTTGCAAAAAAGCGAGATATTTTCCCAAAACATATAAACCATCAGGAAAATTTATTACACCAGCCGCATGGTACATCGAAACACAACCAACTCCCCATCCGGTAATCAGCGAAGGCTCAACACCATGCTCAAGCAAAACACTATAGAGCGCCGCATGCAACACAAAGAGCGCCAGGTACGCGTTCGCCGGCTTTGAAAGCTCTTTTTCAGACGAAGCAAAACATAATTTTACAAAATTAATATTGAGGCAGTTTGATGCCTCTTCAAAAAGTTCTTGAACACAGCGGTAATGATCATAAAAATCTTTACCCATGCCTACATACTGCGCCCCATACCCAGGAAACAGGAACACTTTGTCCATAAAAAACTAGCGTACATTCGGTGATTTAACTTATTTTAACACCGCTTCAAGACGCACTAAACTTTCTTTTTGCCCAAGAATAGCGAGCATATGAAATATACCAGGACTCGCCGTTTTACCAACCAACGCAATACGAATCGGCTGCGCAAGCTGCGGCAACGAAACACCCTGTTGCTTAACAAATATTTTTATTACACGCTCCAGTTCATTCGCCGACCACGAGCTGAGCTCTCTAAGCTGCACTATCAATAACTTAAGATGCTCACGTACGGGCCCATTAAGCCACGCGGCAACAGCAGTCGCATCGTACTCGCGTGGTCCAGAAAATAAAAGCTGTATCTCATCAAGCAACTCACGCATGGTATTTACCCGCGGCTGATATAATACAACCGCATGCTCACGTGTGAGGCGATCGATAGTTTCAAGTTTTTTATAAGCCTGAGGATCTATATCTTCCAGCGCTTGCAGCAAAGAATCTGGTGTCGAACGCTTGATATGCTCACCATTTACCCACAACAATTTTTGCACATCAAAAATGGCGTTGCTCTTGCCCACATGGGAAAGCTCGAAAGCAGCAATCAACTCATCACGTGTAAATAATTCTTGATCACCATGCGACCACCCAAGACGCGCAAGATAGTTGATCATCGCCTGCGCAAGATACCCCTGCTCTTTATAATCAGTTACCGATGTCGCACCATCACGTTTGCTTAATTTTTGCCCCGACGGGCCCAAAATAAGCGGTATATGCGCAAACTGCGGTATATCAAAACCAAACGCCTGATACAACAAAATTTGTTTTGGTGTATTACCAATATGCTCCTGCCCACGAATAACATGACTAATCCGCATATCAGCATCATCAATCACAACCGCAAAGTTATACACAGGAGTACCGTCAGAACGCATGATAACAAAATCATCCAACTGGGCACTATCAATCGTAATATCACCTAAAATAGTATCAACAAAATTTATTTGAGAAATATCATCAGGAACTTTAAATCGCACACAATGCGGCAGGCTATTATCGTGTACACCACACAAACGACAGTGCCGGTCATACAGCTTCCCATACTCGTGTGTTTCAAGACGTAATTCAAGCTCCTGTGGCGTACAATAACAACGATACGCTTTTCCAGTTGCAAGCAACTGATCAACATAGGCACGATAACGATCAAAACGTTGTGATTGATAAACTAACGGCTCGTCACTCTCAATACCAAGCCAAGAAAGCGCATCCATCAACGATGTTGTATAATGTGCTAACGAACGCTCGACATCGGTATCTTCAATACGCATAACAAACGCACCACCATTATGGCGCGCAAAAAGCCAGTTAAACAACGCGGTACGAGCACTCCCAATATGCAAATTGCCAGTCGGCGAAGGAGCAAATCGTACACGAACGCGTGAATCCGGCTTATCGTTCATCAACTCCCAATTCAGTTAATTTGTGCCGCGCCATTGCCTGCCATGGCGACGGCATATTCGCGATTTCTTGTTTTGGCTGCGGCAAAGCACTTGCTTGTTTAAAATATTCTGACGCACGTTTTTGATCACCACGCGTTGCAAAATAGGTTCCCAAACTATATAATGCCATATCTTGCACGCGGCTTTTGCTGTCAGCTCCCAACGCTTGCAAATCAGCGATCGCCCGTGTTTGCTCCTGCTCTGATCCATCAAGCAATATCAAATCGAGATTAACTTGATAAATACCGCGATATTCAATTGGCATAGCCGCAACAGCCTGCTGCATTTCACGCAATCCTTCATCGCGTTTATCCAGGTGTATAAGTGCCTGCGCCAAAAAAGCTCTGAAAAATGGCTCATACATTGTACCATGATGGCGCTGCAAAACATCGCGTGCATCAACTTCAACATGCCGCCACGATGCTTCCTGATTTTGCATCAAAGCCATCTGATAAAATAAAAATGAGTTCGCATACGCTTGATGTGCTTTTTGCGCATGCCCTACCGTATACCACCGATGACCGTAATAACCACCACCACCGACAATAAGCACCACAAGAAGCACTAGATATATTTGGGTCTCGCGATCACCTTTAATACTCTCAATAGCCTGATCGCGGTACTGTCGCAACATCGCGCGTATATCCATACTCTATATCCTCTTTAGACTTGCCAAATGTTATTCTTGTTTCGCTTCTTGATCAGCAGCAGCACCTTTTTTGCGTTGTTCTTGCGCTTTACGCGCAGCATCGCGCTTCATAGTACGCTCAAGGCGCCCTACGATCACCTTTTTCCCTTTGTAATGGCCACAATTGCCACATGCTGCATGCTGCGCAACCGACTCTTTGCAGTTCTGGCAAAGCGCCCCCGCACCTATTTTTAAGCCTTTATTTGCAAAACGTTTATCGCGTCGCGCTTTAGATCTTTTACGCTTTGGTACACCCATCGGTCCATCCTATTTGAAAATTTTACAGGGGGGCACCACAAAGGCGCCTCTCATAGGTATAGTGTATCGACTTTTACACAAAAAATCAAAATGAGCGGACACGAAAGAGCCCCGTAAAATCCTGTACAACAACACCATCTACTTGGAGCGAAAAAAGTTCCTGATAGATGTGCTCTTGGGGCGCTTGCACTATACGCACTAAATCGTCCATACCTATGCCATCTCGACACGCTTGTATAACACGCTCTCGAACAGTTAACACCTGTCCTTCTGAAACAGCAACACGCGTTGAAAACGTGCGCGACTGCGGCTCAAGCTCATCAAAAATATCCTGCGCACTCGTAGTAAGTACAGCACCCTGCTTGATTAACGCATGGCATCCATAGGCAAACTCGTCATGAAACTGCCCAGGAACGGCAAAAACTTCTCGTCCATAAGATAGTGCCCGCGCAGCAGTGTTAAGTGCACCACTTTTGCGAGCAGCCTGCACCACCACTACCCCACGGCTCATACCTGCAATCACTCCATTGCGCACAGGAAAACGCCACGGCTCAGGTTGTGCACGCATATAAAATGGCGAAATCACCGAACCACCGCATGCAATAATTCGTTCAAAAAGAGCCCTGTTTACCTGTGGATACATACAGCATAATCCAGAACCAAGCACCACTACCGTTTTGGCACCACACGCAAGAGCCGCCTCATGTGCCATCGCATCAATACCACGTGCACCACCGCTCACAATCACCCACGACCGAGCGGCAAGCTCAGGAACTATGCGTTCTACAAACGCGCGACCATAAGCGTTACCGTTGCGGCTTCCCACCACCGCAAGATTGCGTTCGCACGCAGCAATATCGGCACCACGCAGGTACAACAGCAACGGCGGCTCATCAAGCTCTCTCAAATAATTTGGATATTCAGGATCATCAAAACAGATAACACGCACATGCTCATGTTCGATTGCGCGCAGCTCTAATTCAAGAACATCAAACTGGGCGAGACCTGATACAATCTGCTGAGCACCAGCAGCATCAAGCCCCAGGTCGCACAACTCACTCACTCCATAATCATATAAATTCGCAAGCGCCACCCGCTTGTTTTTGCATGCATCGAGCAATACATGAACATACGCAGGACTTAATGCACGAATCAAGCTCAAATGAAGCAACACCCGTTGATTACTCGTCATGATACCCTAGCTTTTTGGCACCTCAGGCTCTGTTTTTTGCTCTTCAACAGCGTCGATTATCTGCGCACCTTCTTTAAACGCAACAACTGAAATAAGTTTTTGTCCATCATCAAGACGAATCAGTCGAACACCACGCGCCTGACGGCCAAGAGTGCGAATCTCGTGCGGCAACAGGTGAATTATCTTGCCCGACGTGTCAACTAACAAAATATGTGATTCAGGCGTAATGGCCACAATACCAACAACGAGCCCATTGCGTTCATCTGCGGGTATCGTGCGCACCCCAACACCACCACGATGCGAAACACGAAAATCTTTTACGCGTACTTTTTTACCATAGCCACCTTGGGTTGCAAAGAGTACTTCGTTATTCTCGTCGGCAACAACTTCCATGCCAACCACCACGTCTTCAGGGCGTAGTCGAACACCCATAACCCCAGCTGCCTGACGGCCCATTGCACGAACTTCAGTTTCTTTAAAATGAATACCCTGACCTTGCGCTGTTGCAATAATAATGCGATCATTGCCGGTACTCATATCACAACACACGAGCTGATCATGCTCATCAAGCGTCAATGCGCGAATACCCGTTGCACGAATCTTGGTGAACGAATCAGCAGTAGTACGCTTAATCGTGCCACGACGCGTCAACATCACAATATATTTGTTTTCAAGATCACGCGCACACAATAATTTTACAACATATTCATCTTGCGCAAGCGGCAGCACATTAACTACTGCGCGCCCTTTGGCGGTGCGCGAAGCTTCGGGCACTTCAAATACATTAACACCGTATACACGCCCCAAGTTAGTAAAGAACAGGAGCGAATCGTGATTGCGCGTCACAAAAATATCTTGTACCAAATCGCCATCTTCTTCACCAACCGCACTCACACCCATTTTGCCCTTGCCACCACGATGCTGAACACCATAGGTACTCAGCAATACTCGCTTGATATAGCCTTTTTTGGTAAGCGTGACCACCACGTCTTCGTCTGGAATAAGATCTATTTCGGTCATAATATCAACGGGCGCTGAAATCACACTGCGACGCTTGTCACCATAATTTTTTTTAATATCTTCAAGCTCGGTTACCATTTCTTGCTGCAATATCTGCTTGTCATCAAGAATATTTTGCAGGTGTTTTATGGTCTTTTTGAGTTCGTCAATTTCTTGACGAATTTTCTCTTGCTCGAGGCCCGTTAAACGCTGCAAGCGCATTTCCAAAATAGCCTTGGCCTGTTCAGCTGAAAGCAAAAAGCGTTTGTTCAACGCACGCGTGGCCTCATCAGCATCTTGTGACTTTTTAATCAATTGCACCACTTCGTCAATATCACGCAGTGCAATAATAAACCCCGCAAGAATATGTTCGCGCGCTTTTGCTTTTTCTAAATCAAATTTGGTACGTCGATACACCACTTCTTCACGATGCAACAAAAATTGACGTAGCAACTCACGCATAGAAAAAATCATTGGCTGATTATCAAGCAGCCCCAACATAAGTATCGAAAGTGACGTCTGCAGCGCTGTATGCGTATATAACTGATTAAGCACCACCGACGGAATCTCGCCTCTACGAAGCTCAATAACTAACCGCATACCGCTTTTACTTGACTCGTCTTTAATAGATGCAATACCATCAATTGTTTTGTCTTTTACAAGCTGCGCAATTTTTATTGCTAATTCGGCTTTGTTGACCTGGTATGGAAGCTCTTTTATGACCAGGAGCGCGCCTTTTTTGCTCTCTTCAACATCAATTACACCGCGCATTATAACGTTACCGCGGCCAGATTTGTATGCACGAATAATACCTGCGCGACCGCATATAATACCACCGGTCGGAAAATCAGGTGCAGGAACGAGCGCAAATAGATCTTCGTCACTAACTGCCGGATCTTTGAGCAACGCAAGACACGCATCAATAACTTCGGATATATTATGCGGTGGAATCGACGTTGCCATACCAACCGCAATACCGGCTGAACCGTTTACGAGCAAATTAGGCAACTTGCTGGGCAAAACAACCGGCTCAACCGTAGATTCATCAAAATTTGGCGTAAACGATACCGTTTCTTTATCTAAATCAGCCAAAAGCTCTTGTGCAATTTTTTGCATGCGCACTTCGGTATAACGCATTGCCGCAGCCGCATCACCATCAACTGAACCCCAGTTGCCTTGCCCGTCAAGCAATGGGTACCGCTTGGCAAAATCTTGTACCATGCCAACCATCGTCTGGTATACTGCTTGATCACCATGTGGATGATACTTACCAAGAACATCGCCCACCACGCGTACTGATTTATGATATGGTTTAGTATGCCAAAAACCGAGTTGATGCATGGTATACAAAATACGACGGTGAACCGGTTTTAATCCATCGCGAACATCGGGCAACGCGCGGCTGACAATAACAGACATCGCGTAATCAAGAAACGACTGCCGAAGTTCATCTTCCACATGAACTAATTTTGAAAGACCTGTTGATTTTTCTTCAGGCACTGTTGGCTGATCCATAAAAGTCCCTCAACCTACTTTCGTGACGCATGAGCTCATTATATGCTTTTTAGTATAGCGCGCTTTGTTCTGCCGGTAAATTTTTATTTTGCAGCGCACCATCAACTGCCAAAGCGCTATACCCACTCGCCAACACCGCACAAATCGCATCTTCGATTTCGGTTTTATAATTGGGACCCGATGGCGTAAAAATTTTAAGCGGTACCGCACCAGCCATTGATTGTGATTGTACAAAGCCGTTGGTAAGAATAGAAAAAGCCAACAAATTATCGTTATCATCAGAAATATAACCCGAAAGCGCAGAAATTCCTGCCATGGTTCCTGTTTTTGCTCGGACGGGTATTGACAATCCGCACATACGATTTTTAAGCGTTCCATCAACACCTGCTCGCGCTAAACCCTGGTAAAACGCCTCAAAAAATGGTTGTTTTGATACCCAAGAAAGAAGTTGCACTATATGATCGGGTGAGAGATAATTATATCGTGATCTTCCCGATCCATCCTCAATAACATATGTACCCAGCGGTATGCCAACTTTTGTCGATAAAAAATCTTTAACACAACGTATACCATCGCACCAGCTTCCCTGTGCACCATAACGCACACTCGCTGCTTTTTTGAACAGGCAATCGGCATACAAATTATCAGAATTTTTCAACATACGCTTGATCATATCTTCCAAAGGCTCTGAATAATACGCTACCAACGGCGTTGCTTGTTCTGGCGTTTTTTTGAATTCAACGTGGCCAGACCACGGTATCTCATTTTTTTTAAAATATTCATCAAGCACACGTGCAATATTGCTCACTGCATTTTCAGGAACATGTATATCTTCAAATAAAGTGATGCCATTAATCGATGCAGGCTTGCGATCGATAATACACGCACTTACAGCAGAGCTCCATGAGTGTCGAATGTCATCTAAAACAATACCAGCCGCAAACGGCTCGTTATCAAAAACAGATGCATCGATATACACATCTCCTGATATTTTCTCAATACCAGTTCGCTTCAGTGCTTGCACCATTTGTTCAAGGCTATTATGGGTGAATGTCGGATCACCGGCGCCTTTTATGTATATATTACGCACGGTATTTTGTCCTGCACAATACTCTTCCGCACACATGATCGTCTCAAATTGGTACTCAGGCCCCAAAATATCTAAAGCCATAGCCGCCGTAATAAGCTTTGTGTTACTTGCCGGAATAAATAAGTACTGATCAGAATGCGTATATACAACCGAATTATCTTTTAGATCACGTACTGCAATACCAATATGAACTGATGGAAAGCGATCAACAACTGTGCTCAACTGCGAAGATACCGATAACTGTTGATCGACAGTCGCGCAAAGCGAAAAAAACAACAGCGACAGGAAAAGAAACCGATACTTCTTGAACATATACTATCCCTTACTCGTTACTGTCTATGCATATATAATACACAAAAACTACTCCCACTGCGAAAAAAAACGCCGATACAGCAACGGCACAAGCACCATCCCCGCAAGCAAACCAAGTGCGCCCAGTACGCGAGCCGAAAGAATATCGCTTATCGTATTGACCAGTGCCAGTTGAGTACCTGCAAACACAAATACGCCCGTAGGCGGTATGATACCAAAAAACGTTGCGATACTATAAACACGCAATGAAATTGGCGTCAACGCAGCCACCGTATTAACCAAAAAAAACGGAAATATCGGTATAAATCTAATCGCCAACAAATACCAGCCACCATAACGCGTAATTTCTTCATCAAATAATTTCAGATATCCCGCCCAATACCCACGCACATAGGCAGCAAAAAGAGCGCGCGTCATCAAAAAAGACACGATAGCACCAGCAGCAAACACCGGCACCAAAAAAAACATGCTTTGCAACCCAAACAAATACCCAGCAGCAACTGATAATAACGCCGCCCAAGGCAAAGAAAAAACAACCGCAAAGAAACATACTAAGCAAAATAAGACCACAGATAAATACGGGTATTCATAAATATACGCTCGTAGTTCATAAGCTGCGGCTTTCAGATGTTCAAGCGTAAAAAATTTATAAATACCGCTTATATACACCAAGACAAGCACCCCAAACACACCCAGTATCAAAAAAAACTTCGTATAACGCATAGGCTTCCATACTCTACACTCAAGATATATACCCAATGAAAAATATACACATGCACCGTTATTTTGTATAATAGTATTATGAGTAAACAAAAAGAGTTACGCGATTTTGGACCGCAATCGATACGAAATTTTTCAATTATTGCGCATATTGATCACGGCAAATCAACGCTGTCTGACCGGCTTCTTGAACATACCGGCATGATCTCTACTAAGCATAAAGAGCAATTTTTGGACAAGCTACAGGTTGAGCAAGAGCGTGGCATAACCGTCAAAGCGCAAACAGCGTCGCTCTTTTACACCTACAAGCAGCAGGACTACCTACTCAATCTTGTTGACACCCCCGGGCACGTTGATTTCAGCTACGAGGTATCTCGGTCGCTCCATGCCTGTCAGGGAGCGTTACTCTTGGTAGACGCCGTTGATGGCGTACAAGCACAGACGATGGCCAACTTTTATTTGGCGTTTGAGCAGAATATTACCATTATTCCGGTCATCAACAAAATAGATCTGCCGCACGCGCATCCCGAAAAAATTATGCAGCAGCTCAATAATCTTTTTGATTTTAAATCTGAAGAAATTTTATTAATTAGCGCCAAAAGTGGTCTGGGCGTTCAGGATATTTTACCTGCCATTATTGACCGCGTACCACCGCCACCGGCTGAACCTGATAAGCCACTCAAGGCGCTCCTGTTCGATTCATGGTTTGACGAGTATCGCGGTGTTGTCTGTCTGGTGTACATACAAGATGGCGTATTGCGCAAAAACGACAAAATCAAACTTGCGCAAATGGAAAAAGAATATGAAATTCTTGAGTTGGGGCTTATGTCGCCATCTGAAACGCCCTATCCAGCACTCTATGCAGGACAAGTTGGTTATATTATAACGGGCATGAAAACCGTGCGCGATGCACGTGTTGGCGATACTATTTTTCACCCCAAATATCCTATCCAACCATTTCCAGGATTTAAACCTGCAAAGCCGATGGTGTTTGCCGGTATTTATCCGATAGAAAACAGCGAATTTGGCAGCTTGCAAGACGCTATTGAAAAGCTCACACTTAATGACGCGAGCGTCAGCGTAGAGAAAAAGACATCGACAGCACTTGGTCTTGGTTTTCGCTGCGGCTTTTTGGGGTTACTCCATATGGATGTGTTCAAACAACGCTTAGAACAAGAATATGAGCAAGAAGTGATTATCACCGCACCAAGCGTATTATATAAAATTAATCTCACAAATGGCGAACAAATAGCCGTTGAAAATCCGTCTGAATTTCCTGAACCGCCACGTATTTCTGAAATTCTTGAACCGACCATGGAAGCGACTATTATCGTACCTAAACAATATTTAGGTAACGTGCTTAACTTGTGTGAAGAAAAGCTCGGCAAACAACAAAACATGAACTTTATCGATGAAGATCGTGCGATACTCAAGTACCATTTGCCGCTCAATGAAATAGCAACAGATTTTTACGATCGGCTCAAATCGATGACAGCAGGATACGCAAGTTTTGATTACGAAGGACCTACCTATCAAGTCGCCGATGTAGTCAAAATGGATATACTCTTAAACGGACAACCAGTTGATGCACTCTCGTGTATCGTACACAAAGAAAAAGCCTATAATTTCGGGCGTGCACTCGTGCAAAAATTGCGTAAAGTTATTCCGCGCCAGCAATTTGAAGTTGCCGTACAAGCAGCAATTGGCTCACGCGTTATTGCACGCGAAACTATCAAACCAGTACGTAAGGATGTTACCGGATATCTCTATGGCGGTGACGTTACGCGCAAAATAAAACTTCTTGAAAAACAAAAACGAGGCAAAAAGCGCATGAAACAAGTTGGGCGCGTGAGTGTACCGCAAGAAGCGTTTTACACGATCTTAAAACAAGATTGATTAAGGCCTTCTTACCTCAAAAACACTATATAAAAATATACGCTCAGTGACCCTAGAAGCGTAAGCGCTACCGGTATTTTTATTGCTCGCACACCGTACGTCTTATAAGCCAAATTGCACAGCATAAGCATGATAATAACTGGATAAAGTACAAGCGCAACAGGACCGTATGTAATACGCTCGATATAGTGTATGTTTAATAAACTTACTACAAACGATATCACACTCACCAACAAAGCACTCGGTACATAACCAAGATGTGTTCGTGAAATATCAGCACAAACATAATGCGCAACAGTACTAATAAGCGCAAGAGCTGTTGACAGACATACCACAAGCACCGTCACCACAATAAGCGGCCAGCCAACCGAACCAACAAGCGAATTCGCAAGTGCCACAAAAACTAAATCAGCATGAACACCACTTAATGCACCCGCATGCAACGCGCTCAAGTACATGAGCGCACTGTAGACGCCCACCATAAGCACACTACCCACCAATCCACCCTTGACACAGGTAAGTGCAAAATTGGGAAGATATACCGGTGAGACATATTTGACTGTTTGTTTTAACATAGTCAACAATAGTGAACCCAAAAAAAGCGCACCGAGCAAATCAAGTGTTGAAAAACCATATTTTACATTAGAGACAAACACGTGCCATGAATCAGCGGGCACCAAAGAACCCGGCTCAGAGCGCAAAAACCCTTTGACAATAAAAATACCCAATAAGACCATAATTAATGGTCCAAAAAAGTATCCTAGAATTTTAACAAGATTATCTACACTGAGTGCACACAACAGCGCAACTAACAAAAATAACACACTAAAAAGGACAAGATTAATGGGCACAAAAGATGTAAGCATACGATGCGCAAGCAAAATTATGCGTGGTATGCCAACAAGCGGCCCTATAATGAGCATGCATAAAAAAATCAAAAAATCGCCGCTCTTTTTTCCAACACGTTGAAAAAATTCACGATAATTACCATCAAATAACATCATGGTAACGAGCCCTGTAAAGGGCAAGAACACTGCCGTAAGCAAAAAACCAAGCGAAGCAGCCAATAAATGGCTCCCTGCCGTTGCACCAACTTCAATAGGAAAAATTAAATTGCTCGCACCAAACAACATAGCAAATAATGCAAAGCCGATAATAATAACAGGATAAGGTACTACACTCTTCACACGAAGCCCCTTATTTTAAATTTATGAAAAACAGCTACAAAAAACAGGGATTTATGCGGCCGACGTGGGCCAGGACGAAGGCAAAAAGAAACAGCGAGACGGACAATTATGCGCACAACAAGAACATTCAAGCAACAACATCTGGTAAAGGCAAAGCAGGTATCCTCTCATAGTGCACCTCGCGTATCTTCAAAAGCCGATCCTGCTGAAAGTCTATCATGAACAATAATTCACGCAACATATAAATTTAATTAAAAAAATTGATTGGCGCTTGTCCGTATTATCACGTACACTAAAACTGAATTAAAGGGATATCATATGAAGTATATACAAATGCTCAGCGAACTTACGCTGAACGATCTCGCACTCGTCGGTGGCAAAAACGCATCACTTGGACAACTTGTACAATTGGAAAAACTATCGTCTATTAAAGTTCCCGCTGGTTTTGCAACAACAAGCACCGCATACTGGTATTTTTTGACATACAATAAGCTACAGCCCATCATACACCATGAACTAAAAACTATTAAAGACACTCAGGACACAACAGCACTCATTGCTGCAAGCAAAAAAATACGCTCGCGTATGGAGCGCGCTCGTATTCCGCCAGATTTAAGCACAGAAATTATACAGTCTTACCGTGCACTTGATAATAAAAAAAATACGCTCGTTGCGTTACGCTCATCAGCCACCGCTGAAGATCTCCCTACCGCATCGTTTGCTGGCCAGCATGAAAGCTTTTTGTGCATCAGCGGCACAAAGAACGTCCTGCACCACTGGCTCAGATGCGTATCATCGCTGTATACCCCACGCGCAATCGCATATCGCATGCTCAACCATATCGCGCATGAACACGTAACACTCTCTGTCGGTGTGCAGCATATGGTACGCGCACAATGTGCAGGGGTAGCATTTACGCTCGATACTGAATCGGGCTTTGATGGCGTTGTTTCTATCAGCGCTACCTATGGATTGGGCGAAACGCTGGTTCAGGGGTCAGTTAACCCCGATGAATATTACGTACACAAAGAGCGCCTTGATGCGGGGTTTAAGCCCATTTTGACTAAAATCTGCGGCAGCAAAAAAATTATGCTCGCGCCAACCAGTAGTGGCATGAAGCACACGCGTGTTCTTGCACAAAAACAAAAAAAGTTTTGTTTATCGAATCAGCAGATTCTTGAACTTGCACGCCAGTGCATGATTATTGAAAAAAAATATAGTGCACTTAATAACGCACAAACACCGATGGATATCGAGTGGGCACTGAGCAACCGCACACTTTTTATTCTCCAGGCGCGGCCAGAGACGGTACATGCACGACAAAAGTCGTGCACAGACTATACCAGCTATCACGTCACACATAACAAGTCGGCTATTTTAACGGGCCAGGCGATTGGACAACAAGCAGTTCAGGGGACCGTATTTGTCAGCACGAACGTGCAACAAGCGATACATATGCCCGATGGTGCCATTTTGGTTACCGATATGACCAATCCTGACTGGGTACCTATTATGAAGCGTGCGACGGCTATTGTTACCAACAGCGGTAGTCGTACATGCCATGCTGCTATTGTAAGTCGCGAGCTGGGTATCCCAGCACTTGTTGGCACGCAACATGCAACACGCGATCTCAAAACAGGACAACAAATAACAATCGATTGCAGCACAGGAAGTATTGGTGCACTTTACCGTGGGCACTTAAACATCAAGCGATCAATAGTACGGCTCGATAAACTCCAGAAACCACCCGTACCAATCATGCTTAATATTGGCATTCCATCACAGGCATTTTCATTGGCAGCGCTACCGGTAAGTGGTGTTGGACTTGCGCGCACTGAATTTATTATTGCTCATGATATTCACGTGCATCCACAGGCACTTATTGATTACAAAAAATTACCGCGCGCGCTCAAGAAAAAAATTTTGGAAATTACCGCTGCATACCAAACACCAACAGAATTTTTTGTCTCGGTGCTTGCACAGCAAATCGCAATGATAGCAGCAGCATTTTGGCCTAAGCCAGTACTTGTGAGAATTTCGGATTTTAAAAGCAACGAATATCGCAATTTAGTCGGTGGTGAACTATACGAAGATAGCGAACAAAATCCTATGCTCGGCAAACGCGGTGCATTCAGATATTATGGCACCGCGTACAAGCACGCATTTGAGCTTGAGTGTGCTGCACTAGCGCGTGCACGAGACATCAAGGGCTTTGACAATATACAGCTCATGGTACCTATGGTACGAAACGCGCAGGAAGCACAGATTATTCAGCAACTACTCAAAAAGATAGGGCTTTTACAAAGTAAGCCGCGATTACAAGTTGTGTTTATGTGCGAAACACCGGCAGCAGCATTACAAATCAAGCAGCTTGCACGTTTTTGTGACGGCTTTTCTATTGGTTCAAATGATCTTGCACAATTCACGCTTGCCGTTGATCGCGAAGATAGTCTTCTTGCAAAATATTTTAGCGAACAAGATCCGGCAGTACTCGAGCTTATTAAACACGCTATACAACAAGCACATAAAGCAAAAAAAACTATCGGTATTTGCGGACAAGCACCAAGCGACCTACCAGCATTTAGAACGTGGCTGATTAAAAACCACATAGATTATGTATCACTCAATGCCGATGCGGTTATTCCAGCGTTACAAAACTCCCGCTCGTTGTAAT
>Ga0209749_1001919_pt1 | contig 15787 bp, 16 predicted proteins | sample EPASupsiteSAE347_FD_187267 | JGI IMG/M metagenome (GOLD analysis project Ga0209749, IMG submission 187267) | Bioremediated contaminated groundwater from EPA Superfund site, New Mexico - Sample SAE3-47 (SPAdes) (version 2) | ecosystem: Environmental > Aquatic > Deep subsurface > Groundwater >... | reverse complement strand
AGGAGACTCAACACTAAGGCCAGCACGACGGGAAATATGATCGAGCTTGCCAAGTAAAGCACCGCAAAAACACCCAATACGAAAATGCCGCCGAGAAAGAATGTCTGTGGATTGGACGGCAAAGGCATCTCCGCCTCTTCGTCAGCCTCCGTTAATACGGTATTTCGTTCCGGCGGCAAAGGGGGGCAATCCGGTGGTACTGAGATGGAATCCATGACTGTTTTTCTCCGAGCATGAATATATCCTTGTGTCCGATGTGAACCATTGGCTGTAAGTATTCAGAAGATCTACAAAATCGATCTTTGTGTGTTCGAAGGATCGTAACCTTCTTTGATGAATCATTCATTCTGCCTGACTTTGTCGTCGGCTGGTGCAAGGGCGCACCAGCCTGGAAAAATCAGCCAAGTTACTTGGTTTTGGCCTCTTCGATCGTCATCTGGTTTTTCACGCCGGTTACTCCATGAATGTCGGTGACAAGTTTGGTGACCAGGGACTGTTCGGCCGCGTTCTTGGCAATACCGGTCAACGTTACCTCGCCGTCCCGCGTCTCGACCTTCGTATTGACAGAGCTGGTTGAACGATGTGTCAACAACGCCATTTTGACCTGGGCGGTAACGGATGCGTCATCAATTTTCTCGCCCACGGTTCGCTCCGCAGGTTCCGGAGTGGCCGCTACAGTCATCTCGTTCTTTACCTCTTTCACACCATCGATATCTTTGGCGTATTCAGCGGTCAGTTCCTTCTGGGCCGTGCTCAAAGCTTCACCTTTCAGTGTTACGATTCCACCTTTTACATCAACGGAGGTTTTGCCGGCGTTGACATGGCGATGAAACAGCAGAGTGAGCTTCACTTTTCTGCCGATCCAATTGTCGGCTTTTTCAGTAGCGACTTCGGCTTCGGTCGCCAGTTGATTATCCACGCGGGTGACCCCAAGCAGATTAGCCGCAGTTTCCTGAGCCATCGTCTTGTGGGATTCTTCGGCCACGGTTCCGGTCAACGTGACGATGCCATCCTTAGCCTCGGCCTTGACCGAATCGTCCTTGAGATACATCTTATAAACATAAGTATTCTGGAACGATGATTTGATCGTGTCATCGGCCTCCGATGCGCGTAAAGGCGTGCTTGTGACGAACATCGCAACCACAGCCGTCGCAACCACCAAAAGATACATTGTTTTCCGTTTCATTATATTACCTCGATTCCTTCATTATTTATGGGGATTCGCCCCACGGATTGCTTGCTTTCTGAGCGGTATGAAGAGAGTGCCGTCTTACCGGTTCCGTCCCCTTTCTTCTGGCAATAGATTTGCCGTTGAAAGCACTGACATGGTCTATGGCCCGAAAGATTTTCGACATTTTCAAAAACGTCTTTATTATCGATGGTACATCCTTGAAAGAAAAAATAATCGCTTATTTTCATTGCGACTTATTTATAAATGCAAGTGTGGATAAAGGAAATCCTTAGTTTAGCCTAAAATAATAGTTAAAAACGACTATTTTCAATATTTTCCAAACGGCTGGATGGTGATCCTTATCTATTTTGGGATTGGTTCCGATCGGCAAAAAAAAGTGTAAGCACTCGAAAGACCGATTATTCTCAATGTAAAAAAGGCTCTGAAAAAAGATGGTGTTATACCAGTTCCACTGAATAACGATGTAAGTTTTTCTCAGCGGATTACGGCGGCAAACGCCTAATCCGCTCTACAGCGCGGAAGCGCGTTAATAGGTGTGCGCAGAAGGGGCCTTTTGGGTTGTCAAGCAGTTGAAGTGAGGTTGGGGGATTGGGGAGAAACATGAGACAAGGTCTAAATAAGGCCTTTTTCGATCGCGTATTTGACCAAAGTCGCGGCATTTTTTATGCCCAATTTTTCCGAAAGGTGAGCCCGATGATTTTCGACGGTGTGAATGCTTATATTTAATTTGGCGGCAATATTCTTGTTTGTTGACCCCTTGGCAATCAAACCTAAAACTTGTTTTTCTCTTTTCGTTAAAATCTCAATCGATGGGGATTTTCCGTTCTCCATGAGCTGAACCTGACGTTCAACCAATAAAGTTGAAACTGATGGGGAAACATACATTTTCCCTTTCTGAATTTTTTCAATTGCGCGGATGAACTCATCCCCGGCGTCGTCTTTGGCCAGATAGCCTGATGCGCCGAGGGCTTTTGCCTGTCCAAAATGAGCGTAATCATTGAGCATCGACAGTATGAGGACTTTAAGCTTGGGATATTTCCGCTTTATTTCCTTAAGAGCCGTTAGACCGTCCATTTCCGGCATCGCGATATCTACAACAGCCAGGTCACACTCGATCGATTTCAACATCGCGAGTAATTCTATTCCGTTTTTAACTTCGCCGACAACCTTCAACCCGGAATCTTTCAGAAGCAAACTCTTCAAGCCTTCCCGAAAAATACCGTGATCATCGGCCAAAATGATTCTGCATTCCTTCATTGTTTTTTCCTCTCCTTGATCGGTACCGTTATTTTAATAGTTGTTCCTTTCCCAACCTGAGATTCAATACTCAGGGCTCCGTGAATGAGCACGGCTTGCTCTTGCATGAGATCAAGGCCCAAGCCTCTTGATCGACGTGTTTTCACGGGGTCGAAACCCTTGCCGTTATCGGTAATCTCAAGGGAAAACGCGGAGTTTAGGCCCATGGCTTTTATCCGCGCTTTCGTGGCTTTGGCGTGTTTGAAAATGTTGTGCAACGCTTCCTGGACAATTCGATAAATAATGATATCCTTTGACTCGAAGCTCATTTCGCTCATATTTCTGTGAAAAAAACGAATCTTCAGGTTTTTATCGTATTTCGCAGATTCAATCAGTTTCTTTATGGCTTCGACCAAGCCGATATATTTCAAGCTGGGGGGAGCCAACTCATGGGATAAATCCCTGGCTTTATCAATGATACGGCTCAGTTGATCCTTCACTTGCTCGAATACCCGCGTCACTTGAGAATTGTCTTTAATCAAGTCGGAAGCCGACATGCTGACAAACATCTTTAATGCCATTAAGGATTGGCCGAAATCGGAATGGATTTCCTGGGAAATGCGGCTGCGTTCTTCCTCTTGCGCCAAAATTATGCGTTGGGGCAATTCTTTTATCGAAGCCAACCACCGGTTATATTCGGTAATATCCCTTTCAGTGGTTGCCGCGGCCACGATTTTTTCATTTTGAATTAATCTGGTTACCGTTAATCGTATATCCAAAAGACACCCATCTTTTGCAAGCCGTCTGGTTTCAAAAGGCTGTATTAAAACCCCGGATTTGATATCATTCAACAGATTCAGGGTTTCCTTCTTATGCCGGGAGGGAATCAGGTCGAAGATCGTCATTTTCAGCGCTTCGGACGCTGAATACCCGTATATCTTCTCCGCTCTTTTGTTCCATGCCTTAATATTTCCATTTAAATCCAATACCGTAACCGCATCATTGGAATCTTCAACAATGGTAACCAACCTCTGCTTATTTTGCTCACCATCGGTGAGACAAAATATGCCTTCGAATTCAGGTTTCTTAATTCGGCTGAAATCGGAAGACCAATACCCGCCGATCTCGGCCCCATTCTTTTTCGCCAAGTGGTTGGCTGCAAGTATTTTTCGATCTTTATCGATAAGCATTGCGGGGTGGGGGAGTGAATTCAAAAGCAACTCATTTTGGACTGCGCTCTCCTTGATGGCATCCATCGCCTGCTTCTTTTCATGGATGTCGATGATCGATGTTCGAATTTGGTTGATGCCGTTTTGTACATTCCGAATGGGCATGCTTTCAAGATGGGCAAAGAACGAATTCCCGTTCTTTTTCAGAAGTTTCAATTCGCAGGCTTGCTGCATCCCGCTTTTAATCACATTTCTGCGGTGAAAGTAAAACTCATCTTGGAATTCCGGGGTCACAAAATCGGAAAACGGTTTTTCTAAAAACCGGCATTTCTCAATTCCCAGAAGATGTACTGCTGTAAGATTAGCTTCAAGAATCCGTCCTTTTTCCGTGAGTGTAAAATACCCTACCGGAGCGAGATTATAAAGATCAAAGTATTTTGCTCGTGACTTTTCAAGTTCTGCCTGAAGCCGATGAAGCTCTTCGTTCTGAATTTCGAGTTCGATCTTGTGAACGTTTAATTCATGGAGAAATTTCCCGGGATCACGGTCGGAAAGGGAGTTTGCGGCATTACTATTTCGGCCTAAACGCTTTTCCGCTTGAACTCGGAGCAGTTTTTCTTTTCTTTGGTTTTCTTCCTTTTTTTTCACCGTTTGCTGTTTCGATTTTTCTGTGAACTTGCCCTAAGATATTATACCAAACCTTTTCAGCTTATTCCATGAAATTGGTTTGCTGAACGGGTTGTTTGTATAACCCTTAAAACAAGTTTTGGAACTAGCTTTTTTCGGGTTTTAGAATTCTTACTTCGCAATTCTTGACCAAAGAGGCAAATAACTCGGCATCGGCCTGCGATCCCACGACGGTTCCGAAGTGGACGGGAATCGCCAGTTTTGGAGACATTTCCTTGATTGCACCGGCTGCCTCGGTTGCATTCATGGTGTAAGTTCCACCGACCGGAACGATCGCGACGTCGATTTTCAAATTCTTCATCTCCGGAATATGGTCGGTGTCGCCGGCAATGTAAATCGTGGTTTGCGGGAAATGTATCAGATAACCAAGCCATTCGTTGGCCTTTGGGTGAAACTTTTTCCCTATGTTGTATGCCGGAACACCTTCGATTGTTACCCATCCCAGGTTTTGAAGTTCTCTAGGCTTAAGGGGAAGTTTGTTTCCGACTCGAATTTCGGCAAGAGCATCCGAAGGACCTATTACCATGCCGTCTATCTTGAGAATTTTTTCTACATCCACCGAACTGCAATGATCGGAGTGCGAATGCGTAATGAGCACGAGATCGGCCGTCTTTCCGCCTTGAATTTGCCACGGATCGATGAATATCGTCTTGTCGAGTTCGATCAAAAGCGAAGCATGTCCGAGCCATTTTATCTTTGGTTCCATTTTTTCCATTGCTATTCAAGCCCCCGAGGTTCGATGGATGTTATGGTCGTCGTTTCCTTTTTCGTAACCTTAACCCGCATGATCCGATTTCCTTTTATTTCTGATACCTGGAAAAATGACTGCCGATCTTCGACTCGCTCATCTTTTTTGGGAATGCGACCCAATTTTTCCAAAACGTAACCGCCGACGGATTCGCAATCCTCGTATTCGAGCTTCAATCCAAGGTCGGTTTCAAGGTCTTTTATGCTGAATTTGGCATCTACGTTATAAACATTCGGTTCCAGGCAAATAAACGGAGCTTGCTCATCCTGATCATATTCATCCACGATTTCACCCACGATTTCCTCAAGCAAGTCTTCTATCGTTACCAATCCGGAAATGCCGCCGTATTCATCCACGACTAGAGCCATGTGTAACTTTCGCTTTTGAAATTCCTTGAGCAGGTCATCGAGCTTTTTTGTTTCAGGAACGAAATAAACCGGCCGAATAATCTTAGCCAGATCGACGGATGCCTTTATTTCATCAAATCGCATCAGAACATCCTTGACATACAAAATTCCGACGATTTTATCGAGGGTTCCGTCGAATACCGGAAAACGGGAATGACCGTCTTCACGCATGAATTTAAGGAGGGGATCAAGCGCCATATTCGCGGGAATCGCCATGATGTCCGGGCGCGGCACCATCACTTCCTTTACGAGAGTGTCGCTGAACTCAAAAACCGAGCTGATCATCTCTTTTTCATCGCGCTCGATAATTCCGACTTCTTCGCCGAGAGAAAAATAACTGTCGATTTCCTCTAAAGATGTGGCGGATCCAAGTTTTCGGTTCCAATCGGCAAATGAAGGGAACCATCTTGTCAGCATCCAGATTACAAGACCGGTGACCGGTGAAAGCAGCAAAATAACCAATTTCAGAGGTTTTACGGCCAAACGGCCGAGTCGAATGGCATTGAAAATGGCGACGGTTTTCGGTGTAATTTCTCCGAAAACCAGTAACAGAATAGTCATCAAAGCCGATGCGAGCAAGATAGCTATATTGGGGGAAGTTCCGATAAACGATTGAGTGAAGAATTCGGAGTTGGGGATATATTCGAGAAGAAATTTCGTCATTAATGCGGTCGCGGCAACATTTACAAGGGTGTTTCCAAGAAGGAGGGAAATCAGCATTCTCTGCTTGTCGGAAAGTAGCTTTAATATTTCCGAAGCACGTTCGTCACCTTCATCTTCCATTTTTTTTAGGCGCAAAGGCGAAATTGAAAAGAAAGCCGTCTCAGATGCCGAGAAAAAGGCGGAACAACATAAAAGCCCTATAAATATCAATATTCCGACTAGGTTGTTCATCAAAAGTCGATCGTTAAAATGATTTTGGAAACGCTAATTCGTCTCACGCGTTTTTTTCTCGGCCCTTTTAATCAAAGGAGGATGGCCGATGCTCTCGATGTTTTTCAGCAACTTTTTTTCACAAAGATGACGACAAATGGTTTCTTCGCGATTTTTCATCTTCGTAAGATCGGTTTTATTCATGTGATCGTATCCCATCAGGTGTAGAAAGCCGTGTACGAGAAGGAAAACGACTTCCAATGCCACGGAATGGTGAAGCTTCGCTGCTTGTCGAGTTGCCGATTCCACGCTGATGACGATGTCTCCGAGTAATCTCACTTCGGTTTCAAATTCTTCCTCATCCATCGGGAAGGACAGAACATCGGTCGGACGATTCTTGCCCAAGTGATGATTGTTGAGTTTTTGGATAAAATCGTCGTCGCAAAACACGATGGATAACTCGGCGTTCTCAGGAGCGCCTTCAAATTTCATGATTTCTTCGGTTATGGCTCGAATGCGACGCGGGTTAAACTTGATCTTCTTTTGGCGGTTGTTGATGAGAATTTCCATCGGGTGCCCCCTTGGGTTGATTGGACAATTTCCCCGGATAATCAACTCTTCCATGATACATCGAAGTTAGAACTCTTACAAAAGTTTGTTCTATTTTCTCGATATCCTTCAAAGTTAAATCGCTTTCGTCAAGTTGGTTTTCGTCGTTAAGCTTGTTTTCGATGATTTTTCTGACCAACCCTTCGATTTTGCTGTGCGTGTGTTGCGGCAGAGTCCTCGCGGCGGCTTCAACGGAGTCTGCCAACATCACGATTGCCGCTTCCTTGGTTTGCGGTTTCGGTCCGGGATATCGAAACCGATCTTCGCTGACTTGCTGGCCCTCGGTATCGGTTTTCGCCTGCTCGTAAAAATAACTTATCAAAGTCGTTCCATGATGCTGAGATATAAGGGAAAGTACGCGGTCCGGGAGACCGTATTCGCGGCCGAGATCGAGGCCGTCCCTGATGTGACCGACCAATATTAGACTCGACATGTAAGGAGTCAGTTGATCGTGCTGGTTTTTATTGGTTTGGTTTTCAGCGAAATATGCCGGTCGTTTAAGTTTTCCGATATCGTGAAAATAAGCTCCGATTTTTGTCAATAATGCGTCGGCATGTATTTCATTGGCTGCGGCTTCTGAAAGATTACCAACAAGAATGCTGTGTTGGTATGTTCCTGGGGCTTCCTCGGCAAGTCGTTTTATAAGAGGTTGGGAAAGATCCGCCAGTTCCAATAATCGTGAGCCGGTGGCGAGAGAGAAGAAGTTTTCGATATAGGGGAGAATTCCGTTGACAAGTATGCCCGATAATATGCCGTTGCTGAATCCACAGCCGACGACTTCGCCGATGGCGCTGAAATTCATGTTCGAAAAACTTTCGGCATCCAGCAACAATACAGCTAATAAGGCTAATCCGTTTACTACTCCGATCTTAACCCCCGACCAACCGATTGAGCTTCGAATATTACCGTCTTTGCATGAAGACGTCCAGGCCAGCACTCCCATTATGCCGCCCAGAAGGCTTACGATCGCGAATCTGGCATTTGATTCCGCAACCACGAACATCAATATCGCCAATAATGTTTGCTGGAAAATGGCGACATGCGAATCAAGCAAAATCGCCATCAACAAACCTATTGATGGAAGGGGGGCAAGCAGAATCGCCATTGAAGATTGTTGATAGGCGCTGACAAACGCATAAACAACCTTTCCAAGCAGCAGAGCGGCAATCCATAGAGCGGCCAAGAGCCGATAGAGGTCCGAATCTTTGAGAACCGGCTGGTAGGTAATCCGCAAATGGGAAAGCGATATGACCATCAACAAACCGGCGAGGAGCAAATTACCCATAAGCGACAACAATCGGTTCTTGTGTATTTGTTTTTCTATTGTTTTAAGAACGTAGATATCATCGGCGGTGACTATGACTCCTTTTTCAATGATGGTTTGCCCCTTTTGGAAAGTACGTAAGACCGATCTCACGGATCGCGAAGCCGCTTCTCGACGTTGGTTCGTCTGTTTTTCATCTTCGAGAGCGTTTATCGTCAGGGCATTTTTCAGCATTTCACCCGCGAGTTGTTGAAATTTGGCGCTACCGGGAAGCGAAGCAACTTTATTTTTCAGTTTATTGCGAATTGTCGGGATTTTTCGGTTTGTAATTATTTCTTGGCTGAGGTTCGTTAAAATTTGCGTCGTATTGTTTTTCAGACGATCAAATTCAGGTCTTTCAAAAGAGAGTAAATCTCTGAGTTGTTCCGGTTCCAAAAGTCGGTCCGAAGGGAAATATGAGGCAATGACATCTTCTCGATATTCCCCTTGATTGTGCTCTTTTTCCTTAATATCATGATAAAACTTGGTTGATGCTGAAAGGAAACGATTCAGCTTTCCCATCATTTCCGATTCGGCGGTATCTATTGGTACAATAACCGATTCGACTTTATCTTCTTCTATACGTCTAAGCTCATTGGTCTTACGTTCGTCTACAAAACTGATCAACTTGGGGCTTAAAATCGCTTTTTCACAGGGTTTCCCTTCTTCAACGTCGGGACTGAAACCGCTGAAGTCGATTAAAAGAGTAATTACGACAAGTATATAGAAAACAGCCAGCTGGCCGAAAAAAGATTTCTGCCGCTTTTGCGGGATTTCAAGCCATTTTATGAAGCTTGAGAAAAGCAGGTTGGATCGATCGTTCACGTTTCTTCGTCGTTCTCCTGAAAGTAAGCTTCATATGCGCGGATTATTTGTTTGACCAGTTCATGTCTTATTACGTCACGGTCAAGAAGATTTACGAAGGCGACTCCGGAGATTTTGTCAAGAACTTTTTTCAAAGTCGGTAAGGCGGAATCGCTTCGCGACGGGAGATCGATCTGCGTTCGATCGCCGGTTACCACGACTTTCGATCCGTATCCCATTCTCGTCAGGAACATGCGCATTTGACGAATTGTCGTATTTTGAGCTTCGTCCAGAACGATGAATGCTTCGTTGAATGTTCTTCCTCTCATGAAGCCGAGTGGAATTATTTCTATTACACCTTGCCTCAGAAGTTGCTGGAACTTTGAGATTCCGAGAAATTCCTGCAGGGCATCATAAAGCGGTCGAAAATGAGGATCGACTTTCTCCATCAGATCTCCGGGGAGATAACCGAGTTTTTCACCGGCTTCGATGGTCGGCCTTGATAAGATAACACGACTGACTTTTTTATCGCGAAGAGATTGAACAGCCATCGCGATGGCGAGGTAGGTTTTTCCCGTTCCGGCGGGGCCTATCGATACCGTGACATCATGTTTGATGATGGCATCGACATAGGTCTGTTGGTTGAAAGTCTTCGCTCTGACTTGTCGCCCGGAATGCGTTGAAATAATCTCATTGAAAGGCTCTTCCCCGGCTGGGGAACGATTATTATCGATTTCCGATTCCCTGGTTACTTCTTGAAAAAGCGTTTCCATTTCACGCTGACCGAGACAGTCTTTTCCTTCGAGTCTTCCCGCTAAAACTTTTAGGAATCGCTTGACACGTTTTATATGATCGGGTTGACCTCCGAGAAACAAATGATTGCCGCGGGCTCTGACCGTAATCTGGGGAATGCTCCTGATCAAGGCTAACCCGCCGTTCCCACCGGCTGCGAGCAAGTGGCGCGATAAGTCCTCGGAAAGCTCGAACAATTCCTCGGATTCGTTCATCAAAGATCGATCCTCCAATCGGTAAAATCCGGTGATTCAAGAGTGATTCGTCCAAATTTTCCACCTTGAAAACGCTTCAATAAGTCTATGGCTGCACGGCGCATATCCAATTTCCCGCCGTGAAGAAGATAATTCATTTGAGAAGCAAAAATCTCCAAATATTGCTCATGACTTTCAGCCGATTGGGAAAATCTCGGCAGCACATGATCTTTATCTACGGCTGCAAGCATTCGCAGAAGAAGGTTGGCGTGAAATATCGGATCGTCATCGGGACCTGGAAGCGTGTTGATGATTCTTAAAAATTGTCCTCTCTTCAGCATGCCGAAATCCAAGATCCCGGGCAGGTCAAGCAGTTCGAATTTGCCGTCCAATTTGACCCATTGTATGTTTCTTGTAACTCCGGGTATATTCGCGGTTTTCGCGGCTTTTCGCCCGGCCAGAGCATTTATCAGCGTTGATTTTCCGACGTTGGGAATTCCTACTATCATCAGGCGTTTGGTTTTTCTTCCCGTTTTGTTATCATCATTGTTGGATGTAGAAGAAAAAGAATGCAGCAGGATTTTCTTAATCAAATCCTTGATATTCGTTGAACTCTTCGCATCAATCGAAATGCAAGGCTGATCTTCGTTTTGGAACTTTTTTTCCCATTGTTGCGTGACTTCAGCGTCCGCCAAGTCCGCTTTTCCAAGGACGATGATGGAAGGCTTCTTCAATTTGTTGACAAGCCCGGGCATGCGGGAAGAAATCGGCATTCTTGCATCCAGAAGTTCAATGACGATATCGATAACCGGCAGAAATCTTTCGATCGATTTAAAAGCGGATTTGATATGTCCTGGAATTTGTTTTTCCATCAATTAATGATAGCGCATTTTCGATGAAACCGGATAATCGCATGAACGGGAAATAAGATATCGATTTCTTTTAAGACGGCGGTAAATATCACTGGTCGGTTGAATCTTTGGGCGGCGGAGAAAGCGGTGTGGGATGGGGGTAACTGTGAATTCGTCCCATTCGCTTGAGCGGCAGATATAAAAAAACGGCTTGCCCTTTTAAATTTGAAAGAGGCATGGGGCCCCAATAGCGGCTATCGGCGCTATTATTTCGATTATCTCCCATAACAAATAAGCTATCCATGGGGACATTGGTCTTGAAATCTTGGATAGGGGGTTCGGCGATATACGGCTCTTCCAGGCGAACGTTGTTGACCAGCACTACTCCGTCCGTGATTTGAATCTGATCTCCCGGTAAACCCACTACTCTTTTAATGAAATCCCGCGGAGGTTTCGTCGGATCCTTTTCCGGGTATTTGAATACGACTATGTCTCCCCGACGGGGCGTGTTAAACCAGAATCTCTTTCCGAATGGAATTCGCCCATCTAAGGATAAGTCGGCGACGTAAGCGAATCGGTTAACGAGAATTCTATCCCCGGATCTATCCAGATTTCCTGATTGATCTTTCTTTTCCCCGAGTAATGTCGGTTCCATGCTGCCTGTCGGTATCCAGAAAGCTTGCAATACAAGGCTTCTAATCATTAAGGCGAGAAAAAACGCGATGAATACGGTTTCATTCCATTCGCGAAAAGAGGATTTATAGGCAACCGATATATTTTGATAATCCCAAATTTCCTCGTTCGAACCGATAAGGCGTACTTGAAAATGATTTGCGCCGTTTTTTAAATATAATGAACAAAAATATCTTCCCTTTTCGGGCGAGGGGAAAGACATGATCCTTTGATCGCGGCCGCGCGGGCTGTGGATAATTTCAATCTTTCCGCCTTCCGGTAATTTTCCGAAAACGGAGCAACCGAACGTAACCATCGATTCACTTTGAACCTCATCAGGATCGATTTGATCGATCGCCGACGCCGGTCCTTTTCCGAATCTGACGGTTACGTCGCGTAGAAAGACTGATCGTTCGCGTTTATCATTGCGAACGGACGGACTGTCTTCCAAAACGGATTATTCTTCCTTTACGAAAATTTTGTCTTTAACCCTTGTTTGTTTTCCGACTCTTCCTCGCAGATAATACAGCTTCGCTCTGGCAACTTTGCCTTTGCGGACTATCTGAATTTCCGCGACGTTGGGAGAATGAAGCAGAAATATTCTTTCCACTCCGATCCCGTAGGAGATTTTCCTGACGGTGAAGTTCTCGCGCAGACCGGAATATCGCTTTGAGATGACTACGCCTTCAAAAGCTTGTAAGCGCTCTTTTTCTCCTTCGCGTACCTTGATGCTTACTCGAAGAGTGTCACCCGGTACAAATTCAGGAATTTGCTTCTTGGGTTTCATGTACCCTCTTTCGAGGCTTTCAATAACTGGATTCATATCTTACTCCTTCCGAGGATGAAAATTTTACTGTTTAATCGAAAACAAATCTTTTTGTATTAGTGTTTTATCAATTTGCGATATCGGCAAAGATCCGAAAAGATCGGGGCGCTTGACGGCCGTTTTTATTAATGATTTCGCTCTTCGCCATTGCTCGATTTTGGCATGATTCCCTTCCATTAGGGTTGTTGGAACGGGTTTTCCTTCCCAGTTTTTGGGTCTCGTATATTGAGGATGGTCGAGCCCCCCCGTGAAAAAGGAATCTTGTTCGACGGATTCTCGTCGTCCAACCGTGCCGGGGATCATTCGGGAGATGGAATCAACCAGTACCATAGCCGGAAATTCTCCGCCCGATAAAACGTAATCGCCGATCGAGATTTGAAGGTCGAATTGAGGAATAATTCTTTCGTCAAATCCTTCATATCTGCCGCAAACTAATATTATTCTCTCAAGTCCGGCTAATTCTTTAACCAAATTTTGCGTTAAGGGTGAACCTTGGGGAGTCAGGCCAACTGTAACGCTTGTGGGCGGATCTTTTCGCAATTCGCGCAGGCAATCGACCACGGGACCCGGCTTTAACAGCATTCCGGGACCGCCTCCAAACGGCGAATCATCCACGACTTTGTGGCGACCTTCGCCGAATTGTCGGAAATTATGAACTCGAATCTTGATAAGTCCGTTCTTGATTGCCGAACCGAGAATGCTTTCATCAAAAACGTTGCGGAATATTCCGGGAAAAAGAGTGAGAATGTCGATAATCATGTTAATTCTCGGGTATATGTGTGGTAATAGCTGAACTGAGCATAAGAGATCGTGAATGTCTGTCGATTTTTTTTATGAAAACCTTGCGAAAAGGAATCAAAACTTCTCCATGGTCTTCGGATTGTACAATAAGATACGGCGACGGCGTATTCGTTTCGAGGTGTTTGATTATCCCCTGACGAGTGCCTTCCGATGATAAGACATCCATTCCCTCAAGCTCATCCGGATAATAAGAATCTTTCGGCGGCGTCGAACGGTCTTCGGGAGCTATAAAGAAACCGCCTCCCACAAAGGTCTGAGCAAATTCATCATCGCTGATTTCTTCGAAAAGCACATCGATTTTAGCGTCTGATGAGCATTTTTTAATATCAGCTATTACAAGTTCTTTGCCTGAGTATATATCATTATGGAAAACAACTTTCGCGCCCTTTCTAAATCTTTCGGGATTGTCTGAAAGCATAGTAATTCTGAGCCACCCTTGATAACCGACGATTTTACTTACTCGACCGATTTGAATCAAACTTGATCGGGTATTTTGGGACGGTAAGAATTCATCGTTTTTCCCCATGTTGATATCGGGAATCAATGAATCATCAACCTCGTCGGCTGAATGGGGCTTTTTATTGAAAAGCTGCATTATCAGACTAACTCCATCATTATTTTCTTTTCACCTTCCAGATTTGAGGAGCGGGCGATGATGCGAAGGGCATTGATCGTTCTTCCCTTTTTTCCTATGACTTTTCCCGTGTCTTCAGGGTTGACTTGAACTTCGAAAACTACGGTATTATCCCCTTCAATCGGTTTGACGAAGACTTCTTGAGGATGTTCGACCAAGGACTTTACTAAATTAGCTAACATTTGTTGAACGGAATCGGTTGACACGAAAAAAGCCTCCTTGTGTTATGTGAGAGCCGCCGAATTTAGGCGCTCTTGTTCCAATTGGTCCTCCAGACTCCATTTTCCTTGGTCTTTACTTCCTTGATTCCCTTTTGTTTTAAAAGATTTCGGACGGTTTCGGTGGGCTGAGCTCCGGTCTTTAAAAAAGAAATGATTCTCTCTTCATCGATTTCCAAGCCGGCAGGTTGCGACAGAGGATTGTAATGGCCGAGATTGGCTAAACTTTTGCCGTCTCTGGTTTTCCTTTGGTCGACGGCCACAACCCTGAAAAAGGGGCGGTTTTTAGTTCCCATCATTTTCAATCTTAGTGAAACGGACATATTGTAACTCCTTATTATATTTGTGGATAAGACGAGGTGCGCCCTCGCCTCATTAAAATTTCGAAAAGAATTTTGAAAGTTTTGACCTCTTCGCCATCGAACCCAAATTTTTCATCATTTGTCGCATTTGGTTAAACTGTTTCAGTAGGGCATTGACATCTTGAACAGTATTGGCACTTCCCGCGGCAATCCGCTTTCTACGCCCGCCGTCGATTATGTCCGGATTAGCGCGTTCCGTTGGTGTCATGGAAAGAATTATGGCTTCAAACCGTTTAAAATTTTTATTGTCGAACGAAACCTCGGAAAGCTTGGGCATCGAAGAAAAACCTGGAATCATCGAAAGAATCTGATCGAGAGGACCCATTTGCTTGATCTGGTTGAGTTGATCGAGAAAATCATTAAAATTGAATTCGGCTTCTCGAATTCGGTTTTCGAGTTCTTTCATTTTCTCCGAATCCATCGCGGATTGGGCTTTTTCGATCAGCGTCAGGACGTCTCCCATGCCTAAAATTCTTTGGGCCATGCGATCGGGATAAAACGGTTCAAGAGCCGAGGCTTTTTCCCCGATACCGACAAATTTAATCGGCTTTCCGGTAACCTCTCGGATTGAGAGCGCCGCACCACCTCTCGCATCGCCGTCAAGCTTCGTCAGAACAATTCCGGATAGTTCCAACAAATCATTAAAACTTTTGGCGCTGTTAACGGCGTCTTGACCGGTCATGGCATCCACGACCAACAGTATCTCATGCGGAGAAGTAAGGTCTTTCAACTCCTTGACTTCACCCATCATTTCGCCGTCTATGTGTAATCGACCCGCCGTGTCGATGATAACGACATCAAGATCTTTTTCGCGCGCATGCTCTATCGCCGTAGTGGCAATGATTGCCGGTCTTGTACCCGCCGGCATCGAGAACACATCTATTCCCAGTTGATTTCCTAAAACTTCAAGCTGTTTGACAGCCGCTGGACGATAGACGTCACAGGCAACCAACAGCGGATTTTTTTTCTCGTTTTTTCGCAGATGGAGGGCAAGCTTAGCGCAGGTCGTCGTTTTTCCGGAGCCTTGCAAGCCCGCCATAAGAATCACGGTCGGCTTCTTGGAAGAATATGTCAACTTCGCATGTTCCTTCCCGAGGATGGAAGTAAGCTCGTCCATGACGATTTTAACGACCTGCTGGGAAGGCGTCAGACTCTTCAACACTTCCGAGCCGAGAGCTTTTTCTTTTACCGACTTGGTAAAATTTTTAACGACGCGAAAGTTAACATCGGCCTCCAGGAGGGCGATTTTAACCTCGGATAAAGCGACGTCAATATCTTTTTCGGTCAACTTTCCCGATTTGCGAAGCTTCTCAAAAATCGAGAACAATTTCCCCGAGAGGTTTTCAAACATTGAAATCTCCGAGCAATTTAGTTGGTTTAGACAAGAAGTATACCTTAGTTTAAATGGC
>Ga0209749_1001918_pt1 | contig 15788 bp, 11 predicted proteins | sample EPASupsiteSAE347_FD_187267 | JGI IMG/M metagenome (GOLD analysis project Ga0209749, IMG submission 187267) | Bioremediated contaminated groundwater from EPA Superfund site, New Mexico - Sample SAE3-47 (SPAdes) (version 2) | ecosystem: Environmental > Aquatic > Deep subsurface > Groundwater >... | reverse complement strand
TGAGTGCTATGATCTTAAATTTGCGAATAACATTGTGCACGATATCCGGGGGGTTGGACTGAGCGTCTGCGGAGCCTATAATTTTCTGGCGGCCTGTAATACTTTTGTCCGGGTGGCCACCAATGCGGCGGATGAACGCGATTACCCCCTCCTTGAGCTGGTGCATGGATCGCGCGGCTGCCAGGACACAAGCGAAAACGGGGAGGGGAATGCCGAGGATATTTGCCGCGCGTTTCTTGACCAGGGCGCCTGGGGCACCGCCGTCCTGAATGAGGAAGGCGAATGGATCCCGGACAAAAATGTTTTTATCTATAACAATATTTTCTACAACCCCGCTCCTTCTCAAACCATGCGCACTCATTTCTGGGTCCAGGCGGCAATCACGCCGCCGGCTATCACGCGTAATATTCCTTCCCCTTCGCGCTGCGACGATAATGCCGTCATCCGTGGCAACCTGATTTGGAACGGTCCGGCCGATCATCCGCTGGGTATTGATAATTCAACCGAGTTGAACGCGGACACGCTCCGGGCCGAGAACTCCATTAACACGATTGAACCGGAACTTGTTGATCCGGCGCGTGATAATTTCCGGCCTTTGACCGGAGGAACGGTCTTCAGCAACCGGACATACGCAATCCCGGCTTTTGCCGGCGGCGATTCTCCATATCCGCCGACAGTTCCGGCGGGTAATCTGACTAATGACGTCCTTTTTGATTTTGACGGCCAATTGCGGGCCGGGCCGGCCTTTGCCGGGGCCTTGTCTCCGGCCGCAAGCGCGGCCGGCGCTGATCCTGCCATGGTAGACAATACCGGCGCATGGCGCATTTGGTTTTCCAGTGCGGGTTATCAGATGGGCGGACCATGGAACTTCGGTGTGTCAGGCATGCCAATTGCCGCCGATTTTGACGCTGACGGCAAGGCAGATCCGGCCATCGTGTCCGCCAGCGGCGGATTGTGGTATATCTGGTTTTCCAGAACAGGTTATCAGTTGAGTGGCGGACCATGGAACTTTGATGTGGCGGGCATTCCCGTTGCGGCTGATTTTGATGGCGACAGCAAGGCCGACCCGGCCATGGTGTCCGCCGGTGGCGGATTATGGTATGTCTGGTTTTCCGGCATGGGCTACCAGTTAAACGGCGGGCCATGGAATTTTGGCGTGGCCGGGGATCCGGTAGCGGCTGATTTTGATGGTGACGGCAAGGCTGATCCAGGCATAGTTTATGATACTCTGTGGTATATCTGGTTCTCTGGCACAGGCTATCAGTTGAGCGGCGGGCCGTGGGATTTCGGCGTGGCCGGTGATCCGGTTGCGGCCGATTTTGATGCTGACGGCAAGGCCGATCCGGCCATGGTATCCGCCAGTGGCGGATTGTGGTACATCTGGTTCTCCGGCACAGGCTACCAGTTGAGCGGCGGGCCATGGGATTTCGGCGGGGCAGGCACACCGGTTGCCGCCGATTTTGACGGACAATAACTATTACGTGCAGTTTTCCGCCTCACAATATTCAAGGGGTTACGGCCCATATACGCAGAGCGTGCCATAACCATTTTAATATGGGCGGTCTATTTTTCTGGCCGTTACAGCGCTAGAACATATACGACGTGTTGAAGAAGAGATAAAACTGGCTTTCTTTTGCGGTAGTGATTGCTCTCTCTACTTCCTGTGTGTCTGGATTAACTGTATACCCGAAACTATCGCCTGAACCGAAGATGTAGTTGATGCCAACCGACATGAGAACCTGTTCTAATTCACGGCCGATGCTGAAAGTTACTCCATATTCATTAATCTGGGCGGGATAGTCCTCTTTTTCCAGGTTAACATCCGGGGCGGATGAGCGGCTTGTGAAAAATCCAGCCCGGATTGGATAAGCTTTGGCAATATAATATTCGCCGCCGAGATTCACGTCAACGACTCCCTGGTTGACGTATTCCGATGCCACCGGTTCGCCCCCATCGGAGAGGTCTGAATGACCGCTGAGCTGATTATACGAGTTGGCCAGGTGCCAATTAACGTCAAGGCCGAAGCCGCATACTTTTTCCTTTTCCCATCCGGCGCCTACCGTGAATTTAGCCGGAATCCGGTATTCGGCGTTCATATTATCGGCATGAATGAAATTGTTTTGCATCTTACCGTTATAATTATAAGACTCGTTGGCTTCAAATTCGCCGTTGCCCCATATGTCAAAGGCGGGAGACTGAACCGCTGCGCCAAAGCGCCAGTTGTCGGTCGGACGATATTGCAAACCGGCATTTCCGAGCATACCGAAAGTCTTATATTTGAGGTTTCTTGAGCCCGAATAGGAATAGGTGTTAAGATAAGTGCTTTGGAATGAGCTGAGATTGCGATAGACGCCGTAGACGCCCAAGCCGACAGAAAATTCTTTTGAAAAAGCGTGCGCGGCCGACGGTCCGACCATAATGGTCTGGTCGTTCATGCTTGCATTATAAAAATTCTTATCTTTCGGAAAGGCGATGATTTCGGACATTGAATAGTTGTAGGGCACAAAAGCCGCCAAGCCGACCGCCGTTTGGGGCGCGGCAAAAAAGACCAGGCCCATCGCGGGGGGAACGGTGATGAAGGACGAAGTCTGTAAATCCTCATCGGGATACAGTGCGCGCTCGGAACGATATCGTTGCCAGCCGTAAAGACTGGCCGAAACGGATATGGTCCTCTGCTTGGTATAGGCCAATCCGGCGGGATTGTAATAGGCCGCATCCAAGGCCGTCCCCAATGCACTTCCGGCGCCGCCCATGCCCGCGGCCCGGTCGCCGATGACATACTGCTGGTAATTGGCCTCATTGGCCTGGGCGCTCAATGAGCATGCGATAATTACCCCCGCCACTACGGCGAGGAGGGTTACTTTGATTTTTACGGGCGTTGCTTGTTGCATTTTTCTCCTTTCCCGGCCTGGCCGGTGTTGTTAAACAGACTAACCGACGGTTAGATTAGACTGAGGAAGGTATCTTTTGAAATCTCCATGGTCAAGAGTTTTTTACCTATTTTTTATTGTTTTGTTGACATGCGCATTCCCCCTGGTTACTTTATCATCCAGTCGGGATGGAACCAATTTAATAGAAGGGACGATCATGAAAACAAATGGCAATTCTTGCATAATCCAGATTTTTGCGGTCGGCGCGGTGTTTGTTTCCGCGCTCTCGGTAATCAACGCGCAGACGCTTTATCTGGCGCCGGATAATCCCGCGTTTATTAAATATCAGCAGGAGCGCGCCCAAAAGGCGGTCATGCCGAAAACCGGTTCAGAATACGGCCGTGGTTTAATCCCGACTCCGGTGGATTTTTCCTACCTGAAGGGCCGAACACCGGTCAGCCTGCGCACGTTCAAGGCCTTGTCTTCAACCTACGACCTGCGGACCCTGGGCAAGTTGACGCCCATTAAAAATCAGAATCCCTATGGAACCTGCTGGGCGTTTGCCACCTATAGTTCGCTGGAATCCGCCCTGCTGACCGGCGAAACCAATGATTTTTCAGAAAACAATCTCGCGAACAACCATGGGTTTGACGCCGCATATACCAATGGCGGCGATTATTTAATGTCAGTGGCCTATTTGACGCGCTGGTCCGGACCCATTAACGAGGTTGATGATCCCTATACTAATGGTCCGGGGCACGGCCCCACCAATCTACCCCCTCAAAAGCATGTGCAGGAAGTCCTGATACTTGCCGCGAAAACCAATGCCTTGGACAATACCATCATCAAGCAGACGGTCATGGATTATGGCGCCATTTATGTGAGCATGTGGTCTGATTTTGACACCAATAGATATTTCAATTCCACCAATAGCGCGTTTTACTATAACGGCATTTCCAATTGTGACCATGCCGTGGCCATTGTCGGCTGGGATGACGATTATGCTGCCACCAACTTCCTGCAAGCCCCGGCGAGTAACGGGGCGTTCATCGTCCGGAACAGCTGGGGCACAAGCTTTGGCGATAATGGCTATTTCTATTGCTCCTATTATGATACGAGAATGTGTTCCGAGGCAAGTGCGGCATTTATCAACGGGGAAAGCGTTACTAACTACTCCTCGGTTTACCAGTATGATCCCCTGGGCTGGGTAGGCCAAGTTGGCTATACATCAACGACCACCGCATGGGGCGCAAATATTTTCACGGCTACGAATTATGCTTCCGTGCGCGCCGTGGGATTTTACGCGCCGGATGTTAATATGAATTATACAATCTATATCTATCGGAACATCACGGCGGGCAGTCCCCGGAGCGGAACCTTGGAGCTGACACAAACCGGCAGTTCCTCATACGCTGGCTATCACACCGTTCTCTTGAACACCCCGGTATCATTGTCATCCGGCCGGTTGTTTTCCGTGGTGATAAAATTCATCAACTCCTCGACGAACGCCCCGATCGCGATTGAATACGCAAAGTCGGGGTACAGCAGCCGGGCAACATCTTCGCCCGGCGAAAGCTACGTCAGTTCCGACGGCACCGACTGGAGCGATCTGACCACGGATAATCCAACCGCCAATGTCTGTATCAAGGCTTTCTGCGGAACAGGCGTGTCCTCTGTCGGCAGGGCTGATCCGGCCATGGTGGTCAACGGCAACTGGTATCTCTGGCTTGCCAGCATGGGTTATCAGATAAATGGTCCGTTTAATTTCGGGGTCTCGGCCTTTCCGGTTGCGGCCGATTTTGACGCGGACGGCAAGGCCGATCCGACCATGGTTGACGGCGCCTTGTGGTATATTTGGTTCACTGGCTCTGGCTACCAGCTGAGCGGCGGGCCGTGGAACTTTGGCGTGTCCGGCATTCCGGTTGCGGCCGATTTTGATGCTGACGGCAAGGCCGATCCTGCCATGGTGGTTGGCCCATTGTGGTATATTTGGTTCTCCGGCACCGGATATCAACTGAGCGGCGGGCCATGGAATTTCGGCGTGGCCGGAATTCCCGTTGCGGCCGATTTTGATGCTGACGGTAAGGCGGACCCGGCCATGGTGGTAGACAGTTTATGGTATATCTGGTTCTCCGGCACGGGCTACCAGTTAAGCGGCGGGCCGTGGAACTTTGGCGTGTCCGGCATTCCGGTTGCGGCCGATTTTGATGCTGACGGCAAGGCCGATCCGGCCATGGTGATCTACAATTTGTGGTATATCTGGTTCTCCGGCACCGGATATCAACTGAGCGGCGGTCCGTGGAACTTCGGCGTGATAGGTTATCCCGTTGCGGCTGACTTTGACGGCCGGTAAGGCCGTCCAACCATAAAGAGCAAGACCGGCGCTTCCATGGAAATTGATGAGCCGCAATTCGGCGGAGGATTTGCCGGGGTAATGATCATTTTCCAAGGCGGCCTTTGGCCGCAACCAAAGACGGCTCGGCGAACCCCTCGGCCTCGCTCAGGGCGGGGACGCCTCGCCCTACCGGCAGGGTGAAGCCTTCTGAGCTGAGCTGCAAATATCTTCGCAAAAGTGTATCATGCCTGCCCAGCCATGCCGTTGGCTTGGCAAGCCGCAGGCCAGCCACGCGCAACGCGTGGCCAGGGTTTTAACGGAACGATCTAATTACCTGTCTGAAACAATAAAACAGTAGAGAAAACAAATGAACAATGACATGAAATATTATCTTATCTTCGTGGTTTTTTTCGGTCTGGCTTGTTCCGCGGTCTATTCACAAACCATCTACGATAATTATTATCCCAACCCGGACGACGAAGTGCGCGCAATCGCACAACAGAGTGACGGACGGCTCATCATCGGGGGCTATTTCGACAAAATGGGCGTGTCCGACTGCTTTAGAATTGGACGGCTTTACGTAGATGGCACCCTTGACTCAAGCTTCAACGCTTCCGCCGACGATGGTGTGCGCACCATCGCCATCCAGCCGGACGGTAAAATTATTGTCGGGGGTGATTTTGAACATCTGAACGGAACGGACCGCTTATACATCGGACGCCTTGAATCAAACGGCGATCTGGACGCCGGTTTCAATCCGGCCGGCGCCGAAGACTATGTGCGGGCAATTACTATTCAATCTGACGGTAAAATACTGGTTGGCGGATATTTTACGACCCTCGCCGGTCAGGCCAGCAAGTATATCGGCCGGCTTAATGCTGACGGCAGTTTTGACTCATCTTTTACCGCCCAGGCCGATGGAGTCGGCGGCATGGTTCGTAAAATAGTCGTGCAACCCGACGGCAGGATTATTATTGCCGGACTTTTTGACACGGTGAATGGGGAGACGCGCAATAACATTGCCCGTTTGAATGCCGATGGAACCCTGGATACTTCTTTTAATCCGAATGTAAGCGACATGGTTTGGGAGCTCCTCCGCCAGGATGACGGCAAAATAATCATTGCCGGATATTTTACCGAAGTCGGCGGGACGGTGTTGAACCATATCGCGCGGCTCAATGCCGACGGCAGCGTGGATACATCATTTGATGCCGGGATTGGAGCCGCGCTTGATGTTTACTGCGGAATTTTACAGACGGATGGGAAAATACTTCTGGGTGGCGCATTTGACGAATTTAACGACGTGGCCCACCATCATGCCGTCCGCCTCAATGCCGACGGCAGCGTGGACGCAACTTTTGATATTGGCGCCGGTTTTAATGATGTTGTTTACTCCCTTTACCAGCAAGCCGATGGTAAAATTGCCGCCGGTGGAGCTTTTGACTCCTGTAGCGGCAGGATCTATCATCACTTTCTTAGACTGTATTCCAGCGAAGGCAAGCTGGATTCAAGCGGTTACCTTTCCACGGCTCCGGATGCCGCCATCTACGCGGCGGCTGTGCAGCGCAATGATCGCATGCTTATCGGCGGCAATTTTACAACCGCGGATGGAGTGGCGCACAAACGCATCGCGCGCGTCGGCCCCTGCTACGATTATGTTGATGCGTCCTTCACAACCAGCGTGGATGATAATCAGGTGCGGGTGATTGTCATTCAACCTGATGACAAAATAATCATCGGCGGAAACTTTACGACCGTGAACGGCGAACCGCATGTTTATATCGCGCGACTTCTTTCCGATGGAACCATTGACCCGGACTTTACACCAGGGGTGATTTTCGGCGGAGGCGTGAGGGGCATGGCGCTTCAGACCGACGGCAAAGTTGTGATTGGCGGCGGATTTACCACCATAGACGGTGCGAGTTATAAAGGCATTGCCCGGCTGAATACCAACGGGGTAATTGATGCTTCGTTCAATCCGGGCGACGGTGTGGGTGACGATTATATAAATTCCGTGACATTGCAACCGGACGGCAAAATTCTGGTCGGCGGAATGTTTACATCGCTCGGCGGGCAGGCCATCAACCGCATTGGGCGGTTGAACGCCGATGGAAGCGTAGATTTAAGCTTTAACCCGGATGCAGATGATGAGGTCATGTGTATCACCGTTCAGCCGGACGGGAAAATCCTGGCAGGCGGATTATTCCACTCTGTTGGCGGCGCTGAAAATGAAAGCAATCATATTGTTCGACTCGATACAAACGGCAACGTGGACGCTTCGTTCAATCTCCCCGACGGGACAGACCTCTCTGTAAGAAGCATTGCGCTTCATTGCGACGGGAAAATTATAATCAGCGGTGGATTCACTACCGCCGGCGGAGAACCACGGAAACGCATCGCCCGATTAAATAGCGATGGCAGTCTTGACACGTCATTTGACGTGACCCAGGATGCGGATGACTATATCTATGCTGCCATGATTCAGAAAGACGGCAAAATCATTTGCGGAGGAATATTTGATAACTGGGGTGGCATCAAATATCAAGCTCGCGTAGCAACAATCAATGCGGCCGTACAATTGCTTTCAGTCTCCGGCATGGGTGATGCAATTACCTGGCTTCGCTCGGGCGCATCGCCCGAATTGACAAGATGCATATTTGAATATTCGTTTGATAACGCCACCTGGTCGGAACTGGGGGCTGGAACGCGTATTTCCGGCGGCTGGCAACTCAGCGGTTTGACACTGCCGCCAAACACCAATTTCTATGTCCGCGCCACCGGTCTCTATTGCGGCAGTTATTGTAGCGCGGGCGGTTCAATCCTTGATTCCACCAGGCTGGTTTATCTCACCACACCAAGGGTTGTTATTACCAATATTTCTGGTGTCATCACCGGATACTATGGCGCGGCGAATTATACGCTTTCCGGAACGAACAATATCAATGTTACCGGGACAATGTGGTGGACGAATAGTCTGGGCGGGAGTTCTTCATTTGCCGCAACTACCCCATGGTCGGTAACCGTAACTGGCTTAATCGTCGGCACTAATACTATAACCGTCTATGGCTCAAATGTAGTCGGAGACATAGGAAGCGACTCGGTAACGATTGTTTTACGTTATTCGGCCGCCGATCCGGCCATGGTGTCCGCCAGTGGCGGATGGTACCTCTGGCTTGCCAGCATGGGTTATCAGATAAACGGTCCGTTTAATTTCGGGGTCTCGGCCTTTCCGGTTACGGCCGATTTTGACGCTGACGGCAAGGCCGATCCGACCATGGTTGACGGCGCCTTATGGTATATCTGGTTCACCAGAACAGGTTATCAGTTAAGCGGCGGTCCGTGGAACTTTGGCGTGGCCGGCATTCCGGTCGCGGCTGATTTTGACGGGGACAGCAAGGCTGATCCAGCCATGGTCATTGGCCCATTGTGGTATATCTGGTTCTCCGGCACCGGATATCAACTGAGCGGCGGGCCATGGAATTTCGGCGTGGCAGGTATTCCGGTTGCGGCCGATTTTGACGGCGACGACAAAGGCGACCCTGGCATAGTGGTAGATGGTTTGTGGTATATCTGGTTTTCCGGCGCGGGCTATCAGTTATGCGGCGGTCCGTGGAATTTTGGGGTAGCGGGGATTCCGGTCGCGGCTGATTTTGACGCTGACGGCAAGGCGGATCCGGCCATGGTGATCTACAATTTGTGGTATATCTGGTTCTCCGGCACCGGATATCAACTGAGCGGCGGTCCGTGGAACTTCGGCGTGATAGGTTATCCCGTTGCGGCCGACTTTGACGGCCGGTAAGGGATGGTCATACGCCCATGACATACCGGCGGATAAACGTCTTCAGCGGCGATAAGAGCCTGATGATCGCCTCGCCAAGGGGTGAATAATAAGCCCGGTAAAACAGGGCTTTGAAGGGGGCGCTCTGGCGATAGACGTTAAAGGCGAAATTCCGGAAACACGTCAAAATTTCATTACGCGGGAACTGCGGCATGTTCAAGACCGTGTCTCTGCGCCCGACAAAACACGTTTCATCACCTTCGGGACGGATAAAGCCTTCCTTCAGGCATACCTCGGCCAGTTTGGTGCCGGGATATGGTTCAAATATCCCGATGATGACGCTGTCCGGCTGGATGCGCCGGTTCAGGTTCACCGTTTCCTGAAAAATGGCAGGCGTTTCATATGGGAACCCGACGATATTAAACGATTTTGTTTTCAAGCCGGCCTGGCGGCAGGCCGCAAAGGCCTCCACAATCCGTTCGTTTGATTGTTTGCGCCCCAGAACTTCGCGCCGGAATTGTTCACTGCCGTTTTCAATGCCGATGCTTACCCGGCGGCATCCGGCTTTTTTCAACTGCCGGCAGACCTCCTCATTCAGGGTTTCCGGCCGGGCATTAATGTCAAAAGGCAGGGAAAATTCGCGCGGATAGCGCGCGCAGAATTCTTCCAGGAAGGCTTTCTGGGCGGTGAAACAATCGTCATTAAAATAAAGGGTTTGCATTTTGTAGCGGCTTGTTACCTGCCGTATTTCTTCCAGCGCGCTTTCAACGGAGCGGAATCGCACGTAACGGCCGGGCTGTTTCAGGCGCAGGGCGTGATTGCTGCAAAAGGTGCAATCGTAGGGACAACCTCTGGAAAACATGAAAAGCGCGGTGCTGAAATCGGAGTCTATGATCCGCTGGTAGTCAAAAAGTTCGCGGTCCGGAAAGGGGAGCGCGTCAAGGTCTTCAATGAAAGGCCGGGTTTCGTTCCGGATTATTTTGCCATCGGTTTTAAACCAGATGTTTTTTATGGCATGGTCAATTTTTAGGCCGGCCCCTTGGGCGGCAAGTGAGTTCGCCAGTTCCAGCAGCGGGTATTCCCCCTCGCCGATGCAGACCGCGTCCAGCCCCGCAATTTCCTCCAGGCATTCGGGGGCAAGCGTGGCGTGCTGGCCCCCGAGAATGGTGAAAGCGCGGAAGGGCTGCAGCTCGCGGAAAATCTGCCGGACATAATGGTATTGCGGGGAGACGGCCGAGAAGGCGATCAAATCCGGCTGCCAGCCGGCGATGGCCTTTGTCAGAGAAGCCGTCTCATAATCGCCGAAAAGATAATGCAGCCGCGTTTGATGTCCGCGGGCTTTCAGCACGGCGCTCATCAGGCCGATGCCGAACTGGAAACTTTCTGCCCCGCCGCGGACGTTGATATCCGGATAAACAAACAATACTTTCATTGGAATTTTGCCTGACGCCTTCGCCGCTTGCTTCCGCCGCCTTCAGGTTTTGAAGAAGTCTTCAAGTTTTTCAACATCGATCCGGTCCTGCGGCCGGTCGGTCGCCTTTTTGGCGCGGATCAAAGTATCCCGCCCCATGATTCGGACGGGAACTCCATCATAGTCAATCCAGCGGCTGTCGGCCAATGCTTCGTCAAAAGTGACTCCTTTTACGGAAGTCAGAATATCAATGCGATTTGGCGCTATGCCGATCTGATAAACCAGGTCAGGGTCCAGAAAATCTTCGGCTTTGATTTCACGTAACGGCGCCCCAAACCTAATCAATGCCCGACAGACTTTTTGAGCATTATCTGGCGAGGGCCGCACCAGAATATCAAGGTCTTTGGTAAAGCGCGGTTCGGTGTAGGCAATGACGGCATGCGCGCCAATGATCAGATATTCAACGCCTTCGGCGTTCAATATGCTCAATAGATCTTTGAAGTCTGGATTCGCCGCCATGCGTTTGTCCCTTAAACCATGCGATTTCGCCGACCATTTTCCAGGCCGCAGCAAGTTTCTCGCCCGAAGATACCTTCCGCCAGAAATCAATATTAAACCGCTTCTCTTCCGGAGATCCGCGGCGGGCTTTGGCTGCCACAATCTGACGCTTGTTGCCTGGCATAATTATTTTTGTTTCTAACTTTGGTAATCCTTGCATATCCATTGGCCTGTTACAAGGAAGATTTGTCATAAAATCCGGTCCGGCGGCGTTTGCCGGGAAGGGACGATGCGGAAAGATGGCAAAAAATGCATCCAATAAGTCTGTGGCGCGCTGGCCGGCGGCAATTATGCCCGCGCGGAGTTGGAGAGGCTGACGATTTCAGCAAACCCCTTTGGATCGCGAATGGCGATTTCGGAAAGCATCTTGCGGTTCAAGGCCACGTTGGCTTTGGTCAGGCCCTCCATGAACCGGCTGTAATTGATGCCCTGCTGACGGCAGGCGGCGTTCAGGCGCGCAATCCAGAGGCCGCGGTAATCGCGTTTTTTTTGTTTGCGATGGATCGTGGCAAGCTTCATGGCCCGGTCAACCGCCGCGGTTGCCTGGCGGAACAATTTGCTGCGCGCTCCGTAAAAACCCCTGGCTAAAGCCAGACGGCGTTTTCTTCTGCGGCGCGAGGCGGGGGCATTGGTGGCTCTGGGCATGGTGTTTTCCTCTTTAAGTTAAATCAAATTGATAAGCCGTTTGGTCTCGCTGGGGTGCAGGATGGAGCCGCGGCGCAGATGGCGTTTGCGCTTGGAAGATTTGTGCGTGAAGAGATGTCCGCGCGCAGCGCCCTTGTGTCTGAGTTTTCCGGACGCCGTTTTGCGGAAACGTTTTGCCACGGCTTTCTTGGTCTTCATCTTAGGCATGGTTGATTCACCCCAAAAGTTTTTTGTCCGATCAATGCGCCTTTTTACATGGAACCGGTCAAAATGTCCAGCAGTTTTTTCATAAAAATTAACGCGCCGGCATTCAGGGCAAACTGCCTTCCTGGACAACTTTCATCAGGTATTGACCGTATTGATTTTTCAGCATGGGCGCCGCGAGCGCGGCCAGTTCCGCCTCGGAAATATAACCCAGCCGGTAGGCGATCTCCTCCGGGCAGGCGATGATCAGCCCCTGGCGGTCCTGAACCGTCTGCACGAAATTGGCGGCCTGCATAAAGGATTCGTGGGTGCCCGTGTCCAGCCAGGCGAAACCGCGGCCGAGCAGTTCCACGCGCAACTGGCCGCGTTGCAGGTAGGCCAGATTGACGTCCGTAATTTCAAGTTCACCCCGGGCCGAAGGGCGCAGATTTCTGGCTGTTTCCACAATGCCGGCGTCATAAAAATAAAGGCCCGGAACCGCATAGTGCGATTTTGGCTGCGAAGGCTTTTCTTCAATGCTGATCACCCGGCCGTTTTTATCAAATTCAACCACGCCGTATCGCTCGGGATCGTTGACCGGATAGCCGAAAATCAGGCCGCCGCTCTTCAGCTTTCCGGCCTTTTGCAGAACATCGGAAAGACCGTGGCCGAAGAAAATATTGTCGCCGAGGATCAGGGCCACGGGGGCCCGGCCGATAAATTTTTCACCGATCAAAAAGGCCTGCGCCAGCCCCTCCGGCCGCGGCTGTTCGGCGTAAGCAAAGTGCAAGCCAAATTGCGCTCCGTTGCCCAGCAGAGTTTTGAAACGGGGCAGATCTTCCGGGGTGGAGATGATGAGAATATCGCGGATTCCGGACAGCATCAGAATGGAAAGGGGGTAATAGATCATCGGTTTGTCATAGACCGGCAGCAGCTGTTTGCTGACCACCCTGGTAATCGGATAAAGCCTTGTTCCCGCTCCGCCGGCCAGAATAATGCCCTTCATAAACTGTATCTCCCTATGTAACAATGCATTGTTGAAATTTTAATAAAAATTTTACTTCTCGGGCATGTCATTCCCGCGAAAGCGGGAATCCAGTGTGTCCGTTTTTTTTCTGATCCTGGATTCCCGATTAGATCGGGAATGACACGTCTGCAATACTGTGTATGACACGGCCGTAAGGCATTCGCGCGCAGCGCATTTGATTGCGGCTACGCTGCGCTATGTTCGTGAAATATGTTTTTTACTAAAATAATCCAAAATAATCAATCCGTTGTTCGCCGTCTACGGCTGACGCACAACCGTTTCCATGGTCAAAACGGCCGTGCCGCAGGCGTCGGCCCGGCTGGATGCCGTGATCACGCATTCGGCAAGCCGCCAGGGCGGGCGCTGGGTTTCGGCCGACCGCAGGAAATCGGCGATGGAATTCAGATTGACCTCTTTGAAAACAACCTCTGTTCTCTTTACGTTCCAGCCATGCCCCAGCGCGCGAGAATCCAGTTCGCGGATTTCCGCCACCGAGCCGGTTACCGCGGTTGATGCCAGGGCGGAGAGGGACGGCGCCGCGTTGGAAACGGAGGCCAGCGCGGTAAACGATGCTTCAATGATATCCTGCTGTTGTTTCATCGCCCGCAGGTCCTGGATGACCGCAAGCTTACTTTGCATCCTTCTGGAAAGAGCATTGGCGCGCAGGGCGTTGAGCGCCGTCCAGAACATGCCTGCCAGCAGGATCAGGAGGACGCTGAAACGGAAGATTGATTCGGTTTTGAATTTCATGGCGGCACAGTTCCTCTCGCCGTAAAATGCACCAGGTTGTCGCCGCCCGCCTCCTTGCGGTCAATCTCAACCCTGTAGCCGGCATTCCGTAAAGATGCGGCCAGGCGTTCGCCGTCGTCCCAGTCCTCGGCCGTGCCGTTGATGGTTACTTTGTCACGGCTGAGTTCAAGGCGCGTATAAGCCAGCCGGGCTTCCTGGCCGGCGTTGATTATTTCCGCCAGTCTTACGGAAAGCGGCTCTCTGAAAATATTTAAGATGGGCGCAAAATCACTCAGTTTTTTTTGCACGATCGGCCGCACCTCGTCCACTTCGCGTCCGTAGGTGATGGCGCGGCCCGGGGCCAGCTCTCCGCTCAGGCGCGAGATTTCGCGCTGGGTTTTTTTGAATTGAAATGAGCCGGTAATCTGCCAGGCGAGATTGAAGGCGCAAAGCAGTATGCCGGACAGGAGGAGGAATAGGGCGGCCTGCGCCGAGTGTTTTTTGCGTTCCGCCAGGATGGAGAGATGGGTCAGCTCTCCCTGGCGCAGATTACAGCGGAGCCGGCCGCCAAATGCCCGGGAGGAAAGGGCGCGCGGCAGGAAAGTTTCCGGCGATTTATGAACCACAAACGGTCCCGGCCATTCAGCGCTTAAAAGCCGGTGTAAGGAATTGACCAGCGCCGGTTGCCGCGCCAGAGGTCCGCAAAAAAGCCATTCCACCGCTGTCCGGGCTTGAAGTTCGGAGCAGAGGATGCGATAGAAGCGTTGAAATGCGTCCTCCGGCGCTGTCCCCGCGCTTGAATTGAGCGCCATTTGCAGGCTGTGGGCGTTGAGGAAAAGACTTCCTGAACCGATTGCCAGGGCAATATGATCCGGCTCAAGACTGACCACGATCCGGGTGGCATCGGCGCGCGGAGGTTTCTCCCGCAGGCTCTGCTGCCAGAGGGCGAGGCCTTCATGGTCAATAATGAGCGGATCAAGTCCGGCGGCCTGGTAGCGGTTCAACCGCTGTTGAACGGCGGTGCGGCGCGCGGCAACAGCCAGGACCGAAATGGCATTTTTCGTTTTCCGGCGGAATTGTACAAAGCAGTAACAGCAGTCTTCAAGGGGGAATGGCAGTTGAAGGTCCAGCATGGCGGGCAGAACCTTGATGGCCTTGCTTTTTGAAGAAAAGGGCGTATCCAGCCAGATGGTCAGACTTTCGTTTATGCCGAGACAGCCGGTCACAGGCAGATTTGCCGCGCCTTTTTGTCCGGCCGGCGAGGATGGGGGCCAGGTGACGGTGGTGTGGCTGATCCGGCCGGTGAATGCGCGCAGGGAACGCACAATTCTGGGCGTTTCCCAAAGGACTGCCCCATACCAGGAACTGTGAAATTTGAAATTTGAAATTTGAAATTCGGTCTTCACGTTACTGCTCCACCCATCGGATAACCTGAATATTGCCGGTTTGATCGCGTTTGACCAGACAATAAACCGCTTCGGCTGCCGCGCCCATTACGGCTCTGGAATAGACTGAAAAGAAGGAACTTTTCAGGGAAATATAATTCGCAAATTTTTGCAGGGTCAGGGGATCCATGACCTGTTCAAGGGTAAAAAGCGGCATGGCATCCCGTCCGTGAATGATCCTTTCAACCAGCGCGGCATTGCCGCCGCCGAATATGGCCAGCAGCGCCGGCCGGCCGGCGGTATTAACATTGACCGGCTCAATGCGCGGCTTCTGCGCCGGCAGAACGGCAAGCGCGTTTGTTCCGGCGGCGCTATTAGTTGCCGTCCCCAAAAGCCAGAGCAATTCCTCCCTGCTTTCCATCGGCAAATTATCCGGATAAAACTGCGCCTGTTGGCGACGGTAATATTCCTTCTCATAATGGCCTTCCGTATTCTGGTCAACCCAGTCCCTGATAATTTCGGTTTCTGTTTCGGGGTTCAGGGAGCCCTGCGCGGCCAGCAGGTCGCGGACAAGCATTTCCGGCCGTCGCCATTGTTCCGCCGCGGAGACAAAGGCAAGCATGTTCGCATCAAGGAAGCGGTTTTCATCAATAATCACCACTTCCGTGTCAATCCCGTTCGGCAGGCGCAGATACATGGGCGCGGCCCAGGCCTCGTTGGTATGATCAACCAAAAAATTCTGATCGTCTGCCAGAGCATTGAGCGCGCGCCAGACGCCGTCGCCGGCTGTTTCGCGCAGTTGGGTCTGCAGTAACCGCTTGTTTTCCAGGTTGAGGCACACGCGCGCCAGGACCTGCGCGTGCAAGG
>Ga0209749_1001917_pt1 | contig 15798 bp, 16 predicted proteins | sample EPASupsiteSAE347_FD_187267 | JGI IMG/M metagenome (GOLD analysis project Ga0209749, IMG submission 187267) | Bioremediated contaminated groundwater from EPA Superfund site, New Mexico - Sample SAE3-47 (SPAdes) (version 2) | ecosystem: Environmental > Aquatic > Deep subsurface > Groundwater >... | reverse complement strand
ACGAATTCGGTCATGCCCTCCACGGCATGTTGTCGCAATGCACCTACCCGTCAGTTTCCGGTACCAATGTTTACCACGATTTCGTCGAACTTCCCTCCCAGATCATGGAAAACTGGGTCACCGAAAAAGAGTGGCTCGACCGCTTTGCCGTCCATTATGAGACCGGTGAAAAAATCCCGAAGGAACTCCTCGACAAAATCATTGCATCACGGAATTTCCTCGAAGGTTACGCTACCGAACGCCAGCTGGGATTCGGATTTTGCGATATGGCCTGGCATACCCTGACCTCCACTTATACCGGCGATGTGATCGCTTTTGAACAGCAAGCCACCGAAAAAATACGCCTCTTCCCCCGGATTGACGGCAGCGCCTTCTGCCCTGCCTTTACCCACATCTTCGCAGGCGGCTATGCGGCAGGCTATTATGGCTACAAGTGGGCCGAGGTGCTGGATGCCGATGCCTTTGAACTGTTCAAAGAAAAAGGTATTTTTAACAGGGATGTTGCCCGCTCTTTTCGCGAAAATATTCTCGAAAAAGGTGGCAGCGAACATCCGATGATCCTGTACAAGCGCTTCCGGGGCAAAGAACCGGGCGTGGACGCATTGCTGCGGAGGAGCGGACTGATAGACGTGACGCGTGATGCGTGATGCGTGAGAATGTGCCAATGTGCTAATGTGCTAATGTGCTAATCAATAATACTTTACACTTATAACTTACTTGAGCCTGGTGCCTTGTGCCTTTACTTCCTGCCCTCTTGCCCTCCTGCCCTTCTGCCTTAAGTTGTAAACATGGAATACCTACCTATTCAGCTCCTTGCCTTCGCCATCGCCTCGGTCCCGGTCCTCTGGCTTTCCTGGCGATCTTTGAAGAGTCACAAAAATCACGGTTTTTACCGGTTCTTCAGCTGGGAATGCATCCTCTGGCTGTTCGTCTGGCAGATCCCGGTCTGGTTCCGGGACCCCTTATCGTGGCACCAGATCCTGTCATGGATCATTTTGGTGGCCAGCTGTTACCCCGTGCTGGCCGGTGTGTACCAGCTTAAAAAGGCGCACCGGATCGACCAGAAACGCGATGATCCCTCTCTTTTTGGATTTGAAAGCACCACCCACCTGGTCACCACTGGGATATTCTACTACATCCGCCACCCGATGTACTCTTCCCTGCTCTTCCTATCATGGGGAGTCGCCATGAAAAATCCCGGTCCTCTTGCACTAATAATCGCGGGATTAGCATCTGTATTACTTTATTTGACTGCCGTTACCGAGGAAAAAGAGGATATTGCCTTTTTCGGCGATGAGTATCGGGCTTACATGAAAAGATCGAAACGGTTCATTCCCTGGATCTTCTAAAAAAGCAGCATGAATATCAGGTTAAAGCCGGCCGTGGGAAGACCAACATTGCTCTTTATATCAGGATTGCTTTGGGTTGGTGTTGCCGTTATGCTTAATTCCTTTGCCATTGACTGGCTGACTCATTTTCACGGTTCAGCAGCCTGGATTTATCCGGCTGCCGGAGTTACTGCCGCTCTTATCATTCACCATTTTGGCTTTCTCCGTGTGGTTGACAAAAACCTCAGGAGAATATCCGCCATGGAAGCAAAAAGTTGCGCTTTCGCATTCATGTCGTGGAAAAGTTATCTGATCGTGCTTGTCATGGTCAGTATGGGTATTGGACTCCGGCATTCATCCATCCCCAAACAATACCTCTCGATCCTTTACATCGGTATCGGTTTTGCCCTCTTCCTCTCGAGTATTCGTTACTTCAGGGTTCTATTCACACAATACTCTGATTCCAAATTGTAGGCACACCCACACCCACACTCACACCCACACTCACACTCACACTCACACTCACACCCACATTCACACCCACACCCACACCCACACCCATTCGCCCGATTTGTAAAAAAGTGTTACATTTATCTGACAAGAGAGTATGGACCAAAAAAATCTTATCATGTCATCTTCAAACGGTTCCAAAGTCCTGACCGCATCCATCCTGGCAGTCGGACTCATCCTGGCAGCTTTTATTGTCGGACAATCGGTGATCCGGTTCAAGAAACTCGACCGGTCGGTAGTGGTTAAAGGCCTCGCCGAAATGGAGGTGGACGCCACCCTCGCCGTTTGGCCGATCACCTTCAACGAAGCCAGCAACGACCTTGCCCAGCTTCAATCCACCCTCGACCGGAAACAGAGGATCATCCTGGATTTCTTGAAAGAAGTAGGCTTCACCGATTCGGAGATTACTATCGGGATGATCAGTATAAACGACCAGAAAGCAAATATCTATGGCGGGAACAACCAGTACATTGAATTCCGCTATATCGGTCGCGGACAGATGACGGTCAGGACCGACCAAACCTCGAGGATGAATACCGCTATTTCGCGCCTGACCGACCTGGTTGGCCAGGAGATCGTCCTGAATCAGAATCAGTATGAGAGCCAGGTGCAATATCTGTATACCGGATTGAACTCGATCAAGCCGACCATGATCGAACAGGCAACGGTCAACGCCCGGCAGGCTGCCGAGAAATTTGCCATTGACTCAAACTCCAAGGTGGGTAAGATCAAGAAAGCCACTCAGGGCCTTTTCACCATCGAAGACCGCGACATGAATACGCCGTATAAGAAGATAATCAGAGTCGTAACAACCGTTGAGTACTATCTGGTGGACAATTAGAAGGCAGAAGGCAGAAGGCAAAAATTAGTCACAAGAATCAGGAAGCAAAATATAGGTAAATGATTTAAAATTAGCACATTAGCACATTGGCACATTAGCACATTCTCCCGAGTCACTCATCACTCATCACTCATCACTCGTCACTAAAATGCCAACCACCCTCCCCATTCTAGAAGTCTGTTCCGGTTCACTGGCATCAGCCCTAGCTGCACAAGCCGGGGGTGCTTACCGGGTCGAATTATGCGACAACCTGTATGAGGGAGGCACTACTCCCAGTTTTGGAATGATCGAGGCGGCCAGGGAAATGCTGCAGATCAGACTGCACGTGATCATTCGGCCGAGAGGCGGTGATTTTCTCTATTCTGAGCTGGAATTTGATATCATCAAACGCGATGTTATCAGGTGCAAGGAACTGGGTGTTGATGGAATCGTCATCGGTTTCCTTACACCGGACGGCAGGATCGACGTTCGGCGGACCCAGGAGATCGTCACCCTGGCGGCACCCCTTTCGGTTACCTTCCACCGGGCTTTCGATATGACCCGCGATCCCTTCCAGGCTCTTGACGATCTCAAACAAACCGGAATCCGGCGGATTCTCACATCCGGACAAAAAAACTCGGCGATTGATGCAGTACCGCTGATCCGGGAACTGATCAGCCTTGCAGGCGAGAGCCTGATCATTATGCCGGGTGCCGGGCTCGATGAAAATAATATTGGTGTCTTTTCAAAGTTGGTAAAGGCCAGGGAATATCATGCCACCCTGAGACATGAAGTTGAAAGCGGCATGGATTTTCGCCGTCCGGATGTGTACATGGGAGGACTCTCACAAATTCCGGAATTTACAATCAAACAGACGGAGGAAGGCAGGGTACGGGCTTTCGTTAATGTGCTAATGGGCTAATGTGCCAATGTGCTAATGGAAAACAATGGTGAAAATGGAGAAGGGGAATAATCCTATAGTAGAGAAAAGCTTTGAGTTCGCATTAAATGTGTTGGCTTACTGTGACCTGCTTGAGGAGAACAAGAAGTATGTCATTTCCAGGCAATTATTAAAATCAGGAACTTCTATCAGCAATAATCTCCAAATCAAAAGATAAATTAGCCCATCAGACTTGAGTAATAACTACTTATTTCAATTAGCACATTAGCCCATTAGCACATTAACACATTATCACATTAAATAATGACATCCAAAGAAAGAATCATCTCTGCCCTTCAGGGTAAACCTGCCGACAGGACTCCTGTTATGTTGCATAATTTTATGATGGCCGCCAGTGAGGCTGGGGTCTCCATGAAGGAATTCAGGGAAAACCCTGCCGCTATGGCCGAAGCCTTCATCCGGTCTGTTGAAAAGTACCATTTCGATGGGATCATGGTCGACATGGATACCGTAACTCTGGCTGGAGCCGCCGGTGTTCCGGTCGACTTCCCCGAACATGAACCTGCCCGGACCCGGGGAAGCCGGTTAACGGACCTGTCGGATGTATATTCCCTGGCCCCGGTCGATATCAGCAGGTACCGCTACGTCAACAATTGGCTGGAAGCGGTCAGGCTCATGACGGAGCAGATCGGCGGTGACGTGTACATTAGGGGAAACTGCGATCAGGATCCCTTTACCCTCGCCGGTATGATCAGGGGATCGGCCGACTGGATGACCGATCTCTATCTGGCAGCCGAAGAGGACAAGACCGCTCTCCTTGAGTATTGTACCGGTATTACCTGCCAGTTCATCCGGCTCATGGCTCAGACCGGATGCCACATGGTTTCCAACGGCGACAGTCCGGCCGGGCCCGACCTGATCCCGCCCGAAATGTATGTAAAGTATGCATTGCCCTATGAGAAGAGGGTTTCGGACGAGGCTCACCTCCAGGGGTTGCCCTATGCCCTTCATATTTGCGGAAATACCGACCTGATCCTGGAAGCTATGCTGGGAACCGGTTCCGATGCTTTTGAACTGGATTATAAAACAGATATCAGGAAGATTGCAGCGACCTTCGCCGGGAAAGCCACCTTCATCGGGAACATCGATCCCAGCGGAGTTCTGGCTTTGGGTACACCCGATAAAATCAGGCAAAAAACCCAGGAACTGATCAAAATAATGGGACCTACCAACCGTTTTATCCTAAACGCGGGTTGCGCAATCCCCGCCGAAACCCCTGAAGAGAACCTCCGGGCCATGATACAATGTGCTAATGGGGTAATGTGCTAATGTGCTAATTATCATTCTGTTGTTGACATTGACTCATTATCTAATTGGCACATTGGCAGATTGGCAAATTGGCACATTGTCTAATTAGCACATTAACCCATTAGCACATTAAAAAGCATGACGATAAAAAAGTATCCTATCGGCCTTGTTTTGAGCGGTGGAGGCGCCCGCGGCTTCGCTCACCTGGGCGCTGCCAAGGCCCTGTATGAAAGCGGGATGAAACCGGATATCATTTCCGGAGTGAGCGCCGGAGCTATTGTCGGGTCTTTCCTGGCTGCCGGTTTCTCGCCGCAGGAAGCATATGACCTCCTGAAAGATCAGGATATCATGAAAATATCCCATATCAGCCTGCCGAAAGACGGACTTCTCAAGCTCGACGGATTAAGAAAACGGCTGGAGGATCATATACCCTATAAGAAACTGGAGGATTTGCCCATACCCCTGGTTGTGGCTGTATGCAATCTGAGCAAAGCCCGGATTGAATACCTGAAAGAGGGCCCCCTGGCTGAAATAGTTGTGGCCTCCAGCAGTATCCCCGTCTTGTTTTCCCCCGTGCACCTGAATGGATCCGTTTACGTGGACGGAGGTGTGCTTGACAACCTGCCGGTTAAACCCATCAGAGACTATTGTGATAAGATTATAGCTGTAAATATCAGTCCGGTACGCGAGGCTGACCAGCTGGAAACCCTGTTCCAGATTGCCGTACGGACATTCCATGTTAGTGTGGATAAGTGGACTCAACGGTGGAGCAAAAAAGTCGACTTTCTGATTGAACCACCTGGTGTTGAGCATTTTGACATACTGAGAACCAAGCGAGTTGAGGAACTTTACGATATTTCGTATCATTACACAAAAGATCTGATCGGATGATTCCAGCAGACAGCTATCATACTCCTCCGGACACAAAAAGGTTATGGCTCGATAAGCTCCTGCCGGGATGGTTGCTGGCTTTTCGATGGGAATTTCTGAGAATCACCTTTAATGCCCGGCGAAAATGCCAGAAGAATCGGTACGCCGATCAGGACTGGATCGAGTCGTCAGACAGGATGATCAGACTGTTTGAAAGGTGTGGCGGGAAATTCCATATCACTGGGATGGAAAACCTTCGCACCTGCAAGAAACCGGTGGTTTTTATCAGCAACCACATGGGCACCCTTGAAACGATGGTGTTTCCCGGGCTCATCGCTCCGGTTATGAGGACCACTTTCGTGGTGAAGGATAGCCTGGTGAAAAGCTGGATTTTCGGACCGGTTATGCGTTCACGCAATCCGATTGTGGTTGGCCGTTCAAATTCAAGACAGGATCTCACCGAGGTTCTTACCAGGGGGCAGGAGCTTCTCTCAGCCGGCATATCCATAGTTATCTTCCCGCAACATACCCGCCGGTCTGAATTTGTGCCCGAAGAATTTAACACCATTGGAGTCAAACTGGCCGCCAAAGCGGGTGTTCAGGTCATTCCAGTTGCCATTAAAACCGATTTCTGGAAGAACGGAAAACAGATCCGTGAGCTGGGCGGCCTCGACAGGGATAAGCCTATCTATTTCCATTTCGGCAAGCCAATGGAGATAAAGGGAAACGGAAAAGAAGAAAACCAGGAGATCATCCGGTTCATCTCGGAATACCTTAAAACCTGGTCTTCCATGTCTGATCGATAGGATGGCAATCGGGTCTGGCATCCATAATCAGCTTACCTGTAACATATTTTCTCAGGCAGCGTCTAAGCTTATAGACACTGAAAACTATTCCCTATGAAAACCAAAATAATCAGTAAGTCGCTGTTTTTCATTGTAATAACAGTCCTATCCTTCTCCTTGAATACTCAGGCACAATCAGTCTCCGGTGATTGGTATACAGTGGCGGAAATTCAGGGTCTTTCAGTCATGCCATCCAGCCAATGGATCACATTGAGTGCAAACTGTGCATTGTTGGGTGCCAGCTCCGAATTAAAACCGGCTTTTAAAGTTCTGTTAGCTATCTGAGCCGTAAACATGGCTGCTTCGCCAAAAACAGCAACCTTGCCCTTTCCGTATTTTCTGACAGCTCCCTGATAATAACCACTCAGATTTTCTCGGGGAGTTTTACTATTGAAACTCCAGGCGGTGTCGGGCTGAAGTGAATAATGTTCATCCAGGAAGCGAAGCACGGGTATGGAGCCTTTGGCCGCTTTAAAGGCGGATCCTGTAAACGTGGCGATACTATCTACCTTTCCATTATTATCGGGACCAACTGTTACAGGGGATTCAGCCAGGGTCTTACCCTTGAAGGAGAAAACGCTTGGGGGCCATGATCTTACTCCTGTAAAGGCAAATCCGTTGAGATACTCAAATCCGAATGCCTTCCCCAGTTCATAGGCGGCCCCTGCAAAAGGCATGTGGTCCGCTATCAAAAACAAGCTGCCTCCGTTTTTTACCCACTTTCTGATAATAGCAATCTCTTCACTGGTAAAAGCCGAAGGAGTCGGAAGAACCCAATCCTGAGCATTTGCCGTATTGAGCGCATTGGCAATAACCAGGATTTTGCAGGTTTTCAGAATATCAATCTCTGATAGGGTTTTGTCCAGGCCGGCAACCTGATAGCCGTCTTGCTCCAGCAATTCGCTGAAAGGTGAGAAGCCACCGCCCTTTGTATGAAAGTTATTATGGGCCTGATCAATATAAATCATCGGACCCTTTCCTTGCTCATATGCGGTTTGCTTTATCGGGAAAGTAAAAGACGTATCCGGTACCTGCTGCGCAGAAACGGAGACCGATAGTCCCAGCGATAATAAAGTGACTATGATTTGTCCTTGATTTCTCATAAGTGTTAATCTATTTTTACAAATATGACGAAAGAACCTGAATAAGAATTAACAAACCCCTGATCCAAAATTACTTCCGGTGAGTCTTAAAACCTATCCAAAGAGGAATCGAAAGATGTCAAAACAACATCCGGGTTAAACCGAACAGTACTTGGGAGATATTCTATCTTTACTGATAGAAAACCCTCAAACTGTCAGCCATGAAAAGAGTCTTCTTCATTACCGTGTTCGTCATAGTTTCATCGCTAACACTATTTGCCGGCACGATGAAAACCCGTGAATACACGATGACGACGCCCGATATGAAACTCAAGGCTGTCATCCGGGTCGACAGCACCATTCGGTTTGAATTGTTCCGTAACGGATCATTCCTGATGTCCAGCGAGGCCATCGGAATGAAACTGGCCGACGGGACCGCCATCGGGATCAATCCATCGGTAAAAAAATCGAAACAAATCAATGCTGCCTATGCTGCCAAAGCGGAAATCCCGGAGAAAACGACCATTGTCGGTGCGGGATATCAGGAATTAATCCTGATGTTTAAACCCGATTACAACCTGGAATTCAGGCTGTTTAACAATGGGCTGGCCTACCGGTTCGTCCTGAACAGAAAGGGCGATATCGTCATCGATCATGAGCTTGGCGGATATCGTTTTGATGCGAAGGACTCGGTTTGTCTGGCTCTGGAAGACAACTTCTACTCGGCATATGAAACCCCCTATATCTATTCAACAGTCGGCGAAGTCAAGACCGGCAGCCGGTTTTTCCTGCCGGTGCTGGTTCATAAGCCCGATGGAACCGGCCTCTGGCTGGGAGAATCCAACGTACGCGACTATCCCGGCATGTGGCTTGAAAAATCGGGAGAAAATTCGGTTAAAAGCATTTTCCCCGGATATCCGCTTAAAATAAAAGGAGAAGGCAGTCCCTACGGACAGTTTCAGGTAACGGAATATGCCCCGTATATCGCCAAAACTACCGGTACCAGGACCCTGCCATGGAGAATTGTAGCTGTCTCGGAGACAGACGGGGATCTGATCACCAACCAGTTGGTTTACCTCCTGGCCGATCCTTGTGTGATTACTGATCCATCGTGGATCAAGCCCGGGTGGGTGATCCTCGACTGGTGGGCCCGGCGGAATATTTTCGGGGTGGATTTCAAGGCAGATATCAATACCGAAACGGCCAGATATTTCATCGATTTTTGTGCTAAATACGGGATCACTTACTACCTGTTCGATGACGGCTGGTCAGATCTGGGAAATATCCTGAAGATCAGGCCCGGCCTGGATATGGACCAGGTTATGGCCTATGCGAAGCAGAAGAATGTTAAGATCATGCTCTGGCTGGCCGCGTCAACACTGGAGAAACAGATGACTGAGGCCCTCGATCTCTATGAAAAATGGGGTGTGGCCGGCATCAAGGTCGATTTCATGAACCGCGACGATCAGGTGATGATGAACTGGTATGAGAAGGTACTGCAGGAGACTGCAAAACGGCACATGGTCGTTAATTTCCACGGAACCTGCAAATCCACAGGCCTCAGGAGAACCTATCCCAACCTGCTGACCCAGGAAGGGCTTATCGAGTTTGAGTTTTCGGGATGTTCCGACTGGGATAATCCCGATCATCACAATACCCTGCTGTTCCTGAGAAACGTGGCCGGCCCGATGGATTATATCCCCGGAACATTTAATAACGTGGTTAAAAAGGACTTTCGGATTGTCAGCGATTATCCCATGGGGATGGGAACCCGGGCTCATTCGATAGCCATGGCCGTCACCACCACGAGCCCGATGCAGATGATCCCCGATGCACCATCCGACTATGAACGGGAACCGGAGTGTGCCCGCTTTCTGCTGAGTATCCCGGTGGTTTGGGACGATACCAAGGTGATGGAAGCCAAAATGGGAGATTACCTGGTGATCCGCCGGTGGAGCGGCCGGGAGTGTTACGTTGCCGCCACCACCGACTGGGTCCCGCGCGACTTCACCCTTGACTTCAGTTTTCTGCCCGAAGGGACCTTTACCCTCGACCTGATCCGTGACGGCATTAATGCCGACATCCGGGCCATCGATTATAAAATGGAAACCCTTAAAATCGACAGGGGTACAAAATTGAACATCCACCTCGCACCTGGTGGTGGTTGGGTTGGAAGGATCAGATAATCAGTTTTTTATCTTAAAGGCCTGAAGGTAATTACCATGCCTGACATATAATTTGCCGTCATGGATCACGGGATGTGCGAAGTGCTCTTTCTCGCCCTTGGTGATTCTGAATTTGCTGATGACCTCCATGGTTAAGGGATCGGCATTGATGAGCATCACCTCGCCCCTGAAATTATAGTAATAGAGGAATCCTTCATTGGCAATGACTGCTCCGGTGCCGATTTTTAACTCTTTACACAGCTCCCCGGTCAGTGCATTGAGACTGACAAACCCGGGCTTTGCCGTTCCGCAGCCGTACAGGTAATCACCAATTTTTACGAAGCCGCTCATATAGCTGTCAAACGCCTTGTTTCTCCAGATCTCCTTAATTGTGCTGCCATCAGGAGCCAGCTCAAGTTTCACCCCGCAGTTTCCGTCACCTTCAGCATAATAGATGAACCCATTTTCATATAAAACGGTATTGGCATGGGTATCGCCAAGTCCCTCCTTACGGTCAGCTACCGGTGTGTTGTCCTGCTCATGTACCCAGAGCAATTCTCCGGTCTGTGTATCGAGTCCCAGCATTTCATAAGCTGTGAAAGTCACCAGCACATTTCTTTTTTTCAGAGAAATGATTTTGGGCTGATTGTAGCCGGGACGCTCCCCATGCCCTTTGTTGGTCCACAATATCTTGCCGGTGAAGCGGTTCAGGGCCACCACATTGGTATCTCTTCCGCCGGGAGTGCAAAACAGCCTGTCGCCATCAATCGCAACGGCTTCGGAATAACCGAACAGCGGGTACTGTCCGTGCAGGTCGTCCATCATGCTGACGGACCACTTTTTCTCCCCTGATTGCCGGTTTAAACAATAAATATTTCCCATTCCGGATGTGACGTATATCAGGTCGCCGGCAATGGTTGGAGCGCACCGGGAACCATTGTAGTTTTTCACCCATTCCGGGCCAAAGTCTTTTTTCCATTTCAGATTTCCTGCTGGGTCGAAAGCGTAAAGGTATGCCATGCTATCGGCTTCGCCCATGATATACATGCCATCGTCCGTAAAAACCGGAGAACCGTATCCGTTGCCAACCCCCACGTATTCCCATACCATGGCCGGCCCTTCTGCAGGCCATTGCTTCAGCAATTCTTTTTCATAATAAATACCTTCGCGGTCAATCCCCCGCCATTCATAGATTTTCGAGGTTTGATTGAATGCCTGAACGTTGATGAGCAGAAGAGCTGCCGAGAGCAGAGTTGATAGAGGGGTTTTCATAGGTAAGAATCGGATTAGCAGGATTAATTCAGTAGTAAAGAGAAGTAAAAAATTGTCGCAAAGAAACAGTATTTATCAATTCGATTGACGCAAATACAAGCTTTCTATTACACCAGATTTTGTTTCTTTGCAGGTTATGAAAGGAATCTGGACCATCGCCCTGCTCGTTTTATCGAACACTTTTATGACGTTTGCCTGGTACGGGCATCTGAAAATGCGTGAATTCAAATGGTTTTCCGACCTGCCGCTGTTTGTGATTATTCTCATTTCCTGGGGTATTGCCTTCTTTGAATATACACTTCAGGTCCCGGCCAACCGGATCGGTTTCTCGCAGAACGGAGGACCCTTTTCCCTGGTACAGCTAAAAGTGATTCAGGAAGTCATCACCCTGCTGGTGTTCATGGTTTTCACGCTGGTATTCTTTAAAACCGAACCCCTGCGCACCAATCATCTGATCGGATTTATCTTTATGGTACTTGCAGTTTATTTTATATTTAAGGATTAAATAATTCATATCCTGATGGAACGACGTGATTTTATTGTTGATGAGATCCAGAAATTTGGACAGATGGTCATGGGCCTGATAGGCAAACTGGTACGGAGAAGGCAATCGGAACAATATGATTTTAGCCTGAATATGGCCGATCAGGAATTTGAGGAAGAAGCCGGATTCAGCCTCCGCATGCTGGCAGGCATGAGCCCGGACAGCCTCGAAGCCTTTGTCAGCAATCACCGCGAACTGACTCCCGGGAATCTTGACATCCTGACTGATCTCCTCATTGAGATCTCCGATGATCCCGGCTGTGATACACGCCAGTTCCTTGGTTGTGCACTCCAACTTTTGGATATATCGGAAAACATGGACAAAACCTTTACCCTGGAGAGAGCGGGGAAAAGAGAGTTCATTAATGAAAGACTGAAGACCGAAGACTAAAGACCGAAGACAAAACATGCGTTTGCCCTATCTTCCTTGAGCCTTTCGCCTTTCGCCTTTCGCCTTTACTTCCTGCCCTCCTGCCCTCCTGCCCTCTGCCTTCTCTAGTACCCCAAATCCACCTGAGTAACCTTACCTGCTCCGTTAACCTCGAGCAGTATGCTTTCGTACGGATTGAACTTCAGCTCCACCGGCACGCTTTTCCCCTTGATATTGACCCTGATATTCCGTGTCAGCGTCTCTTTCGTATCCGCTTGTCCGTATAGTATGGGATAATGGAACTCTTTGGCAACCGGATGGGCAAAGAACAGGTACTGTTTTTTGCCATCCTGCCGGGCCCAGAACCAGGGGACATCTTCGCCTTCAACCAGCGGTTTACCAGGAGCCACAGACTGCCAATCGGGTGAACTGAGTTCTTTCAGCCTGGCAGCCAGCTTCCCGAAATCATCATGCTTAACAAATCCGGCCTCTACAGGCACACGCTTCAAACAAATCTTCATCCCGCCTTCCGCAAGCGCCGTCATCGTTTTCAGCACTTCATAATCAAGATTCGCTACATCAACATACAAAGTCGAGAAATTAACATTCCCAATACTGACAACCTTGTGCCCTTGTGCCCCCGTGCCCTTGAGCCCTTGCGCAAGGAACTCTCCGTTGATCCACACCGGCTGATATCCCCTGATCTCCTCCGGAACCACCTGGTAACGCATCTCATATTCGCCCCAGGCCCATGGCATTTGTTTCTCTTTTGGCATTTCTCCTGTTATCCAGGCATCCTCGGTGGGTAGATAAATCGCAACACCGGAATATGGCTTTCCTTTTCTCATGTAATCCGATACCGCTTCGAGATAGCGGTTGAAAGCGGGTATCTCCGCGGAGAGGGCTCCGGCTTTTCCAACATGGACTGAAGCATAGAAGGAGATGCTATCGGACCCTTTCGGATTAAAGGGAGTACCATGCCAGATCACCTGGTTCAGGCCGTGTGCGAACATGGCGTCGGCCACTATTTTCAGGTCCGTAACCTTCTCCTCACGAATATGAGCTCGGGGCCATCCGTAGAGGCAGGTAAAGGTTTCCGCCGTAACAATATTGCGTCCGTTGAGTGCTGCAGCCGATGAAACGATCCGGGTAAAAGTGGGTTCATAGAGCATGGCTTCGGATTCCGGTACATCGAGTGATGCGTACGCGGTAATCAGATCCGTGGGGGAACCTGAACACTGTCCGCGGCTGAAGCCTTTCAGCTCATGCGCCGCCTCCGTGAAAGGACGATAGAAGTTGTTGATAACCAGATCGGATATCAGTTTCATGTAATCATATCGCTGACCGGCATACTCAGCCGTCAGGATGTCGTTGGTCAGATAGGGAGTGATGTCATAGCCAAAACGGGCTTTGAATATCGAATCGAATCCGCCGGTCCACAGGTTGCGGGTATCCACCTCCCAGGAGTCCACGAAGATGCCCGACGGCTGGCCGGTTTCCATGGCCGGTTTCAACCCTTTTCCCATACGGGCGGCATAGTTCTGAAAGGCCTTTTTATTCAGATGATCGATCACCAGACCATTTTTCGGATAATCCCAGGTGCCGCTGATCACCTGCCGGAATTCCGGATCGCCAAATTTCTGTGTGCTTTCTTCCGGTGTAACTTCCAGATCCCCGAAAGGCCAGAGCGATCCGAATGTGAAGTCCACACTTAAACCGATCGAATCCGCATACTCCTTACAATACCTCACTATACCTCTCCACTCCTCACCCAACCACGGCTGCCGGGGAGTGATGTTAACGGTATCCCGTATCGACCGGTTCAATGGATAGATCCAGGCTACCTCAACGCCTCCGAAGTCATTGTCCTTTAACCAGTTAAGCTGATCGGCGATATCAACTTCTTTCATCTCCGACGCAAACCACCACCAGCGCGTTAATGGTTTCGACGAAGCATAATAATCGGTTGGAGCTTGGTTGCAGGAAACCATTAACACAAGGAGAAAGGAGAAAGGAAAAAGGAAAAAGGGGCGTTTCATGGTGATCAGGTTTTTCATCAAATTTAAAAATATTCCCCATAAGCCCGTAAGCCCGTTTGACGTGATGCGTGATAATTCTTGATTCTGGATTTCGGATTCTGGATGTTGGGATATAGGCTTTTTTCTAAAATCCAAAATCTGATATCCAAAATCCGTAAGCCCATGTGCCCTTGTGCCCTTGTGCCCTTGTGCCCTTGTGCCCATGTGCCCTTGTGCCCATGTGCCCATGTGCCCTTGTGCCCTTGTGCCCATTTTTGTTATTTTTGTCTTCATGGAGTCCCTTCTGGATCAGTTGAAAGTGCAATTCAGTCTGCCGCTGGAGAATCCGGTGCTGATCTTCGCACTGATCCTCCTGATCATTCTCCTCGCGCCAATTATACTCCGAAGGCTTAAGGTGCCGGGGATCATAGGCCTGATACTGGCCGGTGTGCTGATCGGACCTCACGGGCTTAACCTCCTCGCAAAAAACTCGGCTGTCGACCTGTTTGCCACCATAGGACTCCTGTATTTGATGTTTATTGCCGGATTGGAATTGGAGCTAAATGAATTCAAGAGGTTTCGTTATCACAGCATCGGTTTCGGTTTCCTGACCTTCCTGTTGCCATTGGCGTTAGGCTTTCCGGCCTGCTATTACCTGCTTGGTTATGATTTCATTCCCAGCCTCCTCACTGCCAGTATGTTTGCTACTCATACCATGGTGGCATATCCCATCGTCACGAAATTTGGGATCTCAAAGAATAAAGCCGTGGCTATCACCATCGGGGGGACCATTCTCACCGATACGGCGGTACTTCTGCTATTGGCCGTAATTACAGGGGCTCACGGCGGAAACGTCAACGGGATGTTCTGGCTGCGCCTGATCATCTCCATTACTGCCCTTCTGGTCATTATGTTCGTTCTGGTTCCCAAAGTGGCAAAATGGTTCTTTACCCGGCTGGAAGGCGAAAAAACAACGCACTACGTATTCGTTTTAGCCATCGTGTTCCTGGCGGCATTTATGGCCCAGATTGCAGGATTGGAACCGATCATCGGCGCATTTATTGCAGGTCTGGCGCTGAACAAGCTGGTGCCCCAGTCATCCGTTTTGATGAACCGGATCCAGTTCGTCGGGAATGCCCTCTTTATCCCGTTTTTCCTGATTAGTGTCGGTATGCTGGTCAATCTCCGGGTTTTGCTCAACGGGCCGGTTGCACTTTTTGTTGCTTTAGTTCTGTCGGTAACGGCATTGATAGGAAAATATGCGGCTGCCCGGGCCACTCAGTGGATATTTGGTTACAGCCGGACACAGGGGCTCCTCATTTTCGGTTTGAGCGCATCGCACGCAGCAGCCACCATGGCCGTTATTATGGTTGGGTACCAGGCCGGGATCATCGATGAAAATATTTTAAACGGAACCATCCTCCTGATCCTCGTAACCTGTCTGGTAGCCTCCTTTGCCACGGAACAGGCTGCCAAGAAATTGGTGGTGGAAGCTGAAGCCAATCAACAAGAGGTTGTGGAAGAACCCTCCGGCAGGGAATCCATCATGGTACCCATAGCCAATTACAGTAAGCTTGAAGGCCTGCTGGAATTCACACAGTATATCAGGGACAAGCGCAATTATGAGCCGGTACGCGTACTGTCAGTGATCGATGAGGAGGGTGATGCCGCATCGAAGTTAATCAGTAACCGGATCGAACTGGAAAGGAAAATCGGCTCATTTGCCCTGTCTGATTCCGGAATGGTTCCCCTGGTTATTGCCGACA
>Ga0209749_1001916_pt1 | contig 15805 bp, 12 predicted proteins | sample EPASupsiteSAE347_FD_187267 | JGI IMG/M metagenome (GOLD analysis project Ga0209749, IMG submission 187267) | Bioremediated contaminated groundwater from EPA Superfund site, New Mexico - Sample SAE3-47 (SPAdes) (version 2) | ecosystem: Environmental > Aquatic > Deep subsurface > Groundwater >... | reverse complement strand
AGCAAACGGCTCTTCGCCCGCCTCCGCGCGGGCGCGATTGATGGCCGCAAACCCGTCTCGGGGCATATACACTTCGCCGCGGACTTCCAGCACAGCCGGCGGTAGCCGTTCGCCGCGCAATGCAAGCGGAATCGAACGGATGGTTCGCAGGTTGGCGGTAATGTTGTCTCCCACGGCGCCGTCGCCGCGGGTACTGCCGGTGACCAGGCGGCCGTTCTCGTAGCGCAGGGCAATGGCCACACCGTCAATCTTGGGTTCGACGATGTAAGTGAACGCCTGACCAGGCAACAGGCGCAGAAGGCGCTCGTGAAAATTTTGCAGTTCCGCCTGGCTATAGGTGTTATCCAGGCTCATCATGGGAAGGCGGTGGCGGACCTGTTCGAATACCGCCAGGGGTGCGCCGCCCCCGCGCTGGTTAGCGCCCGCGTGCTGGGTAGCACCCACGTGCTGGGTAGGGGAGTCGGGCGTCAGAAGCTCGGGATGCGAAACTTCCAGCGTTTCAAGTTCCTTGTATAGCCGGTCATAGTCGCGGTCGGAAATTTCCGGCTGGTTGGCGCCATAATATAAATCATTATGGCGCTCAATCTCCTCGCGGAGTTTACGGATACGGTCCTGGACAGACTTATCCCTCATATGCGCATGTTATCGAAATCCAGAGGGAAACACCATGAAGAAAACAGGCATGGTTCAAGGTTAAGCGGTTCACGGTTCAACAGTTGACGATTTTTCCAGTGAACCTCCCAACCGTGAACCGTTGAACCATACTAATAATAGAGCTTGTCAAGGCGTTCTTGAGACCCGACAATATACAGGAAGTGAGATAACCAATGACAAGGCTTGATCCATTCCTTTTGGGGTGTACCTTGGCCGCGGCGGTGACGCTTGGCAGTCTAACAATTTCCGGCTATGGAGCGGATGTCATGAATCATAAAAATCAGCAGGTGATCAGGCGAACCCACGGCGATGGCCGCTGGTTCCCGGGCGATAAGGCGGCCCTGAGCAAGATGATCAATGAATACGTCGGCGCCGCCCAGGTGAGCCCGATCAAAGATCGAATCATTGGCGCCATCTCGCCCCATGCGGGGTATATCTATTCCGGGCCGGTTGCCGGCTACGTGTTCCGGGTCATCAAGGAGCAGGCGGCCAAGGGCGAGGCGCCGGATACGGTGGTTATTCTCGGGCTCAATCATCAAGGAGGATGCCGGGGCGTCGCGCTCATGGATGGCGATGCCATCCGCTCTCCGCTGGGCGAGACGGCGCTCGACAAAGACGCGGCAGCGTTGTTGACAAGCAATCGGCCCTCGATTTACCTGAATTATGCTCCGCACAACGGCGAGCACTCGGCCGAAAATCAGATTCCGTTTATCCAGTCGGTCTTGCCCAGCGCGCGCCTGGTGGTGGGGTTGATCGGCGATCACGATCCCAAAACGCTGAACGACTTGAACGCCGGACTGGTGGAGCTGTCCAAAAAACGCAAAATGCTGGTAATCGCCAGTTCCGATTTGCTGCACGATCCGGATTATAGTCGCGTCACCCGCACCGACCAGGCCAGCTTGAAAAATGTGGCCGCCATGAAGACCCAGGAATTGTTGGAACGCTGGAGTTACGAAAACCAGATCTTCTGCGGCATGGCAGCGGTCGCCGTCACGATGCGGTTTGTGGAGAAGCAGGGTTGCCGCGAAGGCATCGTGTTGCGCTATCGCAACAGCGGCGACGATCACCCCGAAAGCCGCGGAAACTGGGTCGTGGGCTACGGCGCCGTGGTATTCCCATTGCCGGTGGCGTCCGCCGCCAAATAATCAGCGATCAGTTCTTATCCTGAGACCACCCATCGGATTACAGCATTAAATCCCCGCCGTTTATATCAATGGAAGCGCCCGTGATATAGGCGGATTCATCCGAACTTAGGAAGAGCACAAGATCGGCCACCTCGTCGGGTGTCCCCAGCCGTGATATCGGAAACGATTGCTCATAGGCCCGGATTTTTTCGGGGGGAACCGTTTGCCGCACCATGCTGGTATCGATCAGACCGGGACAGACGGCGTTGCAAGTGATGCCATGCCCGGCCATTTCCTTGGCCACGGCGCGCGTGATGCCGAGAACGGCGGCCTTGCTGGCCGTGTAATGCACCCCGCCAAGCGTGGATACGCTCCGGCCGGCGGAACTGGACATGTTCACGATTCGGCCATAGTGCCGTTTTATCATGGATGGCAAAACGGCCTGGGTCATCCAGAACAGGCCGTTCACGTTGATATTCATTACCCGGAGCCATTCTTCGCGGCTAATTGCCATCACGCGTGTGGGGTAGAGGATCCCCGCGTTATTGACGAGAATGTCAATCTGGCCGAACGTCTTACTCACCGCGCCGACCATGCGTTGGATGGCTTCCGGATTGTCCACGCTGCCCGCCACAGCCAGAGTGCGAAGGCCGGAGCGCTTCGTAATATCGGCGGCCGCCTGTTTAAGCGGTTTCAATTCCAAATCGTTAATGGCGACGCGGGCGCCCTCCTGCGCCAAGCGCATTGCAATTGCCTTTCCCATGCCGCGGCCAGCGCCGGTAACCAGCGCCACTTTCCCGTGTAATCGTTTTATGTGTTTCATGGCAAAGGAGAATAGCGCGATAATCGCAAACTGACAATCACCAAGGAACTTGCATTCCTAATGATGACTGATCACTGATCACTGATTACTAATCACTCTCTTTGTCCCGGCGGCACGAGGCAATCTTTCCCGCGACCGATCAAATCCGCGCGGCCGGCGGCGCGGAGGGCCTCCCGGGCTTTGCGGTGGAATTCCGGTTTATGACACAGGAGCAGGGCGCGCTGCAACGCCTTTTCGCGGTCGGTGCGGGCCACATAAATGGGCTGGAGCGTTTCAAAATCGAGCGCGGTATAATACATGGCGGCGGCCAGGGTCATGGGCGCGGGATAAAAATCCTGGACTTGGCTTGGCTGAATGCGGGCCTGATGTAGATACTCCGCCAACTCAACCATATCGGCTAATGTACACCCGGGATGACCGCTGATAAAATATTCCACCACATCATGTTCCTGGCCAGCCGCGCGGCACAATTCGCGGAACCGCTGGAGAAACCGCCGGTAACTGGTTGCCGGAGGCTTGTGCATGGCACGCAAAGCGCGCCCGGCAATGTGCTCGGGGGCAATTTTGAGTCGCCCGCCGATATGGTGCGCAATCAATTCCCGCAGCCAAGTCTCGTCTTTATCCGCCAGGGCCAAATCATACCGGATGCCGCTGGAGACAAACACGTGCTTGACGCCCGGGATACGCCGGGCGGCCTGAAGCAGTTTCGTAAAAGCGGTGTGGTCGGTTTGCAGATTCGGGCACAAAGCGGGATAGAGACAACTCCGGCGGCGACAAGGCCCGAGTGGGCCACACGGCGAGCGACCTCGCCGGCACCCGGTGCCGTACATGTTGGCGGTAGGTCCGCCCAGGTCGCTGAGGGTGCCGTGGAAATCCGGGGTGCGGGTCATGCGCTCGATTTCATTCAAAATATTTGCAGGACTGCGCGAGCTGATGGCAATCCCCTGGTGCACACCAATGGCGCAAAACGCACAGCCGCCGTAACAGCCGCGGTGAATGGTGACGGAATCCTTGATCATGTCATAGGCCGGGATCCGGTCTTTGCCGTAACTTGGGTGCGGCCGGCGTGTGAAAGGCAGGGCATAGATTAAGTCAATTTCATCGGTAGTCAGCGGTGGCGCCGGCGGATGCACCACAAGCCAGCGGCTGCCATGGGCCTGCGCCAGCGAATGGCCGGATTGCGGGTCGGTTTCAGCCTCGATCAGGTTGGCCATCTCCATAAATGCGCGCTTGCCTGCGACGCTGGGATCGGCCACGGTCTCATAGGCCGGCAAAGTTTTGAATGCGGCCAGATTGGTCAGCGTGGAACGGATTTCGGCCGTGCCAGGGATGTTTTGCCAGGCTTGCCCCTTGTGCATACGTAAAGCCAGCTCGGCCAACGCGCGCTCCGCCATGCCGAAAACAATCAAATCGGCCTTGGCATCGAAAAGTAAAGAACGCCGGACCCGGTCCGTCCAATAATCATAATAGGCGAACCGCCGCAGGGAGGCTTCCACGCCACCCAGTACGACGGGCACGCCCTTGAAGGCATGGCGAGCGCAGGCGGTGTAGACGATCGAGGCGTTGCGTGGCCGGCGGCCCGCGCACCCCCCGGGCGAGTAGGGATCGTCCCGGCGTAATTTGCGCATGACGGTCAGGTTGGCCAGTTCGCTGTCGAGATTCCCAGCCGTGATGCCCCAAAACAGGCACGGCTTGCCAAGTGTGCGGAAGGTTTCGATGCGTTGCGGGTCCGGCTGGGCAATGATCCCGACCCGGTAACCCAGGTATTCCAACCAGCGGCCGACGAACGCCGCGCCGAAAGAAGGATGATCCACGTAGGCATCGCCTGTTATTAGCACTATATCGCAGGCATCCCAGCCGCGCTGGTCCATTTCCTTGCGGGTCATGGGCAGTGACAAATCCATGGTCAATGGTTGATGGTTAATGGGAGGAGAAAAAATAGTTGTGGTAATAGTTGCCTATAATTCAATGCTTAGGAATTTAAAAGTTTGGACTGGATTCCCGCTTGCGCGGGAATGACAGAATGGCGACGCATAATTGTCATTCCCGATCTAATCGGGAATCCAGAAAAGTCGCTGCCTTTGGCGGCCTTCAATTGACCCGCAGAATCTTGAAGTCAGGCGTCTGGCGTCAGGTGTCCATCTTGCGCACGCGCCTGTTCCGAGTTGAAAATTCCGGCGCTTCCTTGATGCACTCGGCCAGGATTTGCATGGCTTGAACGTAATGGCTCTTGCTTTCCTGCTTATGTCGCGGGTCAATGGCCGACGGCGCCGGTCCCACCTCCGGCCAGCCGAGAGCAGTCAAGTTATCGCTCGGGATCGCCATCTGCTCCCAGTTGTGGAACAGCCGGCCCCAATTGCTTTGCAGCGTCTTGTTGAGCAAGGCCTGGTGGGTGGGATACCAGAAAAAGTCGTGATAAAGCACGCTGGCAATATATGCCCAGGGGGCCAGCACGGTCTTCAACGACCACTCCAAGGGTTTCTTAAGCGGACCCCAGTAAATCTTGTGTTGCATCCGGCTGGCAAAAGTCATCTTTTGAAATGGCCCGGCGAAATGCCAGTTTTCGTCGGCCACCTCCGTGTCGCCGACAATCTGAATGTCGCGCGGGTCGCCGCATCCCAATCCCTGTTCATGGGCCAAGCGGATGAATTTGACATCGCGCATGGGATCGAACCCCATCAGCTTGGCCGCCACGGCGTCAATGGCCACCTGGTCGGCTGAGGCCAGGATGACGTTCTTGGTGTAGGGAATCATGCAACGCGGGCCGGGGCCATCGCCGGCAAAAGTCCCGTCCATAACGGCGAACACGCCGCTGTGGATTTTTTTCTGGATCCTCAGCAAGTCCACCAGGGTCTCGTGAATAACCGGGTGGGTCCAGTGGCGCCGCTCGTTCAGCAACCCGCCGAACGCGTTTTTCATGGCGCCTGTCATCGTGGTGAATACGTGGGTTTTCATCGTCGGCAAATGAATGATGTTCTCGCCGATGAAACGTTTGGGGATCAGGAACCCGTCCGGATAGACCTGATTCAGGCACAGGAACTTGTCCGCCAGGTCGCCCACAGCGTCGCGGATATGAATCCATTCCACGTCCGGCTCATACAGGTGAACGTTCTGAAGACCGTGGGCCTGGATGACGTTCACCTGTTTGTTTTCCCGCTCGCCGAGCCGGGCATCGATAACCACCGTGCGATTATGGCAGGCATGAATTTTAGCGGGATCGTAGCCGTCCTGCTTCAGGGCGCGGATGACGCCATCCAGTTGCCAGGGCGTTGTGGAACTACCCGGAAAGAAAAAGTGCCAACTGATGTTGATCTTGAGCGCCGTTTCGCGGTCCTTCGGCAAAATAGCCTGGTAGCCGGCCAGGTTCAGCAGGCGGTGATAATCCCGCAGGACAGTGGCCGGCGTCGTCCGTAAAATGGCAACCGTGGATTTATTGGCATTCATATGCGGTAAACCATAACATGAACCCCCCGGCCAATTCAACCGAATATGCTCGTGAAAATGAAACGGTTTTATGATAGTTACTTAACAAAAAATTAAAAACAACATGTTGTAAGTTCGCATTTATGCGAAACGAATAATTGGTTTGTGTAGCCGCGGCGGTGACGCCGTGGCCTCCGACGGAATCCACGCCGTCACCGGCGCGGCTACCAGGACCTAAATTCGTATGCAAAGAGTGTTGTTCGCCTTTGGCGAACCATTTTTTCCCAGCGTAGTCTGGGAAAAAACGTAGGATCTAACGATTAGAAATGAGCGCGTAGGCAGACGTCATGTTGCAAAAGACTTTCGTTCATGTGCCCGGCATCGGGCTGGTTCGGGAGCGAAGCCTCTGGGATGCCGGGATCCGTACCTGGCATGATTATCTGGCGGCCGGGGCGGAATTGCCCTGGGATGCCAACCTGATTGCGCGCACCCGGGAACATCTGGCTCAATCCCTCCAGGCGTATCGCGATGCGGTCTGGGCGTTTTTCGACAAGCGCCTGCCGTCCGACCATAAATGGCGCGCCTTCGGAGATTTTCAAGACCGAACGCTGTATCTGGATATTGAGACCACCGGTCTGACCTGGGACGATCCCATCACGATCATCGGAATGTATAACGGCCGTGAAGTCAAAACCTTTATCCTTGGCCGGAATCTGCGGGAGGCCGTCGAGGAAATCAACCGGTATCCCATCCTGGTGACGTATAACGGCGCCTGCTTCGATATCCCGATCATTCAACGCCAATTTGCGGCGGCCTGCCGGAATCACATCCATATTGACTTGCGATATCCGTTGCGGCGGCTGGGATATTCGGGCGGCTTGAAAGGCGTCGAGCGGGCCATGGGCATTTTGCGAAGCACAGCCACGCGCGGACTTGACGGTTGGGATGCCGTGCGGTTATGGCAGGCCTATCTGGGCGGCAGTCAGGAAGCCTTGGATCTGTTGGTGGCGTATAATGCGGAAGATGTCCGCCATTTGAAGCCCTTGATGGAATTTGTCTACCAAAACTTTTATTCCGCCCTGCAACCCGCAACCTGAAGCCAGAAATAGCTCCGCACCGAACAATGTTGCATATTCCTGCGAAGAGATAGTATATTCCTGCACAAATGAGCGATGATTTTGCCAAGCGGATTGGGGCGTTACTTAACGAAATCGCATCTATCAGCCAGCAGGGCGCAGTCTATCATGATCTTAACGCGCCGGGCCCGTTGCGCAATGCAGTGGTTTGCGACTTTTGCCGACAATGCCTTGAGAATCAGTCGGCCTATTTATTCTGCCGGCATACCTGCTGTAACGCAGCGCTGAACGCGTTATCGTCCGGCGAGCCGTTTTACTCGGAATGCTGGGCGGGGTTGCTCTTTGTCACGGTGGCGGTGGCTCCGCGCAATATTGGACGGGGGGGAATCGCGCTGGGCGGATTCTACTCCCCGGAATCGGATATCCGCGAAACAGTTGGCGAACGCCTGAACATGTTGCCAAGTCGGGATGTGCGGGCGCTTCGCAAAACTTTAACTTCACTGAAGCCGATCACACCGAGCGCACTGCGCGGCCTGGGCCAGTACGTTATGGATGCCACCTTCTCGTCGGGCTTGAATTCCTCTGTTTTCTTTGCCGGGCAAAATGCCCGTTACCTGCAACAGCGCGAGATTGCCGAGGAAGCGCAGATTTTGCGCAATACCACCCAGCCGCCGCCGGATCTCATGGCGGATATATGCCGGATGGTTTTGTATTTAAACCGGCAGGACCGGGAGCGCACGCGCCTGTTAGTCTCAAATTTCCTCGCCAAACTGCTCATGGCCAGCAACTGGGACCTGACCAAGCTCAAGGCGCATTTGCGCATATTGCTGGCTGTGATAACCAGTCAGGATGTGCTGCGCGGTATGCCGTGGGAGACCGCCGTCAACCGCGAACTGCGCTCCATGCATCGCCTTGAAAAGGCGGACACCATCGAAGCCGCTTGCTGTGAAGTGGCGGATATGATCCAGCAGCATTTGATCGCCGACGTGCGCCCAGAGAAGGAGGACTCGCTGCCTGATCGGGCGCTGACCTGGATCCAGTGTCATTACTCCGGCAAAGCAATCCTGGCTTCTGCCGCGCGCGCCACGGGAGCCAGTGTTTCCACCCTGGCGCATACGCTGCGCCGCGAAACCGGCAAGACTTTCCACCAGCTGCTTCACGAAAAGCGCATCGCGGAAGCCCGTCGTCTGCTATCCACCACGGCCATGAAAGTCAGCGACATTGCCCTGTGCTGCGGATTCACGGATCAAAGCCATTTTACCCGTACCTTCAAGGGTACCGTCAACCTCACCCCCGGAAAGTTCCGTTATCTATTGAATAATGAGCATTAGCCTGGCTTTATCAAAAATTTATTTGCAGGAATTTACCAAATAATTGCAGGAATATACAAGATAGATTGGCCGATAGTCTGGCAAATTTGTCGCTGTTCAGGCTATCAAGCATCATGACGACAAAATCCAACAAACCCATTCGGCGCGTACTGGTTCTCGGCGGCGGCATTGCCGGGGCAACGGCCGCGGAGCGCCTGGGACGCGCCGGCTTGGAAGTGCTGTGGGTGGAAAAAGAGCCGGTTATTGGCGGCCATGCCGCGACCATGGGTTGCAAAGCCGCCGATGTCTGCCTGCGATGCCATGTGTGCGTGGCCACGGATCGGCTTAAGGCCGCCCTGCGCACGCCACACGTGTGCCTCCACACCCGTTCCGAACTGGTGATGCTGGCGCCGGGAAATAACGGCGGCGCCTATCGCGCCACACTGCGAAGCGCTCCCAATATCCTCTGTCGCGAGCGGTGCATCGGCTGTGGCGCCTGCGTGGCCGTTTGCCCGGAGCATTGCATTTCCGTCAAAAACCCGGCTCTGTATGGCGGCATACCGGTACTGGAATTGCCGCTGTGCCGCCGCGCCCATGGCAAGGCTTGCGACCTATGCGCAAAGGCCTGCCCCGTCCAGGCGATTGATTGGAAAGAGCAGGAGCAAAACCGGGAACTGGATGTGGATGCCGTCGTGGTGGCTACGGGCTATGAGCCCTTTCATCCCGAACAGAAGGGAACTTTCGGTTATGGCGTTATTCCCAATGTCATCTCCGGGTTGGATGCCGAGCGTCAATTGTCCGGCCAGCACCGCATTACCCGCTTGTCCGACGGGAGCGCACCCCGTCGCGTGGCGTTTATCCAATGCGTCGGATCGCGCAGCGAACACGCCCATCGTCGGCCGGAAGACACCAACTATTGTTCGACGGTCTGTTGCTCCTATGCGCTTAGAATGGCGCGGCGAATGCAGCACGATGTCCCCGAGACGGCGGTAACCGTATTCTACATGGATATCCAGAATTTCGGCAAAGACTTTCAATCATTTTTCGAGGCCTGCCAGAAAACGATGACGTTTATACGCGCGCGGCCGGTGGATATCATGGCAGGGAGTGAGGGTGCGGTCAGCATCGTGTATGAAGAACAGGAGAAAGGCGCCGTCACCAAGGCGGAGTTCGATCTGGTCGTTCTTTCCATTGGTATTCGCCCCTCGCCATCGGCGCGGCGACTGGCCGATAGCCTGCGGCTGGCCGTGGATGAATATGGTTTTCTGGGCATCAAGGGTGTGGCCGGCTTGCCGCAGTCGCACCGGGAAAACGTATTTATCGTCGGAACTTGCGGGAACCCGCAGGATATAGCCGCAACCATCGGCCAGGCGGAAGCCGTGTGCGCCGAGATTTTGAAATAAACATGCGATGTTTGATTAAATCAGGCCGTCAAAGACGGCCACTGTTTCATGTAGCCGCGGGCGTGAGCCCGTGGCCATGGACGCCGAAGGAATCCACGCCCTCACGGGCGCGGCTACAAACCAAATTCCTTAACATTGAATTGCAAGTTATCCATGAGCCCATCTGTTAAACGAACCAAGAACGGCATCGGTGTGATCATGTGCGATTGCGCCGGAACTCTGCGCAAGCACTTGGATTTTCAGGCGCTGACGAAGGCTGTTGCCGCGCGGGAGGGCGTGGCCGCCGTGCAGATGACCGCGCGCCTGTGCGACGCCAAAGGATGCCTCCAGACGGTTAAAGCCGTTACCGCCAAAAAAAGCACCAAGCTGGTCCTGGCAGCCTGCGAACGCGAGATTTTCGAGCCGGCGCTGAACGCGGCGCTTAAACGCGTTCGTATCCGCGATGGTCTTACTGCTTTTCTCAATATCCGCGAACAGTGTGCCTGGGTGCATGCCGATCGCTCTGAAGCCACCCGCAAGGCAAAGGCGTTGATTGATGCGGCCGTGAAACGTGCCATCCTTCTGGAGCCTATTGCCGCTAAACGCGAGCCCATGAATCGAGATGTGCTTGTCCTGGGCGGAGACCTGGTGGCGATGCAAACGGCCCTGTGCCTGGCGCGCCTGGGACACAAGGTCACGCTCGCCAGCCGCAGGCCGGACCTGGGCGGAAGTGCCGCCCGGATGATCGATTTCTTTGGTTATCTGGACGATCCCGGCCTCTCGGACTCTTTCGACAAGTCGGAGAATCGGGGCGCTGAAACCGCGCAAGCAGTACGACAAGTCGTGACCGCCACGATGGAAGCAGTCCGCCAGGATCCGGCCATTACCTTTATCGGCAACACCGCCTTGCAATCATTGAGCGGGGATGTCGGCCGTTTTGTTGCCACCCTTATGACCGGGGAGCAAGTGCGTAACAACATAATGGCGGGCGCGGTGGTACTGGCCTGCGGCGAGCTCGAGTCGTTCCCATTCCCGGCGAATCTGTCGGGGAAGGATGCGGTGATGAATTTGGCCGGATTGGCTGAGCGATTGCACGCCCAATCCCTCCCGAAATCGGTGGCGATATTCCTCGACTTCGCCGCGGAGCAGGGGCGGATCATTAATGCCCTGGCATTGACCGCCGCCGAACGATTGGCTCGCAGCCGGCGGTGCCGGGTCCTGATTTTTGCGCGGCATATCCGCGTGGCGGCCTGGGGACTGGAAGAGTTGTATAGCAGAGCGCGGGAAGCCGGTGTCCTGATCATGCGATATAAAACCAAGCCAAAAATCAGCGTCGCCGAAAAAAAGGTTGTTATCGAATACCATGATATCCAGGCAGGCGCCACCGTGACGGAGTCCGTGGAAAACGTGGTCATGGCGGATATGCGTTTTAATCCCGGTGATGGATTGACTGCGCCGGAAAATCTGATCCGGCGCGGGCCCGGAGGCTCAGCGCAGGCGGACAATGTCTGGCTGACGGCAACACAAGCCAACCGGCCGGGAATTTTTGTGGTTGGCATGGCGCGCGGCAACAGCGAATTCCGCGAGGCGCTGAACGACGCCGCCGCGGCCGCCGTCGCGATTCAGGCCTTGCTTGCATCAGGACGCGTGATCGTGCCCCAGGATGCACCCACGGTGGATACCGATCGGTGCGTATTATGTCTGACGTGCCTGCGCGCGTGTCCGCACGGCGCCATTCGCGTGGATGATGCCAAAAAGGCGGCGGCCGTTTCGGCGCTGGCCTGCCGGCGTTGTGGATTATGCGCCACGGTATGCCCGGCCGTGGCGATCCAAATGCCGCGCTTTACCGACGAGCAGATGTTGGCTGATATCGGCACGGAACCGGATGTGACCGTGTTTGCCTGCGAGCACTCCGCCTGGCCGGCCGCCACACTGGCCGGTATTAACCGAACGGAGTATAGTTCCGCGGTTCGTTTAATCCGTGTGCCTTGTCTGGGAAAAGTTGATGCGCGTCAGGTTTTGAAAGCGCTCGAACGGGGCGCGAAAAAAGTGGCGCTTTTGGGATGCCATCGCGAAAACTGCCGCTACTTAGTCGGCGCCGATCACGGCGCCAAGCGGGTGGCGCGTCTGCGCGCGATGCTGGCCAAGGCCGGTGTTGACGGGGAGCGGTTAAAGATCGGCCATCTGACCGAGTTCGAATCCGGCCGGTTCCTACAGTTTGTGAAGGAATAAATTAATAGGCGGCAGACGCCGCAGATGATTCATTCGCCCGGTGAGGGCACCGGGCCTACAGCATTTTTTTTGTAGGCCGGGTCCCCTGACCCGGCGAGATTGAAATCCCAATACATTAAAATAATGAGGGAATAACCATGACCGCAAAAATAATAGACGGCAAACAGGTGGCCACCGCGATTCGCGAGGAGTTGAAGGCTGAAGTTCGCAAACTGAAGGCTCGTGGTGTGACGCCCGGCCTGGGGGTCATCCTGGTTGGCGACGATCCGGCATCCAAGTCCTACGTCACAGCCAAGGAGAGGGCTTGCGCAGAAATCGGATTGTTTTCCGACGATAACCGCCTGAGCGCTACGACCGCGCAGGCCGAATTGCTGGCGCTGGTCCGCAAGATGAACGCCGACCCGAAGATTCACGGCATCCTGGTGCAACTCCCTCTGCCCAAGCATCTGAACGAAGGCAAAGTCCTGTTGGCCATCAACCCGGACAAGGACGTGGACGGGTTCCACCCTATGAACGTCGGCCGCATGGTACTGGGACAGAAAGCCTACTTGCCCTGCACTCCCCATGGCGTAGTGCAACTGCTGGTGCGCAATGGCGTTAAGCTGAAGGGCGCGCACGTGGTTGTGGTCGGCCGGAGCAACATTGTCGGCAAGCCGCTGGCCAACATGCTGGTCCAGAAAAACGACCAGGCTAACGCCACGGTTACGATTTGCCACACCGGCACAAAGGATATCGGCTATTTCACGCGCCAGGCGGACATTGTGGTGGCCGCGGCCGGACATCCCAACACAATCACGGCCGACATGATCAAGCCCGGGGCGGTGGTGATTGACGTGGGGGTCAATCGCGTGGAGGATGCCTCCAAGAAGGCCGGTTATCGCCTGGTGGGCGATGTTGATTTTGAAGCCGTTAAGGAAAAAGCCGGCTTGATCACACCGGTCCCCGGCGGCGTGGGGCCCATGACCATTACCATGCTGTTGTTTAACACCGTGGAATCGGCGAAGCGGTCAGTGGATTAATGCGAAATGACGAATTATACATAGCAACATAAGCCCACGCCGGGTCAGGGGACCCGGCCTACATAAAATCCGAGGAATCGGTTGTAGGCCGTGTGCCCTCACACGGCGGGATGTCCGTCGTTATATAAGAACAATAACCTTTTTTTATCGAGTTTGATTCATGATCATTGCCGAACAAAAACCAATGGATGAAATCCTGGGGTTTCTCCAGGGCCACCGGAAGGTGTTAGTGCTGGGCTGCGGAACGTGTGTCACGGTCTGCCTGGCCGGCGGCGAGCGCGAAACGGCGACCATGGCTTCGGTCTTGCGTCTGGGCGGAAAGATCGAGGCAGTGGAGCAGACCATCGAACGCCAGTGCGATGCTGAATTTTTTGACGCCGTGCGCGAAGCCGCGGCCTCTTGCGATGCCATTCTCTCGCTGGCCTGCGGAGTGGGGGTCCAGCTGGCAGCACGGCTTTTCGGCGACAAACCGGTGTATCCGGCGCTGAATACCAAGTTCATGGGCACAAACGAAGCCGCCGGCAAATGGGCGGAAAATTGCCTGGCCTGCGGCGATTGCCAACTCGGCGTATTCGGCGGGGTCTGCCCGGTGACCCGTTGCTCCAAGTCGCTTTCCAACGGACCCTGCGGCGGATCGGAGGACGGCATGTGCGAGGTGGATCCGAAGACGATCGAATGCGGCTGGCAATTGATTCACGATCGGCTGAAAGCCCTTGGTAAATTGGATGTGCTGGCGGGCGTTGCGGCACCGCGGGATTGGTCCAAGACCCATTGCGGCGGGCCGCGAAAGCTGACGCGGGAAGACGTGGCGCAAGATAGTTGATGATAAGTTCTTGGATAGGAAAGATTCCCGCTTTCGCGGGAATGACAGAATGGATGACATTGTTTGTCATTCCCGACCCGATCGGGAATCCAGTGGTTTTTTTTATTGTTGCCTTTGGCAGCCTAATTTCAGCGAAGAACTAAGAACCAGGAACCAAGAACGCAAATTATGTCCGAGATAACATACAAATCCGGAAGCAATCTGGAAAAACTGCTGGCGGCTGGCAAGTTCGTTGTCACCGCCGAGCTGGGGCCGCCCAAGAGCGCCGATCCGGAAATCATCAAGGCGAAGGCCAATCACCTGCGGGGTTGGGTGGATGCCGTCAATGTCACGGATAACCAGACGGCCATTGTCCGGGTATCCAGCCTGGGCGCTTCCAAACTGGCATTGGACCTGGGCCTGGAGCCGGTCATGCAAATGACCTGCCGCGACCGCAACCGGCTGGCCATGCAAGCCGATATTCTCAGCGCCTATCTGCTGGGGATCCGCAACCTGGTGTGCCTGACCGGCGATCACCAGTGCTTTGGCAACCATCCAACGGCCCGGCACGTGTTCGACCTGGACTCCATCCAGTTGATCCGGATGGTACGGGACATGCGGGACAAAAAAATATTTGCCTGCGGGGAAGGGATCAAGAGCAGTTCAAAGGCCGAGCCCAAGGAGCCGCGCATGTTTATCGGCGGGGCCGCCAATCCGTTCGCCGATCCGTTCGAGTTCCGCGTCACGCGCCTGGAGAAAAAAATGGAAGCCGGCGTGGATTTCATCCAGACTCAGTGCATTTACGACATGGAGAGGTTCCAGCGTTGGATGGAGCTCGTGCGCGCGCGGGGATTGCACCAGCGGTGCAAAATCCTGGCCGGGCTGACGCCGCTCAAGACCGTGGGCATGGCCAAACACATGCGCGACAATGTCGCCGGCATCAAGCTGCCCAATAGCTATGTCGAGCGCATGGAGCGATCCAAGGACCCCAAGGCGGAGGGCATCGCCATTTGTGTCGAACAGATTCAAGTCTTGCGCCAGATCGAAGGCGTGGCCGGGATTCACCTGATGGCGATCGAATGGGAAAGCAAGGTGGGGGAGATCGTGCAAAAGGCCGGGCTCGCGCCGCGGCCGGCGGCGGGATAACGGACACCGGACGACAGACGACGGACGACTGACCGGAAAAGACAGACGGCGGAAAACGAATTCGCTGGAAGTGGTTTTGTAGCCGCGCCCGTGAGGGCGTGGTTCTGTGGCCGTAGTTCTATAACAGCCACGCCGTCACCGGCGCGGCTACAGGAGGAATGAGGTAGCACGGAGGGTAGAAAGAGGGATTTATGGAAACAATCTTAAGCAAGGATCTGGACCCGAAGTTCAAGTTCGATGTCGCGGCCTATCCCGGCGGCGAGAACATCAAGCTATGTTATGCCTGCGGGACCTGCACGGCCGTCTGCCCGATGGCGAGCGTGAATGACGAATTTAATCCGCGCAAGATCATCCGCCAGGTTTTGCTGGGAATGCGGCGCGAGGTGCTGTCTTCCCCCCAGCTCTGGCAGTGCATCCAGTGTTATGCCTGCTACGCCAAGTGTCCCCAGAACGTCAAATTCCGGGATGTCATCAAGGCGCTCCGCGCCATGGCGGTCAAGGAAGGCTATGCCAAGGCGGATATGGCGGAAGAACTGATTCGGTTTGGTGAAGGTATGTTGAAACTCCATCGCGAAGCGGCCAACCTGCTGGTGGCCGACCGTCCGAAGTACGAGGCGTTAAAACAACGCGTGGCTGAATGTCCGGCAAGTTTGAAATCATGATTGCACCCCGAAAATCGCAAGCAATGACCGGCGCCGTTATGGTGATTGGCGGCGGCATTGCCGGCATCCAATCGGCCTTGGACCTCGCGGACAGCGGGTTCAAGGTGTACCTGGTCGAGGCAACGCCGGCCATCGGCGGCAACATGGCGCGA
>Ga0209749_1001912_pt1 | contig 15826 bp, 12 predicted proteins | sample EPASupsiteSAE347_FD_187267 | JGI IMG/M metagenome (GOLD analysis project Ga0209749, IMG submission 187267) | Bioremediated contaminated groundwater from EPA Superfund site, New Mexico - Sample SAE3-47 (SPAdes) (version 2) | ecosystem: Environmental > Aquatic > Deep subsurface > Groundwater >... | reverse complement strand
AGAAATATAAAATTGAAGACAGGTTAAATTACGCGGGCTAAAGCCCCGCGGCTACCGGATTAGTTTTGAATTATTTTATTATATCCGTATGTTTGTCGAAGATTCGGGTGTTAGGGGCATAAGCTATGATTATACGAAAAAACGCTGTTTTGTGGCATCTATTGTTGTTTTTTCACCCTTCTCCCCGAATTTCGACAAACATATCTTTGTCGAAGATAATAAGGAAGGTGAAAAGCTGTGGATAACTGTTCTGTGGACAATATGTTAAAAGATAACGAACGGCAGTTTTTGTTTAGGGACTATCTAAATTATCTGGCCGTTGAAGAGAACCTCTCCCCCAGGACTATAGAGGAATATTCTAAAGACCTGCGGATATTTTTTTCTTTCTTTGAAAAAGATTTTAAAAAAGATTTGACAATAGAGAAGATGACCGAAAGAGATATAAGGGAATTTCTTACTCATTTAAAGCTGGACAAAAACTATTCTCCCAAAGCCATGAACCGTAAAATCGCCACATTAAAGGGTTATTTTTCGTATCTTGAAAAAGAAGAGATAATAATAAAATCCCCCCTTGGCAAGATAAAAAGCGCCAAATTAGGTAAACATCTGCCAAAAGTGCTCACAAAAGACGAGGTTGAGCGTTTTTTCGCGGCAATAGACGCGTGCAACGACATCTCTGCCCTGCGCGATAAGGCGATCTTTGAGCTTTTCTATGCCACCGGCATAAGAATAAGCGAACTTATAAGCTTAAATCATGATACCATTGATTTTGAAAATATGCTCATAAAGATAAGGGGCAAAGGTAATAAAGAGCGTTATGTTTTAATAAACGAATCTGCCAAGAAGGCCATACAGGCCTATTTGACGGCAAGGCCGAAAACCAGTTCCCCTGCCCTATTTATTAGCAGAAACAATGTTCGTATCTCCGACAGGATGATAGAATATACATTCGATAAATATCTAAAAGCCGCTGGAGTAAATAAAGAGGCCTCCCCTCATACATTAAGGCACAGTTTTGCAACGCATATGTTAGAAGGCGGAGCCGATCTTATGAGCATAAAAGAATTGCTGGGGCACGAGAATTTATCTACGACGCAGATATATACGAATATTTCGTTAAAACACATAGAAGAAACATATAAGAGAAGCCATCCCAGGAAATAATTTGGTTGAGGTGCATATTGCTTGCTGAGTGGGACAGTCCACGCTGATCAATGATCGGGACAGTCCCTTACTAATAGAAGAAGACATATAAAAAGAGTCATCCCAGGAAGTAAAACTAAGCGGCATTGTTATTCTTATCTTTTGCTTCATAATTATATGCGATAGAAGTCAATTTAACATATTCCTGTTTAATTTCCGCTATTCTTTTTTGATTAGGATCAGGGTTTGTCAGTTCTTTTACCAATAAATCTTTCATATCACTTAGTTTTTTCTGAACTACCCTGTATTCATGCGAAAGACCGGTACCAGTATTTTTTGTTCTATCAACTCTCATCTTACACCGCCTATTAAAGAGTTTCCCCCCTATAATTATTTTAACATGGCCGCCGGTATATGGATATCGGTCAAAAGGAGTATTTTAAAAGAATGATTACACGGATTTCAAAACAGATTACACAGATTATGAGTGAACAAAATTGCGCTAAAAGGATTATTTCGAATAAAAATAACGCGAAATAACGATTTTTTAGGTATTATATGCGATTGTAGAGCGACGATAATGGAAAAAAGCATTATATTATGTATATTTTATTATTATACTAATCAGTGTAATCCTAAAGGGCGAGCGGCCGCTCGCCCCTACAAAATCCGTGTAATCCTTTTTTAATCGGTGTAATCATCCTTCAATAATCAATAATCGTGTTTATTTCCTTACATTCCGCGAGGGTTAGCTCCGGTTTAAGGGACAGTTTAACATCGTCTTCAAGAAGCAGGTTTGAAGAATCGCCTTTTTCCTTAAGTTCCTTTTCAACTATGATTTTTGACGCCTTATAAACATTATCCGGTATTCCAATGGAAGTATCCCACTGGAAATTTCTATGAGCTACTGATTTTATAAACCAGTCAAGGGCTTTTTCTTTCTCATTATTTTTATAAAATATTATGCCCATGTTCTTATAAAAAGTATTGTCTAAATCCTCGCGCGCGGCGTTCATGATTTTTAAGAAATATTTTTGCGCTTCTTCGGTATTTCCATCTTTCAAGAATTTCTCACCAAGATAATAATTGGCCTGCCAGTAATCAGGTTTAAGCTCCAAGACTTTATTAAAGAATGTTTCCGCCGCATCCATATCATTATTTTCTTTAGCGATATAGCCTAAATTCCATAAAGATGCCCAGAGATCGGGTTTTATCTGAACCGTTTTTTCAAACATCTCTTTTGATTTATTCTTATCTTTGTCAAAATAATAAATAGCAATATTAAAATACGCGTGCCATGAGTTTTTATCAAGGTTTATCGCCGTATTCCAATAGTCCAGCGCCGATTCAAAATTGACCTGTTTATAATAATGATTACCCAGATTTAATTTTAAATATGAAAGCCCGGCAATCTTATCAACTTCGCTCCAGAGCTTAAAAGCGTTATTATAATTTCCGGCGTTTAATTCCGCGATGCTGAGGTTATAAATGGCTTTTACAAACTTACTATTTATGGCGGTAACTTCTCTCCAATTTTTAACGGCTTGGTCTTGTTTATTCAAAAAGTAATTAGCAACGCCGATATTATAAAAATATTTAAGGTTGTCTTTGTCATATTTTAAAGCTTCATTCCATACGGAAACCGCCTCATCATATTTTTTCATGTAAAACAGGCAGTTGCCGTAATTAAAATAAAAATTCACGAAGCTTTTATCAAGTTTTTTTATGAAGCCGTATTCGTTTATTGCCCTGTCATATTGATTATTTTTCTTATACAATACGGCAAGCTCATTTCTCCATTTATACTTGTAAGGAGAAACCTCAATCGCCGTGTTATAATGCTCTATCGCCTTCGGCGTGTTATTTGTTTCGGCGTATAATTTAGCCAAACTTATATGAATATTAGGATTATAAGGGTCAAATGAAGCCGCTTTTTCCCATTGCTCGGCAGACAGGTCAAGCCGGCGCGCCATATAATCCTGCCTGGCTTTATTTATGAACCAGTTTGCCTGTTTGGGCGATATATCTATTTTATAAGAGAACCCGAATTTTGTCTTGTTAACCGCGTCAAGAACCTGGTTTATGTTTAAATATCTTTCGTTTTTATCTTTGGAAAGCAGTTTCCCTATTATGCCGGAAAATTCCGGCCCGTCATTGTGATTATAAGACGCGATATCTTTTATCCTGCCCTCTATTTTAGCGTTTATGAGGCTTTCAAGGTTTGGTTCGTCAAACGGATACCTTTTTGAAAGAAGATAAAACAAGATTATGCCAAGCGAATAAATGTCGGCTCTTTCATCAAGATTTTCTTCTTTTAATTTTTCCGGAGAAAAATAATAAAAATCTTCAAGGATCTGATTTGAGCTTATTTCCGTCTGAATAAGCTCAACAAAAGATACGCCGAAGTCCCCCAGCTTTAATTTGCCTGAAGAATCCAAAAAAATACACGCGGGAGTTATGTTTTTATGAATAACGCAGTGCTGGTGGGCGTAATCAATCGCCGCGCATGCCTGAAAAAATATATCTGTAAGGTCTTTTATCGTTAAATTATGATTATCCGCAAGGTATTCGTCAAGATTTTTATGAGGATAATATTCATAAGCAAGATATGTAAAACCGTCGCCCTCTTCGGCATTTAATAGTTTAAGTATGTTGGGATGAGTAAGTTTTAAATAGTTCCCCGCTTCTTCAAGGTATCTTTTTTTAGCGCCGGCGTTATCGGACATTTTATGCGACAATATTTTTAAATAAACTTTGTTGCCGAAAATAGTGTCTGTGGCCACATAAATAGTATAGAGCTCCTTGCTCATCACTCTTTCTTCAATTTTATAATTCCCTACAATATGGCCTATCATAATTCCCTCGTTGCTAGTCGCTCGTTGCTGGTCGCTCGTTTATCGATGAAAAAATTGAGAAACAATTTTTTCTACCAAACCCTAGTCCCCAGCCACCAGTCCCTAGTCCCTAATAAATGTTTATCCTGAATAGTGTTCTGCCGGCGCGGAAGATATCCTTGTCTTTTAATTCTACTTCTTCAATTTGCTCATTATTAAAAAATGTGCCGTTTGTGCTTTTAAGGTCTTTTAATGTGACTTTATTTGGTTCTTTTAAAATTATTTCGGCGTGCATGCGCGATGAAAATTTATCGTACGCAATGGAAACTTCGCAGGTTTTATCCCTGCCTATAACAAATGACTTGCCGAATTTATATTCTTTGCCGTCCTGCGGCCCGCCTATTACTTCAAGTTTGATCATAATTTTCTCCAAATTTATATGAATTTTTGGGGCTACCCAAAAATTCTACCATTCACTAGACCCCAGCCCCTAGTCCCTAGTCCCCACCAAGAATTCCACCTGTCCTTCTTTATTTAGCGTTATCTTTATTACATCCCCTTCTTTGAATTTTTCATTTAAAAGTTCCGCGGAAAGGGGCTTTACTATAATAGTTGATATAGCTCTATCCAATGGCCTCGCGCCATACGCCGGGTTATATCCCTGCTTATAAATTAACTCAAGCACTTCATCTGATATTTTCCAGTCTATTTTCTTTTCACGGAGCCGTTCTTTTACTTGTTTTAAATTTAATTCAATAATCTTTTTCATGTTTAGTTCATTTAAGGATTTGAAGAAAATTGTCTCGTTTATCCTGTTTATGAATTCCGCGCGGAAAGTTTTTCGTACCGCCTTCATTATATCATTTTTCGTAACTTCATTTTCCATGTCCGGCAGGATAATGTTGCCGTCCGCGTCAATTCTTGTTGAACCGATATTTGAAGTCATTATTATTATGGTATTACAGAAGTTTACCGTCCTGCCGCGCGCGTCGGTGAGCCGTCCCTCGTCAAAAAGAGAAAGGAATATATCAAAAATTTCAGGATGCGCTTTTTCTATTTCATCCAGGAGAATAACCGAATAAGGCCTTGTCCTTACGGATTTTGTAAGTATGCCTTCTTCTCCGTAGCCTACATACCCCGGAGGCGCGCCGATGAGCTTTGCCACGGAATGCTTTTCCATGAATTCCGACATATCAAGCCGGATAAGGTCTTTTTCGGAGCTAAACAAAATATTCGCGAGTTTTTTGGCGAGATATGTTTTGCCGACGCCGGTCGGGCCCAGAAATAAAAATACGCCCAGCGGCTTTTTATAATCCGCAAGCCCGCTGTATGCGACCCTTACCGTTTCGGATATCAATTTAACCGCGTTATCCTGCCCCACGACTTCTTTTTTAAGTTCATCTTCAAGAATAAGAAGGTCTTTCGCTGTCTTGGAACTCATTTTAGCAACAGGTATTCCCGTCCACGAAGAAAGAACCTTAGCTATCATCTCTTTTGTAACTTTATTGCCGGATGTTTCTTCTATTTTTACTTTCGCGGCAGCTTCATCAATTAAATCAATTGCTTTATCGGGCAGGTTTCTTCCAGGCAGGTATCTTGTGGATAATCTCACGGCTTCAATAATGGCGTCGTCGTCAAACTGCACATTGTGATGAACCTGAAATCTTTCTTTTAATCCACGGAGTATCTCAATTGCCTCGCCTTCTGACGGCTCATTTATGATAACCGGCTGAAACCTGCGTTCTAACGCCGCGTCTATTTCTATGTATTTTCTGTATTCATCGGTAGTTGTCGCGCCTATGACGGGAAAGTCACCCTTCGCGAGGGCGGGTTTTAATATATTTCCCGCGTCCGTGCCGGCGCCTTTGCCCGTGCCGACCATGTTATGTAGTTCATCTATAAATAAAATTATTTTTTTATTATTCTCAACTTCATCAATTATTTTTTCGAGCCGCTCCTCAAAATCGCCCCTGTGAGCGGCGCCCGCAAGAACCGAATTAAGGTTTAATTCTATTATTCTTTTATTTTTTAATTCCTTAGGAACATTGCCCGCGGCAACCGCGAGAGCCACGCCCATGACAACGGCGGTCTTGCCTACCCCCGCCTCCCCTATCAGCACGGGATTATTTTTGGTTTTTCGTAGTAGAATCTGCTTTATTCTTTCAATCTCTTCTTCTCTTCCTATAACCGGGTCAATGAGCCCGTTTTTCGCCTGTTCCACAAGGTCTTTGCCGAATTTTTCTATGAACAATTTTTTCTTGTCATCGCCCGAAAAACTTTTTTTCTTGAGTGACGGGCCTGTTAAAGGCTTAATTTCAAAGCCGGCAATATTATTTAATATTACCGCCTTATCTATTTTATTATTTTCCAGTATTACGGAAGGCAAACTATTTTCATCTTCAAATACTGCCTTTATAAAATGTTTTATTTCAACTTTATTGGATTTTTCGTTTTCAGCTATATCCTGAGCGTTTTTAAATATTATTTTGTATCTTGGCGTAACTTTAATTTCCGTTGGCGTCATGTCGCCGGAAAGAGTTAACGAAACAATGTTTTCCTTTATTTTTTCAATATCAATATTTAAATTTTTAAAAAACGCGGCTGGTTTTTCATCTTCAAGCAACGCCAGGAATATATGCTCAACGCCGAGATAATCGGCTTTTAAGGATTTAAGCATCTTTAGCGCCAGATTCCTGGCGCTCTCAAAATCACTTGACGGAAGTAAAGCCATAACAACTCCTTCGGAGTAATAACGCTCTTCGCGCCCTCGCACCCTCGTACCCTCGTCCAATGTAGAATTTTTTGGGGCAAAACCAAAAAATTCATCCGGATACTATTCTCTATTCCCTATTACCTATCCCCTATTCATTATTATCAATGTCTCCACATGGTATGTTTGCGGGAACATGTCAAACGGCTGCGCGAAGCTAATCTTATAACCCGCGGACGCTAAAAGGTTGCAATCCCTTGCCAATGTAGCTGGATTGCAGGATAAATATATTATTTTAGGCGCACCGATTGACTTTAAATATTCAATACCCGCGTCCGTACATCCTTTTCTCGGCGGGTCAAGTATTATTAAATCTATTTTTTCTTTATTTTCCGCTATTTTCTTAAGAGTATCGTCAACTCCGGCATTTATAAGCTCAACATTTCCTATTCTGTTTTCTTTTAATATTTTATTTACGGATTCTTTCGTTTTTTGAGCATCTTCAACAAGGGTGATTTTTTTGCACTTGCCGGCAAGATGCAAGGACAAAACCCCTACCCCGCTGTATAAATCTAAAATATTTTCATTCCCGGAAAAAGATACATTATCCGCTATTGTTTTTATGATTTTATTTAATTGAGGCGGGTTAACCTGAAAAAAAGACACGCCGTGATAGTAAAAAATCAAATCGCCGGCTTTTTCGCTAATAAATTCGTCTCCGGCAAGGGTTATATTTTCTTTCCCAAGAACAACATTTGTTCTGTCCTGATTAATATTAAGTATCACGCCTGACACATCTGGGAAATCAGCTGTAATTTCATCGGCAATTTTCTTAAAAATATCGGATTTTTCAGCGGCAATAAAAACTACGACTAATTTGCCGCTGTAAGATGATTTTCTTATGAGTATGTGTTTTATCTGTAGGGGCGAAGGGCCCTTCGCCCCTACGATTTTTTGACGAATTAGTTTGCTTAAATTGTTAATTTGCTCGTCAGCTATCAGACAGTAATCTATATCTATGACATTATGCGTGTTTTTTTCGTACAGGCCAAAAACTTTTCTTGTTTCTATACCTCTCCCCTCAGGGGAGAGGGTTGGGTGAGGGGTGTTTTCCGAAGCTACCCATTGAACCTTGTTTCTGAATTTAAAAATATTATCCGAAGCAACACAGTCGTTTACCTTTATATTCAAACCTTTAGCAAACCTAAAAAAAGAATCTTCAACTATTTCTTTTTTTAGCCGTAACTGTTCTTTGTAGTCAATATGCTGAAAAGAACATCCGCCGCATTTGGCGTAATATTTACACGGCGGCTCAATCCTGTTTGGAGACGGCGTTATGATTTCAACTATCTCACCGCGCCCGTAATTTTTTTTAACCTCGGTTATTTTTACTTTTAATTTATCCCCGGGCGTACTCTCAGGCACAAAAACGACAAACTTCCCAAGCCTCCCGATCCCTTCCCCGCCAAAGGTCATTTTGTCTATGTGCAAAGTGTAAGTATTACCTATTTCAACCATATTTATTTCCTTATTCAAGACAGCAATTTTTTCAACGCAGAGGACGCAGAGAGCGCAGAGAAGAGAATGCTTTGTAGGGACAGGTCGCGACCTGTCCCTACAGTTTCATTTCATTTTGTTTTAACAATGGTAGCCGCGGGGCTTTAGCCCGCGCAAATGAATTTCTCTGCGTTGAAAATTGTTCCCCGTTTTGTTTTGATTTTTATTTGTTATATCCTATTAACTCCAAACCCTTATCCACTTTTTCCCCGCCTTTGAGGACATTTGTTACCTTATAATCAGAAAAAATATTTACCATTTCTTTATAACCGGACAGCTGAAGTTTTAATGATTTTTCAAGATTAGAATGAAACTCGGCAAAGGATTCCGGCGCCGCTATGTCTTTTAAAATTTTATATTGTTCTTCAAGTTTATCTATCATGTTATTCATGATATCACTGCCTTTTATGAGTATCGGGTCATCCAGGGCGAAAGATGTGTTCTTTTTACGGGACATCTCGTCAATAAAATTGAGTACCGCCTTTATGCCGTCCCTTCCATTCGTAAAGTCCTTCTGTATTTTAGCAAAATTTAAAAACACCTGACTAACCTGATCAAGATAATCCTTCTCATTATTTTTCATAATTATGCCTCTCCTTTTGATTTCTCTGCGACCTCCGCGTCCTCTGCGTTGAAAATTAAGCGCGGGCTAAAGCCCCGCGGCTACCGTTCCTCAATCATATTTAGAAACTCATTTTCATTTATTATCTTCAATCCCAATTTTTTTGCCTTGTCGTATTTACTACCCGGGTCGGTGCCGGCGAGGACATAATCAACATTTTTGCTCACCGAAGAGAGCACCTGCCCGCCGAGTGATATAATCTTGTCCTTTATTTCATCGCGCGTAAAATTCTCAAGTGAACCTGTGACTATAAATTTTTTGTCTTGTAGGGGCGTACGGCCGTACGCCCCTACGGGTTCAATGACGATACCTGCATCTTTCAAATCTTCAATAAGTTTCCTATTCGGCGGGTCTTTAAAATAATCCGTTATGCTCTCGGAGACCTGCGGTCCGATTTCTTCTATTTCAATCAAGTCCTCAGGTTTAGCATGCGTAAGGTTTTCTATGCTCTTATATCTTTTCGCGAGCACATCCGATATATGCTCACCAACATGCCTTATCCCTAGAGAATATATGAAGTCCTTTAACTTTACATTTTTACTCTCTTCAATATTTTTAAGAAGTTTTTCCGCGAGTATATCGCCCATTCTTTCCATTTTTAGCATATCGTCTTTGTTGATTTTATATAAATCAACAAAAGATTTTATTATGCCCTTCTCAGCCATCTGCTCAACTATTTTTTCGCCCAAACCGTCAATGCCCATTCCACGGATAAAATGTTTAAGCCCTTCTGCTATCTGCGCAGGACAGGATGAATTTAAACACCTGTACGCCGCTTCATCTTCTTCCCTGAATATGGGCGATGAACAGACGGGGCATTTTTTGGGAAAATGAAATATTTTTTCATCGCCTTTTCTTTTCTCTTTTACCGGGCCTATAACTTCAGGAATAACGCCGCCGGCTTTATGAACCATGACTGTATCGCCAATCCGGAGGTCTTTTCTCTTTATCTCGTCTTCATTGTGAAGAGTGGCCCTTGATACGACCGATCCGTCTATCTCTACCGGTTTTAATACCGCGACAGGAGTTATCGCGCCCGTTCTGCCTACCTGCACGAATATATCTTCTAAAATTGTCTTTTTTTCGGTGAACTGAAATTTATACGCTATCGCCCACCTTGGCGAACGCGAAACACTGCCCAGCCGTTTTTGATCGTTAAAATCGTTAACTTTTACAACAACTCCGTCTATGCCGTAAGGCAATGTCTTTCCCTGCCAGCTTTTGCAGTATTCAATTACTTTATTTATATCGGAAAAAACTTTATTGTATTTTTCGTTTGTCTTAAAACCGATTTTACGCAGTAATTCAAGCGTATCACTGTGTTTTTTAATATTTTTTAAAGGCGTGTCGCAGGAATAGATAAAAACATCAAGGTTTCTTTTTGCGGTTATTTTTGAATCAAGCTGTCTCACAGAGCCCGCCGCCGCGTTTCTGGGGTTAGCAAAGAGCGGTTCGCCGTTTTTCTCTCTTTCAATGTTTATTTGTTCAAAGCTCTTCCATGAAAGAAAAACCTCGCCGCGCACCTCAAGATAATCAGGAATATCATGTTTTCCGGCATCTATTAATTTTAACGGAATGGATTTTACGGTTCTTAAATTATTTGTTATGTTTTCACCTTCAACGCCGTCGCCGCGGGTGGCGCCGGTAGTAAAAACATAATTTTCATATACCAGTGATACGGCAAGACCGTCTATTTTTAATTCAACGCAATATTCTATGTCGTCTTTTTTAAGGTTTTTCTTGACCCTCGCGTCAAAAGCAAGAAGCTCTTCTTCGCTAAAAGCGTTGTCTAAGCTGAGCATGGGGGTTTTATGAATAACCGTGCCTAATTTTGAAAGCGGCGCGGAACCCACTCTTAATGTGGGTGAATCATCAGTTTTATATTGAGGATATTTCTCCTCAAGCTCTTTTAATTTTCTAAAAAGCTTGTCATATTCCAAATCCGAAATAGAGGGATTATCCAATATATAATATTTGTGGTTATGATAATTAATTTTTTCTTTTAACTCTTCTATTTGTTTTTTTATGTTTTGTTCCGTCATGGTTGATTCTCTTGCTTGCGCGGGCTAAAGCCCCGCGGCTACCCTATACCGCTTTACCGCTCTACAGCTTACCGCTTACTGCTTCCACTGGTTTCAGATATTCCGCGAGGATTATTTTCGTGCCTATTTTTTCAAATTCCACCGTTATCTCTTCGTCTTCAACATTCTTGACCATGCCGCCGCCCCACAGGTGATGAAGAACCTTCTGCCCGGTTTTAAAGTTCGGCACGAACGCATTATCATGCGAATTAGAATCTGCCGCAGGCAGATTCATCCTATAACGAGGGTGCGAGGGTGCGACGAACGACGAACGAATAACCGTTTCATCATTTATAAAATCCTTGTCTATCTCATCTAAAAATCTTGATGTAGCTCTCGGAGAACTGTTGCCGAATATCATCCTGCATTCGGCTGACAACATATATAACTTCTGCCTTGCCCTCGTTATCCCTACATAGCAGAGCCGCCGTTCCTCTTCAATCTCCGTCTCGGAAAATAAGCTCCTTGAATGTGGAAAAATGCCCTCTTCCATGCCACCCATGAAGACAACAGGAAACTCAAGCCCTTTAGAGCTGTGAAGCGTCATCAAAGTAACGGTTTCTACCTGCTCGTCGTAATTGTCTATATCGCTTATAAGCGATACCTCCGCCAGAAAATTTTCCAGGCTGGGGGTTTCAGTTTTTTTCTCAAATTCGTGCGTCACGGATAAAAACTCTTCAAGATTTTCAAGACGAGTACGCGCTTCAGTGGTATTTTCCAGAACAAGCGCGTCTTTCATGCCGGACTTTTGCATGATAAACTGGGCAAGATCAGTAACGGATAATTTAGTTATTTCTTTTTTTAATTCTTCCAATAGAGAGAAAAAGTTTTTTATTTTTGTTTTTGTGTTCTGCTGAATATTTATTTCATCAACCCTTTTTAACGCGTCATATAAACTCAAATTTTCACTTAGGCCAAATTTATACATTTTCTCTAAACTTGTAAGCCCAATGCCTCTTGCCGGCACATTTAATATTCTTTTTAAACTCACGCTGTCGTTCGGATTTAATAAAACGCGTAAGTAAGCGATAATGTCTTTTATTTCTTTACGCGAATAAAACTTTATGCCGCCGATAATCTTATATGGTATGCCCGCGGAAATTAAAAATTCTTCAAAAGCCCTCGACTGCGCGTTTGTCCTGTATAAAATAACAATGTCCCGACGGCCGTAATCGCCGTCAAGGGTAAGCTCTTTTATTTTATTTACAGTGTATCTTGCCTCGTCTTCTTCATCCCTGCCGCAGTAATGGGTAATAAGCTCGCCGTCGGAATTTTCAGTCCATAATTTTTTCTGTTTTCTTCCGGCGTTATTTTTAACCAGCCCGTTCGCGGCTTCTAAAATTATTTTTGTTGACCTGTAATTTTGTTCCAGCTTTATAACTTTGGAATTTGGAAAGTCTTTTTCAAACTGAAGTATTATTGAAATGTCCGCGCCCCTAAAACCGTAAATTGACTGGTCGTCATCTCCTACAACCGTTAGGTGAGCGCCAACTCCGGCAAGATGTTTTATGAGAAGATATTGTATGTAATTTATATCTTGATATTCGTCAACAAGAATATGCTTAAATTTATTTTTGTAAAACGCGAGTGTATCGGGAAACTTTTCAAAAAGTTCAACTGTCTTTACAAGAAGGTCGTCAAAATCAAGCGCGTTGTCTTTAAAGGTTTCTTTTTCATATATCTCATATATCTCCGCTATTAACTGCGTAAAAAAATCGTCCGCTTTCCGTTTATATTCCGCCGCATTTATTTTGCCGTTTTTTGCCCTGCTTATGGCCCCTATGACCGAGCCGGGCGTTATTCTTTTATCATTTATGTTAAGCTCTTTTATTATCTCTTTTACTTTTGTGCCTTTATCATATTCGTCGTAAATGACAAAATTTTTGCTTATCCCGAGCTTATCCGCGTCCCTTCTTAATATTCTTACGCACGCCGAATGAAATGTGCATATCCACACGGGTTTTCTTGCGCCGAGAAGATTTGCGACTCTTTCTTTCATCTCCTGCGCGGCTTTATTCGTGAATGTAACCCCCAGAATACTGTCGGGATGAACACCGCATTTTTGAATCAAATAAGCCATTTTATATGTTAAAACGCGGGTTTTTCCACTTCCGGCGCCCGCTAAAATAAGCAAAGGCCCGTCATTATATAAAACAGCTTCCGCTTGTTCTTTATTTAATATCTTAGAATAATCCATATATAACCTCATTTTTAGTAGTAAGCGTAAAGCGTTAAGTTTTTGACAAACAATCTCCTATTCTCTTCCTTCTCCCCTTCTCCTCTTCCCATTCGCTTCGCTCACCCGGCACCTAAAGGTACCGGGCTACGGTATTTTTTTTTACCTAATCCCCTTGAAGGGAGAATATAATATAGTATAGAAGTTTTATGATTATGAGTAAAGCTATTAAAAACAAAAATATACTTATATCCGGGTTTTATGGGTTTGGCAACGCGGGAGACGAAGCCATTCTATACAGCATGGTAAGCTCTTTTAAGAAAGAGATGCCGGATATTGCTATTAGCGTGCTTTCACATAAAGAGATAACCGAATTAAAGCCGTTCGGCGTTAAATTCATAAATAGAAAAAACTATTTTGAAATAATAGCCGCTATGCTTAAAACTTCGCTTTTCATAAGCGGAGGAGGCGGGCTTATACAGGACATAACAAGCGTGAGAAGCATAAAATACTATCTGGGGCTTATAAATCTTGCCAAATTATTAGGCAAAAAAGTGTTGATATATGCGCAGGGCATAGGGCCTGTCATAACCGAAGAAGGAAAAAAACGAACGAAAGATACTCTTAATAAGGTTGATTCCATAACCATAAGAGATGAATATTCAAAATGGCTTCTCGGTAGTTTAGGCGTAAAACAAAATAACATTGAAGTAACCGCCGACCCTGTGCTTACTTTATCGGGTGACGCCGATATCACGGATTTATGCCAAAAGTATGGCATCTTACCCGCGGACATAAACCTCGGCATATCAATACGCCCGTGGAGAACGGATTGCACGGATGCGCTGGCGGAATTTTTGACGGAATTAAATAAAAACCGTCCCGATATAAAACAATATCTTCTGCCGTTTCAGTTATCTCAGGACTTAGCCGAGTGTGCGCGGCTTGAAAAAAAATTAAATCATAAAGTTGCAATAATAAATGAGCAGCTTTCAACCTTACAATTATTGACTCTTATTTCAAAATTCAATTATATTATTGCCATGCGGCTTCACGCCGCGATAATGGCGTCTGTCAAGAACATACCTGCTTTAGGAATTGTTTACGACCCGAAAGTGAAAAACTTTTTCTCTCTGACGGATCTACCTTCCGTAGAACTAGAGGAGGTAAGCGCGGATTTGCTTAAAACTAATTTTGATTATATAATTAAGAATGAACAAGACATAAAAATTAAGCTAAAAAATAATATTGAAGGGCTAAAAACAAAAGCAGACAAAAATGTGGAAATTGTAAAGCAATTATTGAAATAGTGGCTGGTGGCTGGTAGCTAGTAGCTGGTGAATGGAAGAATTTTTTGTCATGAACCTATCGAACGGACAAAAAATTCCACATAGAACTAGTCCCTAGCCCCTAGTCCCCAGTCCCTACTCTGGAGCTAACATGATTAGATTTGAAAATGTAAACTTGATATACTCAAATAATGTAAGGGCTTTAAACGACATAAACTTAAATATTGCCAAGGGCGAATTCTTATTTCTTGTGGGTTCCACCGCCGCCGGCAAATCGTCCCTTACGCGCCTTATTTACAGGGATATTCTGCCAACATCCGGCCATATATATGTAAATAATCATGATGTGGTGTCCTTAAAAAAAGGCAGGGTTCCATTTTTACGCAGAAATATCGGGGTTGTTTTTCAGGATTTTAAGCTTCTAAACAATAAAACCGTGTATGAAAATGTGGCGTACGCCCTTGAAGTAATCGGCACGCCTAAATTCCAGATAGATAAAGCCGTTAAGCATACTTTGGAGCTTGTGGGATTAAGCGAAAAACACAAAGCGTTTCCCAGGGAATTATCCGGCGGAGAAGGCCAGCGCATATGCATAGCGAGAGCGCTCGTAAATCATCCTTTAATATTAATCGCGGATGAACCCACCGGCAACCTTGACCCTGTTACATCAAGAGAAATCATTTTATTGCTGGAACAGATAAACATGAAAGGCACAACGGTAGTTGTCGCCACGCACGACAGGGAAATAGTTGATTACATGAAAAAAAGAGTCGTTACTCTGGCGAACGGCAAAATAATTGACGATCAGGAAAAAAGCGCATATTCCACAAATGCGTTTGAATCCAACGAAAAAACGGGAAAATACGAAAGTTTAAAGTTAAGATTTGAGTAATTTAAACCACAGAGAACACAGAGGATTTTGGCGCGCGTACGCGCGCCAAAATAAAAATCTCTGTGAGCTCCGTACTAAACTCCGTGAACTCTGTGGTTAATTGGAGTAATTTCTATGAGTTATGGGATGAATTATTTTTTCAGGGAAGTAAAGCTTAATATGCAGAGAAATCCGCTGATGAACCTTGCCTGCATATCAAATATATTAATACTTTCAATGTGCCTCGGCATATTTTTGATACTAATATGGAACATGAACAATATCCTAAGCGCTACATTTACCGAACAGCTTGTCATAGTGGCGCGGCTTGAAAACAGAGTCACTTCCGGAGACATATCAAGGATAAGAACCGACTTTAAAAACATACCCGGCATAAGCGAGATTAATTTTGTCAGCAAGGACAAGGCGCTTAGTGAACTTCAGGAAAAATTCGGCGAACAGGTTGACCTTACGAATTTAAAAACTAACCCCCTGCCCAATTATTTTAAAATAAAAGTAGCCGATGAAAATAAAATAACGGAA
>Ga0209749_1001911_pt1 | contig 15837 bp, 13 predicted proteins | sample EPASupsiteSAE347_FD_187267 | JGI IMG/M metagenome (GOLD analysis project Ga0209749, IMG submission 187267) | Bioremediated contaminated groundwater from EPA Superfund site, New Mexico - Sample SAE3-47 (SPAdes) (version 2) | ecosystem: Environmental > Aquatic > Deep subsurface > Groundwater >... | reverse complement strand
ACAATGGTAGTAATATAACTACACCAATAGTAAAGCGCAAGTAGTTTTTAAAATATTTTTTGCCGCAGATTTACGCGGATTAAAATTGAGATTTATACAGTTAATTATCTTCCCTGTCTTCGAATCTTTGTGGCTATATACTTATTTATTAAAACGGCTTGAAGGTCGCTTTCAGGTCGATGCTGGCTTTGATTTGGTTCAGGTTTTCGAAGTCGCCGGTGGCTTGGTTGAGTTTGTAGTCTCGTCCCCATTCGGCCTGATTCTGCATAATGGACTGAACGGCGGCCGCGATATAGCGGACTTCGGTTTCGGTCATGGTCGGATGCAGGGAAATGCGCACCCAGCCCGGTTTTCCGCTGAGGTCGCCTTCGTCGATGCGGTTAGTGATTTCCTTCGAATGCTTATCATCGATGTGTAGTAAAACGTGGCCATAGGTTCCGGCGCATTGGCAACCGCCACGCGTTTGAATTCCGAAGTGGTCGTTGAGCAGGCGGGCAATCAGATTGTGATGCACTACCCGGCTGTAAAATGAGACAAAGCCGATACGATTATGGTTCTGGGCTTCCAGAACGGTTATTTCCGGGATTTTACTAAGTTCCTCTAACAGAATTTCAGTCAGGTGATGTTCCTGCGCCAGCAGGTTTTCGACACCCATTTCCTCTTTCAGCAAAATTGCCAGCGCGGCGCGGATGGCCTGCAAGAAACCGGGCGTACCGCCATCTTCGCGCACTTCGATATCGGAAAAGAAATGATGCTCGCCCCACGGATTCGTCCAGAGCACGGTGCCGCCGCCCGGATGATCCGGAATGCGGTTGTCGTACAGTTTTTTATCGAACAGGATCACGCCGGATGAACCCGGCCCGCCCAGGAATTTATGTGGCGAAAAAAAGATCGCGTCTAATTTTTGTCCCGCCGTAGCGGGATGCATATTCATTTCGACATACGGCGCCGAGGCCGAGTAATCGACGAAGCAAAGCCGGCCGAATTCGTGCATGATCTCGGCCATTTCGTGAATCGGCGTGATCAGGCCGGTGACATTCGAGCAAGCCGTAAACGAACCGATAATCAGTTTGCGGTCACGATTCATCTCCAGAATATTCCGCAATCGCTCGAGATTCGGCAAGCCGTCCGACTTTTTACAGAGCAGAACGGTATCGCAACAGCATTCTTCCCAGGTAGTTTGGTTGGAATGATGCTCCATGTGGGTCAGAATGACGAGCGCTTTTTCGTGTTCCGGTATTGTTACTTTTTGCCGGAATTTATCAGGCAGACGCAAGCCCAGCAGACGTTGAAATTTGTTGATCACAGCCGTCATGCCGAATCCGGCAAACAGTAAAACATCATCCGAACAGGCGTTGACATGCCGCTTGATGATTTGGTGCGCCTGGTGATAGGCGTCGGTCATGATCGTTCCGGTCAGAGTCGTCTCGGTGTGCGTATTGGCCACATACGGTCCGAGTACATTGGCTATGTATTCTTCGATCGGCCGGTAAAGCCGCCCGCTGGCGGCCCAATCGGCATACAGGATTGGAAATCTTCCGCCCGGGAAATCGTATTGTTGATCGTGGCCGATGATGTTACGGCGAAATTTCGTGAAGTGTTTTTCTAATTTGGCCATAGAGTCCCGATAAATTATTTTTTCATTCCCAGGGATTGAATATCTCAACGCCGGTCGATTCAAAATCGGCGGTATTTCTAGTGACCAGAATTAATTCGTGGCTGATAGCAGTTGCGGCAATTAAAGAATCAATTGCCGGAAGGTTACGTCCTTTTTGTTCGAGTAAAGCCAATAACCTGCCCCAGATAATCATCACTTTTATATCAAGTGGTAAAATACGTTTTTGAAATCGGATTAATAAATCTTCGTTAAGCCATTCGGATATTTTCTTTTTACGGATTGAATCTGATAGTTTCGCTACGCCTTTTTCAATTTCACCAATCGTTATAACGGAAAGAAACAGGTTATCTTGATCGATACTTTCGAGCCATTGTACGACTTTTCGCTCCGGTTGTTTTCGTACAATTTCGGAAATAACGCAGGTATCTAGCAGGTATTTCATAAATCCGTTGAACGCGAATTATCCTTCATCCGTTCAATTTCCAGATTTACCCCGACCAAAGGCGATGATTGAAAAAACTCTGTAATGCTCGAACGATTCTGTTGCAGTTTCTTAAAATCCTGCACTGACAGAATCACCGCCGTAGCTTCGCCGTGTTTCGTAACTATCTGCGGTCCATTTTTCACAGCTTCGCCGATTACCTGGCTGAACTTATTTTTTGCATCCTGTATTTGCCATGTTCCCTTCATTTTTCACCTTCTGGCTATTATAGCCAGAATCTAAGACTTTTATAGAACCAGTGCAATCATTAATTAACACAGCACAAAGACAGCTTATCATTTTAGATTCAATCTCGATTTCAAATAATCATCCTTGTAAAACTACGCCGGATTTTCTACTTTCCGGCGAAATGCGAAAAAAACGACAATCATGGAAAAACAGTGGAATTTGGTTGATCCTGCTCTTTCTTACGGTTAGGCCGCTCTTCTCCGCCGAGCCGATTCCGGCCGACAGTCCCGAATATTACTTCCGGTTTAAAATCGCCGACCGGGCGGAACTTGCGCAGCTAACCCGCGTCATTTCCATCGATAATGTCCGCGACTCGATTGTCACGGCTTATGCTAATCACGAAGAGTTCAGCGCCTATGAAGAACTCGGCTATAAGTATGAAATCCTGCCGCATCCCGGCTCGCTTTACAAGCCGCGCATGAGTAAATCGCTGAAGGAAGCGCAGAACTGGAACAGTTATCCGACCTATGAAACCTACGTCACGCTGATGCACCAGTTTGCCGAAAACTATCCGCAAATCTGCCGCATCGAACGGATCGGCTATTCGGTACAAGGCCGCGAATTGCTGGCCGTTAAAATCTCTGACAACGTTACCGTCAATGAGGCCGAGCCGGATTTGTTTTACACCTCGACGATGCATGGCAATGAAACCGTCGGCTGGATCCTGATGCTACACCTGATCGATACTTTTCTGACTAATTACGGCAATGATGAACGCCTGACAAACCTGGTTGATAATGCCGAAATCTGGATCAATCCGCTCGCTAATCCGGACGGTACATTTTATCTGAGCAATAGTTCGATCTACGGTGCCCGCCGTTATAATTACAACGGCGTTGACCTGAATCGCAATTTTCCCGATCCGGCCGAAGGCGATCACCCGGACGGGAAGGTCTGGCAACCGGAAACGATCGCCATGATGGAGTTTGCCGGAAAACATCATTTCGTACTATCGGCCAATTTCCACACCGGCGCCGAGTTGGTGAATTATCCCTGGGACACCTGGCAACGGCACCATCCCGATGACAGTTGGCTCCTCGACATTTCCAGAGAATACGCTCTCACAGCCCAGGCGAATAGTCCGTCCGGTTATTTTACCGAATTAGGCGGTTACATTAACGGATATCAGTGGTATCGGATTTGCGGCGGCCGGATGGACTGGATGACCTATTTTCAAGGATGCCGGGAAACCACGATTGAATTGTCCGGGACTTTTTTACCTGCTGAAAATACTCTGACCGACTACTGGAATTACAATAAAGAAGCTTTGATCGGCTATCTTGAAAATGTCTTCAGCGGAATTAACGGAATCGTTACCGACCGTTTGGATCGACCGCTTACCGCCCGCATAACTTTGGTCGAACACGACACTGAGATCGACCGATCCGCGATCGGCAATGATCCGGATACCGGCGATTTCTACCGTCTGTGCGCTCCGGGAAATTATACGGTGACCGTCACGGCCGGAAATTTGAGTGCGAAAACATTCGAAAACGTCACGGTCACAGCCGATCAGATAACTCAATTGAATGTCCGTTTCGACGATTTCGCGCGCGGTGATGTCAATGGTGATAGCCAGATCGATGTCCGGGATGTGGTTGCAATTCTGCAGTTCAATCGGCAGAGAGCGACGCCGGACTCTCTGCAAGCGATCGCGGCCGATTGGAACTCGGACGGTGCGGTTGATTCGAAGGACGTTTCCGACCTGATGAAATACATTGTCGGCGCTGACAGCAAATAAATCTTTACAAAATGCCGGAATTTGGTTAATCTAAGGTGGGTGTAAAATGTACAAGCAATTACTACTGTTAGCGATCGGACTCTGGCTCAGCGCCTGCGCCACGCATCCGACAGTCGGCCCCGTTCCTCTAAAACCCGGTGAAACGTATACCGGCTTGACTTTTTCCGTCGAGAATATCGCCCCGGTTTTCGTCTACCGGCGTGGCGTTTCGGAGCGGAGCGACATTGGATTCCGGGTCGGCCTGCCGGTCTACGGTACTGGTGTCGATTACTCATACCAAATATTCAAACGCGGCGATATTCTGGACGTAGTCAATTTCAGTTTTGCCCTGAATTCCAATTCCAACCTCGACATGACCTATTATTCGGTGCGGACTTTTCCTAAAAAACCCGGCAATGCCTTTTACACCGGATTCCGGGTGATGTACATTCCGCGCGGCCTGACCGGCGGGAACAGCATTCGGGTCGGCGTGCTTGGCGGTTTATCGATTTCGAAGAAAGTCGGACTCGAGCTCGGATATTTCCACGATTTCGACAAAGGCCAGCCGATCGAATATATTCTGAATCCCGATCCGCAGAATCCGGCGCGCTACCCGGCCATGACCGAATACGGTTTCCCGACCGAATATTCAAGATTGACGGGGCTCTCCTTGCAGCTTTCGCTAAGCACAAAAATATTCGAGAAAAAGCCGGCCAAGGCCAAACCTGTCAAGAAATCGGCGAAATAGCCCGGCGTTCGATTCCCCGTTAACTACAATAAAAAAGGCAAAACCCGTGACAATTAAATTAAAAGACCCGATGAGCGGTCTGACGCATTTCATCGGAATTCTGCTGACCGTGGCGGCTATGATCGTCCTGATCGTCAAGTCCGGTAATCCCCGGCAGATCGTCGGCTTTACAATCTATGGCGCCGGAACGATCCTGATGTACACTTTCAGCACGATCTATCACTGGTTGCCGCTCGGCGAAAAAGGCACGCGCGTCCTGCGCAAACTCGATCATATCATGATCTACATCTGCATCGCTTCGGTTTACACACCGGTCACGCTGATCGTGCTGCGCGGCGCCTGGGGCTGGACGCTGTTCGGATTGGTCTGGGGCATCGCCGTACTGGGAATAATTTTTAAAGTTTTTTGGATCAGTACCCCGCGCTGGTTCACGGCCGGGATTTACGTCCTGATGGGCTGGATCGGCGTCGTGGCGTTTTATCCGTTGCTCAAGGTATTCCCGTTGGGCGGATTCGCCTGGTTACTGGCGGGTGGACTGGCTTACACAATTGGCGCCGTGATATACTCCCGCAAACGCCCCAATCTATGGCCGAATGTCTTCGGCTTCCACGAAATCTTCCATGTCTTCATCCTGCTCGGCAGTTTCTGCCACTTCATGATGATGTATCAATACGTCCTGCCGCTGTAGATATTGCTCCTGACTCATGGAGTGCATCAACAGTGTTGATGCACTGTGGAAATTTGATGTCCGTTTCAGCGCTCCTGCCGAACTGATTCCGGTCAAGCGGGGGAGCTTTGAGACGAGGGGGAATAACTGGCTATACGATCGGCGATACTCTACCGTTACTTTTTTCCGTCAGCTGTTACGCCATAAGACCAATATAATCCTTACCGTGAATAATGATGTAATTTCTTGGAAGTATTCGCCCAAAAAATTAAATTGCCTGTTAGCTTTTTGAATGTAGTTGATCGCTTGTGAAAAGTTGCAAAACAAACGAAAAAAATAGAACAAAGGAGAACGATTATGGCAATTAAAGTCGCTATTAACGGTTTTGGCCGCATCGGACGCTTAGTCCTGAAAGCCGCCTACAAGAATCCCAAACTGGAAATCGTGGCTATTAACGATTTGACCGACGCCAAAACACTGGCGCATTTGTTGAAATATGATTCCGTGCACGGAAGATTTCAGAGTCCGATCGGCGTCGAAGAAAATTTTCTGATCGTCGATGGCAAAAAGATCGAAGTGTTTGCACAGAAAGACCCGGCCTTACTGCCGTGGGGCAAATTAGGCGTTGACATCGTCGTCGAAGCCACCGGTAAATTCCGCAATCGCGACGGGATGCAGAAGCATATTACCGCCGGCGCTAAAAAAGTCATCCTGACCGTTCCGGCCGATTCCAAGGAAGATGTCGATGGGACCATCGTTCCGGGCGTCAATGACGAAAAACTGACCAAAGACGTGGTCTTCGTTTCGAACGCCTCCTGCACGACTAATTGTCTCGCGCCGGTCGCCAAGGTTCTGAACGACAATTTCGGAGTGATCCGCGGTCTGATGAATACGATCCACTCGTATACCAACGACCAGGTCATTCTCGATTTCCCGCACAAAGACCTGCGTCGTGCCCGCGCCGCCGCAGTTTCAATCATCCCGACGAAAACCGGCGCTGCCAAAGCCATCGGCCTGGTAATTCCGGCGCTTGATAAAAAAATGGACGGTTTCGCGATGCGCGTTCCGACTCCGGACGGTTCGGCAGTCGATCTGACCTGCGAACTCGAAAAGCCGACCACCAAGGAAGAAATCAATGCCGCAATGAAAGCCGCGGCCGAAGGCCCTATGAAAGGCGTTCTGGAATACACCGAAGACCCGATCGTCAGCATCGATATCGTTGGCAATTCTCATTCTTCGATTTTCGATGCCGGAATGACCAAGGTTCTCGGCGGTAATTTCATCAAGATCGTCTCATGGTATGACAATGAATGGGGTTACAGCTGCCGGGTTGCCGAGTTAGTTGAAAAAATGGGTCTTTTAAAATAAGCCCGGACAAGGGTACAAATCTTGAAAACCGTAAACTTTATTTTTGGAATTCACAATCATCAGCCGGTAGGCAACTTCGACTTCGTGATGGAGGATGCCTACCGGCAAAGTTATTTACCGTTCATCGAGATCGTCGAGGAATTCAGCGACATTCACATCACTTTTCATTTCAGTGGTTGTCTGTTGGAATGGCTGGATGCGAATCATCCCGATTATTTAGACCGTATCGCGGCCCTGGTTGCGCGCGGGAATGTCGAAATCATTTCCGGCGGTTTCTACGAGCCGGTTTTAGCCATGATTCCGGACGTCGATAAGGTCGGCCAGATCAGGATGATGAATGATTTCATTCAGAAACGGTTCAATTATCCGGCCAAAGGACTCTGGCTGACCGAGCGGGTCTGGGAACCGCATCTCGCCAAGCCGATCGCCGAAGCCGGAATTAAGTACATTACCGTCGATGATTACCATTTTCTGAGCAATGGCAAAGAGGAGAGCGAACTGACCGGTCATTTTCTGACCGAAGAGCAGGGCAAAACGCTCGGCATTTTTCCGATCAGCCAGAAATTGCGTTATGCAATCCCGTTCCAGGATCCGCAGACTACCATCGACCACCTGGCGCAGTTTGCCACCGATGACGGCGAAACGGTCGTCGTCATGGCCGATGACGGCGAGAAATTCGGGGTCTGGCCCGGCACTCACGAACAAGTCTTTACCAAAGGCTGGCTGAAAGATTTTCTGGCCGCTCTGCGTAAAAACAGCGAATGGTTAAAGACCCTGACCTTTGCCGAATGGTATGAAAACCACTCGCCTAAAGGCCGGATTTACCTGCCGACGGCTTCCTATTTCGAGATGAGCGAATGGTCGTTGCCGTGGGCGGCCGGTGAAAAGTTCGCCGATCTGGTGCATGAATTCGAACATAAAAAACGCATCGATGAAGTCCGGCCGTTCGTAAAAGGCGGCATCTGGCGCAATTTCCTGTTCAAATACGACGAAAGCAACTGGATGCAGAAAAAAATGCTCCATCTTTCCGAACGCCTGCATGCGCTGGAGTCAACCGAACTGTCTCCGAATCAGCGTAAGGAACTGGATTTGGCGCGACTGGATTTGTGGCGCGGAACCTGCAACTGCGCTTACTGGCACGGCATTTTCGGCGGTTTGTACCTGCCGCATCTGCGTCAGGCGATTTACTCGGAATTGTTGATCTGCGAACGGCGGCTTAATAAAATCGGCGACCGGAAAGGTTTCCGGATTACGGAAATGGATTTTGACGCCGACGGCGAAAACGAAATCATCTGCGATTACGGCAACCTGCATACGGTTATCGCACCGCATCGCGGCGGAATGATCACGGAAATATCCATGATGGATAAGGCCTTTAATTTGCTCAACACCATCAAACGCTATCGTGAATCATACCACCGCAAAGTCTTATTGTCCGATAATGAAGAACAAACCAACGCCAGCGGCAGCATTCACGACCTGGTATTATCCAAGGAGAAAGGGCTCGATAAGTACCTCAAGTACGACAAATATCCGCGCAAGAACCTGCTCGATCACGTTATTCATCCGGCCGTCTCACTGGACAGATTCCACGATGGCGAATACTTCGAGGACAGCGATTTCATTGCGGGCCGCTATACTCCCGAATTCGATGAGAAAACGCGGACACTGACTCTTTCACGCGATGGCTGGATCAACTGGCAGAAGTTCAACATCAAAAAGATGATTGTGTTTGATAAAACCGCCTTGAAGATTACCTATACTTTGACTAATTCCGACAAAAAGGAAAACATCTTCCGCTTTGGGCCGGAATTCAATTTCGCCCTTCTGGGTGGTGATTCACCGGACCGCTATTATGTCGCAGATGGTGAAAAAACCGCCGAACCAGCCCTGAACTCCAGCGGTGTTTTAGCCGGGATCAAGGCCCTGGGCGTCGTCAATGAGTGGGATAAGTTCAAAGCCGAAGTGCACGCGCCGCAGGCCGCTGAATTCTGGCGCTTCCCGGTGGAGACGGTATCGCTGTCCGAAGCCGGATTCGAGCGCATTTACCAGAGTTCGGTGATCATTCCGTGGTTCGATGTCAGACTGAAAGCGGGCGAAATTGTCACCTTCTCTATCGAATTACAGACTGCCGGACTGTAAGCAGTTTTTATCTGTTTTTAGATAAAATTGGGAATTAAAATTCCTTACTGATGCTCTTTAATTCAAAATATCTGCCGAGTATCAGACCCACTGTATTTAAACGAGGTTCTATTATCATGGTGATAGCAAACAGAGGGAAAAAGCCATGTTTAAGACACGTGAACTGTTTGGGCTTTATTGCGCGGTATGCCTTATAGCATCAATCTCAAGTTGTGATTTATTTAAAAATAATACGAATGAGAAAGATGACGCTCCGCTGAATCTGGCCGATTTCATGCCGATGGGCGTCTATCTGCCGTGGGGACGCATCATTAGCAATGCCGAGCATAATGGCGTCGAGAAATGGACCTGGATCGCGAACAGCCTGGCCGACATGCGATCTCATCATATCAATACAATTTGGGTCGTAGGCCTTACCATTGAAGATTTCCGGCCACTGATCGACCTGTGTGAATCATACGAAATGAAGTTAATCCCCGACCTGGTGGAATTGACCTACAGCGTCCCGGTTTATCAAAATAACTGGACATATCTTGAGGAACAAGCCCGGCGGGCTATAGCAGTCGCCGATAATTCGTCGGCGATCCTAGCCTGGTGTCTGTGTGATGAACCACCTGTCGAAAAGGTCAGCGAAATGGAACATTACCGGCAACTGTTTCAGCAATGGGGCGCCGAGCAATCCACCATCGCAGTCACCCAATGGTCTGCCACTCCAACCTATGGCGCCGAGACCGGATTCGAAGCCCTTTGCGTTGATGTCTATCCTTTTTTCTACCACGGCGACCTGAGTATAACATCACTTTCACAGGCATATTACCAGAGAAGTGTTACCATGGCGGTTACGGCGGCTCTTGAAACCGGTAAAACCACCTGGGTCATGCCACAAATGTTTGCCAATGCGGAAGGCCCCTGGCAATACACCGATAATTACGACATTGAGGCGTTACCCGGCTCGGTTGTCGGTTGGAGAACTCCAACCTGTGCCGAAGTCCGCTGGCAGGTCTGGAATGCCCTGGCTTATGGCATGAAAGGTTTTATCTTCTTCCTCTACAACGGCGATTCAGACGAACAGCCCGACGCTCCGCCCTGTGACAGCACGGCTTTTCCTCCCGAATATTATCTCACTGAATCATTGGTGCTACCCGGATGCGGAGCATTTGTGCTGCCTAATGGGCAATCCACTCCGCAATATGAAACCCTGTCCGAAACCTTTGCGGTGCTGGATACTCTGAAGCCGTTATTTTTGCCAGCCGTGCCGGCTGACTCCGCGATTGGCGAACTACTCGTAGCGGCCTCACTCGGCAGCTTCTATAATCCGATCTGTAAACGTTATTTCGCGGTGCTGGCCAACAATGACATCGACCAGGAACAAACCATATGGCTTATGCTGAAACGCCGCCAGACTGTGTGCGACCTGTTGACCAAGTCACAGTACGAACCGGACGCGGATAATATCATCCAGATTCCGCTGGAACCCGGAATGGCCGCGGTGCTGGAATATACGCCGTGAAGTCGCTAAGTAAATCTTGCTTTTAGAGTAAGTTCGCAATCTGAAAGCCGGTAATCATTCCCTGGTTCGACATCCATATCTGACTTGTTATCTCTCACTCAACCTTTAAAATCATACCCCAATTTGGGTAAATCTTCAGCCTGATCGATCCGTTTTCGGCTCGGTAGAACTGATTTTCATTTAACAGATCGGTGGCTGAATTTGCCTGGATTTTAAAATGCTTCTCCCGATCGGAGCCATTAATCAATACTACTACTTTCTGATCGGGCGTTTGCCTGGAGAAGGCCAGGAACTCCGGTTCGACTTTTATTTCTTTATAGTTACCGTTCTTCAGCGCATCATTGTACTTTCTGATATTTGATAGTTTTTGGATAGTTCGAATCAAAGTATCGTCAAATTCACGATACATACTGTCAAGTTCCAGGCTCGGTCGTAACTGAAGATCGTTATGCCCGCCTTTTTTTTCGGTAATTCCCCACTCGCTGCCGTAGTATATGGAAGGTATGCCCGGCATAGTAAAAAGAAGAATATGCAGAGGATACAGGTGCCGGATGTCTTTCAGAGAGGTGGCGATCCGGTCGACATCGTGATTGTCTAAGAAATTGTACAGTTTGAGATGCTGATATAATCCGTAGTCGCCGTTTTGACGATTAAGAGCATAGGCTATTTCGAACATATTTTTATCATTAAAACTGGAATATAAACTTTTATAACATTCATAATTTGTCGTGGAATCGAGGCTTTCCGGATTGGCCCATTCTTTATAATCGCCGTGAACGACCTCGCCCATTAGCCAGAAATCAGGTTTCAGGTTTCTTGTAAAAGAAGAAAGACGCCTAATAAACCCGGGCGAAAGATTGTCGGCGGCATCCAGGCGCAATCCATCGATATTGAATTCGTCAATCCACATCTTGACGGCGTTAAAAAGATGACTTTCCACATACGGATAATTCAGGTTCAATTTCACAAGGTTATAATGTCCATCCCAGGTAGCATAAGTGAATGGGTCACCCATCGGACTGTACTTCGAGAAATCCAACCCGGTAAACCATTCCGTGAACATCGAATTGGTGCGATGTTGCTGTAAATCCCGAAAGGCGAAAAAATCGCGCCCGACGTGATTGAACACTCCGTCGAGGATTACCCTGATGTCATTTTTATGGAGTTCGCTGATGACATTTTTCAGCGTTGAATTGGTACCAAGCCGCCGGTCGACTTCAAAATAATTGGTTGGGTCATATCCGTGTTCGACACTTTCGAAAACCGGTCCCAGATACAGAGCGTTGATTCCTAATTTCTTAAAGTGATCAATCCAACTTAGAACTTTAAATAATCTCTCGACCGGTGGCGAATTATTATCGTTTTTCGGGGTGGCTCCACAAAATCCCAGAGGATAAATATGATAAAATGTTGCGTGATCGATCCACTTATTAGCCATTGAGCTTCTCCTTAATTGTTGTACATACCGTTAGGTATATTGTCTGGTTAAAAAATTTTATTATGCAAATATCCCGTGCATAAACTGCTTGGTTACCAGGAAATAAACGTTGCCATCCAGCGCCATTTCATCGTGCAAATACATCTGGATGTAAGAATGAATCATTCCCAGAAAAGTTATTGCCAGTTGTCTTTCCTTTCCTTTAATGTTTCCATGTTCCGGGACTGAATCACGGAATATTTGGGTGAGATTGTCATAAAACCAGTCAATATCAGGCTTGGCGGTTGTATATACTTCGCTGTTTTTAGAGGCCGACAGAACGTTCAGATAAAAACTGTAGAAATCTTTATTTGCTTGAGCAAATCTGAAATGAACCTTTACGGTTTCTTCCAAAGTATTTAACAGGTGTCCACTATAAGAAGACTTTGCGGTGAGCTCTATTTTCAACTTACCGAAATTATCATCTAAAAGGTGTTTCAACAATCCGTTCTTGCTACCGAAATAATGATAGAGTGTCGGCTTTTTTACTCCGACAGAATCGATGATCCTCTGAATCCCGACATTTTCATATCCATAAGCATTGAACAGGGTCAATGATTGTTTTAACATTTCTTCTTTCATACTCACGGGAACAATATACCGATTGGTATACATTTTTCCTAAGTTTTTCTTAGCATTTACACCTAACAAGTAGTGCTTGATAACGGTAATCTTATCCGATTCTACTTGATGAATCTCTCGCATCAAACAGTCCAAAGATTAGATCATCGGTATATTAGAATAGTGTTTATAACAGCGATATTTGCCCGCCTGCTGACGCAGTCACGCGAGCAGGTTCTCTTAAACAGAAAAACACTAAAATGTAAAATGAACTTTGCAGTACTGATTTAGGTTTGTGAGTGCAGCAGGGATCGAACCTGCGACCCACGGCTTAAAAGGCCGTTGCTCTACCAACTGAGCTATGCACCCTACAAAAAGCCCGCAAAATTAGTGCTATATCAAAAATTATCCAAGAAAAACCTTGTCACCGGGACGAGAAAACAATTGGTCGTTTTCCGATCAGGAAGATAAAATCCGATAAATTATTTGCAACTCTTCATCCAGCGGTTTTTTCTTTTCCCAGGTCTCTGGCAACGGGATAAACGATACGGCGTTATTGGCCCAGCCGACCATGATGTCAGTCTTGCCGTTCTCCAATGCTTTGACAGCGTGATAACCTAACCGGCTGGCCAGCATGCGATCAGTCGCCGAGGGACTGCCACCCCGCTGGGTATGTCCGAGTACACAGACGTGGCAAAGAGTATGATATTTCTTTTGCAGTTTTTCAGCAATTTCATGAGCGTTACCGAGTTCATCGCCTTCGGCAATGACAATAAGACTGCTGGTTTTACCGGCCGAAGCCCAGGTTTTAATTAAATTGCCAAGATCCTCCAATGACAGCTGTGATTCCGGCACCAGAATCTCCTCGGCGCCACCGCAAATTCCGACTTCCAGCGCGATAAATCCTGATCGTCGACCCATGACTTCAACAATGAACAGCCGGTCATGCGATGCGGCCGTGTCCCGGATTTTATCGATAGAATCGAGAGCAGTGGTCACAGCTGTGTCATAACCGATGGTCAGATCTGTGCCATAAATATCGTTGTCGATCGTACCGGGCAGACCGACAATCTGGATATTTTGTTCCTGGTAAAGCGCATGTGCACCGTGGAAACTGCCGTCGCCACCGATCACGACCAAACCGTCAATCTCCCACTCTCTTAACATGTCAGCGGCGCGTTTGCGTCCGGCCGCATGCATAAAAGATTCACTGCGTGAGGTTTTCAGGAAGGTTCCGCCCTTTTGGATAATATTGCTGACCGAACGCCGGTGCAATGGCATGATTTCACCGTTGATCAAGCCTTCATAGCCGCTATAGATTCCGAATACCGCGATCCCATCATAAATCGCAGTCCGCACCACCGCCCTGACACAGGCGTTCATTCCGGGCGCATCGCCACCGCTGGTCAGAACCGCAATCTTTTTAACGTTTCCCATTTTATTTCCTCTTTCTATGTTTTCAGGTTTATTATTAATCTCAGAATTCAATAATGACCGATTACATTTTGATCGGAATTTCAAGGTATTGGGCATTGACGCCGTCCAGTAAATTCAGTTTCCGCACCAATTCGACATGTTTCTCTTTTTCTCCGACGAGTTCCAGGATAATCGAACCGACTTCCGAACATTGATCCAGCACACCTTCATGCAGACCAAGTCTGGTTTTGATGAAGCAGCCCCATTCGGTCAGAATCTTCTGGACGGTAACGGCCTCTTTCTTGCGTAAGTTCACGACGATAATCATAAAATTCTTGGTCATATTGCCTCCTCGTGATTATTGATTTTGAGCCGCCTGGATTAATTTCTCTACGGCCGGAGTTATCATTAGTTCAACCTGTCCGGCTGGTTGTTTGGCGGCTTTGGTAATTTCATCCGCTCTGGCCGACCAGGAAGCATCAGGTTTGGTTTTGTTTTGCAGATAACTGACCGCTTCCAATCCGGATTGCGCCAGGTGAGCGCTGGTTTCGGAAAGCCCGGCGATTTCCTGCAATATCGGCGAATGGTTTATAACCGGCATCAGGGCAGCATGATTCGCCTGCCAGATTTTCAACATTCCGACCAGATCAACACACGCCTGCTCGTCATGATTATCCAGATATTGCGCCACTAATTTATTAAAACGGCGGGCTATCATCGATTCCGGCCGGGCAGCATCCACCAATCGGGTATACGGCGAATAAGACGTATATTTTTTACCCTGAAAGTGGCGGTCGTAGATCTTGACCGGCTCGACGATATCGGCAAATATCTTCAGATTCGTAATATCCTGATTGTTCGTGAGGCGACGGAGCATCATATCGTAATTCTTAATATGCGTCAGTTCCAGTTCTTCCATCTGGTGACTGACGACATCCATGCGGCGGTACATATCATCAATATCGCGAACGGACTGCGGCGACCAGAAACGTTCGGCAATCGCAATTGTGCGCGGCCAGATGCGGGAATCGACGGTTTCATAGGTGACTAATTCCGCCCAGCTGGTGGCCTCACCGCCCAGGATGAATTTTTTATCGGTATCGCTGAGTTTGGAATCGGGCGGAATCGGATCGTTCAGATAATGGTACTCGGCGGGCTGGATCAGGTCGATGTAATAGCCATTGGAAAGAATTCCCATGTAGCCTTTTTGCGCCGATTCGGCTAAATACTGGTAGCCGCGCCAGGAGTGAATTACGATGTCTTTTGAAAGACCGGGCTGAAAAATCTCGTCCCAGCCGATCATTTTCTTGCCATGTTTTGTCAGGATTTTCAGAACACGCTGGTTGAAATAACGATGCAGTTCGTGATTATCCTTGAGTTTATTTTTCTTCATGAAGGCCTGGATTTCAGGATTGGCGTTCCAGTCGTTGCCGGTATTTTCATCGCCGCCAATGTGCATATATTCATCCGGGAAGAGGGCGGCCATTTCCATAAAAAATGCATCCAGAAACTGATATGTAAAATCTTTGGCCGGATTCAAGGTCGGATCCAGTACGCCCCAATTGCGCTCGACTTTGGTGGGCGTCGTCCAGCTGCTGAGTTCCGGATAGGCGAAAATCCAGGCGCTGGCGTGCGCCGGTACATCGAATTCCGGGACAACCCGGATACCGCGCTCGGCGGCGTAAGCGATGATTTCCTTGATCTGGGCTTGGGTATAATACAAACCGTCTGAGGATTTTTCGTACAGTTTCGGCCAGGATTTACATTCCACCCGGAAGCCCTGATTATCAGCTAAATGCCAGTGAAAAACATTCATCTTCACAGCGGCCATGCCGTCCAGATTACGCTTGATGACTTCGACCGGCATAAAATGGCAGATC